>MDSZ01228915.1_pt1 | contig 30291 bp, 23 predicted proteins | sample 811201 | NCBI WGS metagenome assembly MDSZ01 (sample SAMN05326647, study PRJNA326480) | marine metagenome | isolation source: seawater | place: Indian Ocean: North | collected 2010 | reverse complement strand
GTCTTCAAAGTGGAGAGGCGTGTGCCACCTCCATAATATTATCGGTATATTTGGGGTATCATGTCCAGCCTACCTATTTCACACAGAAACCGAAAAAAAAAGAGGAGGAGGAGGAGGAGGAGGTCACAATACCATCTTTTGCTGTGTTTGAAAAAGCGCTCGTTTTTGAAAACAACACCTTTCTTTTCGACCTTTCTTTTCCTCCTTTTTAAAACACAGCTCCACCCTGAACATCGCTTGGGTAGGACTTCGCTCTCTTATTAAACGTACCTTTGTTGCGCTCTTTTACGGTGAGTAAAAAGTAGGAGGAGTAGGAGGAGTCGTCTCTCTCTCTCTCTCTCTCTTTCTTGGTCGTTTCTTTCGCCGGTTTGGGCGGTCTCTTTTCTCTGTGTCTGTCTCTCTCTTTCTCTCGTCGAGAGAAGTCAAAGAAAAATGCGATTGGTCTGGGGGGCGTGTAATCGCACGCGTACACGAAAAACGCGAATTGATTAATCCGAAGAACGCGATGGTCGACGCGTCCCAAGGTCGCGCCCGCGGGCGATCGACGGAAAAACCGGCGGGAAAAACGCGTCGGCGCGGAACGAGATGGAAAGAGATGGCTTTTTTCGCTCGCACCGTGGCTTCTCGCGACGACGAAGGAGAGCTTTTCGCATCGGGGCGAGAGATTTTTTGCACCTCTTTTTTGGGCGTGTCGAGAGCACCAAAGCGCCGCCAAGAAGGCGTCCAAAAGAGGGAGAGATTTTTGTCCAATCGATCGAAAGCTTCGGGGGTCGCCGTCGCCGCCCAAATACACAACGCCTCTCTCTCTTCGCGCGCTCGAAAACACTAACACCAACGCTGACCGAATGTGCGCTTTCTCTTCTGCACAGACGCACGAAACACTCACTACTCACCCACTACTACCACGACATGTCTGGAGAAGGCGGCTTCGATGATGCGGCGTACGATCGCGGCATGGAGGAACTCACCAAAACCGACGGCGACGGGGACAACGTCATCACGGAATGGACTGAAGTGCACGAAACGTTCGATACGATGAACTTGCACGAGAACTTGTTGCGCGGGATTTATGCGTACGGTTTCGAAAAACCATCTGCTATTCAACAAAGAGGTATCGTGCCGTTCGCGAAAGGGTTGGACGTTATTCAGCAAGCGCAATCCGGTACCGGTAAGACGGCGACATTTTGCGCAGGTATATTGCAATCGTTGAACTATGAGTTGGAGGAATGCCAAGCGTTAGTTTTGGCGCCAACGAGAGAGTTGGCGCAGCAAATTGAGAAGGTTATGAGAGCACTCGGGGATTATTTGCAAGTGAAGTGCCACGCGTGCGTTGGTGGCACGTCCGTGAGAGAGGATCAAAGAATTCTTCAATCTGGCGTCCACGTCGTCGTCGGTACTCCGGGGAGAGTGTACGATATGTTGAGACGTAGAGCGTTGAAACCGGACTCGATCAAGATCTTCTCCCTGGATGAAGCCGATGAGATGTTGTCCAGAGGTTTCAAGGATCAAATTTATGACATTTTCCAATTGTTGCCGCCGAAGTTGCAAGTTGGCGTTTTCAGTGCGACTATGCCGCCTGAAGCGTTGGAAATTACTCGTAAGTTTATGACCAAGCCGGTTAGAATTTTGGTCAAGAGAGACGAGTTAACTTTGGAAGGTATCAAGCAATTTTACGTTAACATCGACAAGGAAGAGTGGAAGCTTGAAACGTTGATCGATTTATACGAAACGTTGGCGATTACCCAGTCGGTTATTTTCGCCAACACGAGAAGAAAAGTCGATTGGTTGACGGATAAGATGCGATCGAAGGATTTCACGGTTTCCGCTACGCACGGGGACATGGACCAAAACACTCGCGATATCATCATGAGAGAATTTCGTTCGGGCTCCAGTCGCGTTTTGATCACCACGGATTTGTTGGCCAGAGGTATCGACGTCCAGCAAGTTTCTTTGGTTATTAACTTTGACTTGCCGACGCAACCAGAGAACTACTTGCACAGAATCGGTCGTTCTGGTCGTTTCGGTCGTAAAGGGGTTGCGATCAACTTCGTCACGCAAGATGATGAGAGATTGTTGCAAGACATTCAAAGATTTTATCAAACCGTCATCGAGCAGTTGCCGAACAACGTTGCGGATTTGATTTAAATAATAAAACGTATGTATTATCGGATTGAAAGCAGGGAACGAAAATCGTGTACATAGAGAGAAAGGAAAGAGCACAAAAAAGAAAGTAATAAAGACGCCCGCTTGAATCTCGTCTTTGCAAAGAAAACCAGCGCGGATTTGATGCAAACGGGAGGGCGCTCCGACACATCCACACGGCTATTATTAGAGAGACAAAGTAATAAGGGAAAAACTACTACACACTTAAAAACTTATTCCTCCTTAAATATACTAGGTACGTAGTACCAGGTACCACGCTCTATCAATAATCATCTATTCTATTACATAAAATCCTCCTCAGCTTCCTCATAACTCTCGTACTTCTCGCTCATCTCCTTGTTCGTCACTTTCTTCTCGTCGATGTCCAACCGCCCGTAGTCTCTCGCCAACAAATCCGCCTTCATTCGTTCCTCTTCTTCTTTTCTCTCCTTTTCCTGTTGCTCGTAAAACTTTTTCTTCTCTTGCTTAATTCGGTTGTCTCGTTTAATCTTCTCGCCTTCTAAATCTGGTTTCAGAACCTCCTTTTTCGTTTTGTTCAAACGGTTGATGATTTCGTTGTCTCGTCCATCTCTAATTCGCGTTTTTGAGACTAACTTTTCGTCTTTATACGCCACCTGTCCAACCTCGAAGCTTTTCTTTTTGAGCAAGTTTTCGCACGGCGTGTACACCACGTCCACTTTCTCTCTCTTGTTACCCTCTATCGAGTTGTACTTCACGAGTTGCGCGCAATCGAGTAAAACCTTCTCAGGGATGGAGCCGATGTTTTCTCCTTCGTTTAAGCGCAAATACACGTGCGCGCTGGATAAGTCGTCCACGTGGAACCAAATATCTTGCTCCGGCCAGGACCATCTGATTAAATCTTCGTTTTCGAACTTATCTTTCCCGACGTAAATGAGGTGTGGCTTTGGGAGGTCCGCGTGTTTGGATTCGTAGTAAAGCACCATGGTCCAAAAAATGAGGAAAAACTACCAAGTATTATTTTACTATTCCTATTCCTATTCCTATTCCTATTACTCCCATTACGATGACGATGACGAACTCGCATCGCAATCTTTAGTGTTCGGATACGTTCACCCTGGCACCAAACTGCGGGGCGATGGTAAAACCAACGCTCGGGACCATCTCGTCTTGAATGGGACACTCGCGTTTGTTTTCAGAAAACGTAAACGTCTCCAAGAGTTGGCCAAAGACGACTCGAAGAGTAGCCATGGCGACATGTTGGCCGACGCATGAACGCTGACCCGAAGCGAAGGGTTGGTAGTTTTTGCCTGTTTTTTTCAGTTTGATTGGCATCGTCGTCGACGTCGTCGTCATAGAATCGGTGGCATGGATTTCGTACCAACGCGAAGGTTTAAATGTGTTTGGACTTTCCCACGCGGCTGGGTCGCGATGTGCTGCATGAAGCCAGACGCACGCCGCTACACCTTTTGGGATGGTCACGCCGTTTTCCAAATGTACCGAGTGATGTTTCATTTGACGCACGACGAGTGGCGCGACTGGGTGTAAACGAAGCGTCTCGCGGATGACGGCTTCAAGTTCTGGTTTTCTCGCGGACGTCGCGATGTCCTTCTCGTCTTCGTCGCCGTGTTCATCGTTATCTTCCTCCTCATTACTCATACTGTTCCTAAGATGCCGTTCATTATTTTCTTCCATTTCCGTTCGTCGCTTCTTGCGCAACGAACACCTCAACTCCTCTTGTATCTTTTCGTGCTTGATGAGCTCTAATATTCCCCAGCACATCGTAGCGCTTTGCGTATCGTGACCAGCGAACAACAGCGTCGTCGCTTCCTCCACCGCATCCGTCGCGCGTTTCCGGTGCGCTTTGCCGTTAATAATCTCTCGTAACGCCGACTTCTCCGTGCACGTTTCCACCGCAATCTCCGCCAATAATTTCGCTTTTTCAATAGCGCATTTCTCTTCTCGCCCGACACTCGAAAACGTGTAATACAAAAAGTCAGATAGAATCCATATCGAACGCGCGCGCGCCGGGATGATGCGTCGCAAAATCGTCGAGCACTCTAAATATTCCGTCTCAATCGCTTTCCAATCATCGCAGTTGTTTCCACTACTAAACTCGGTGTTCTTTTCTTTCGAATTCGTGCTCCTCCTCATGCACGCCTCTTCCATCGAAATCCCGCACAAATACTCGAACGTAATCCTCAGCGCGACTCTTTGTAACAAAGGCAATAACGTCACCATCACCCCAGAATCATCGTCTCCTCCCTTTTTGTTAATCTTCTCTCTAATCTCTCTCACTAACTCTTTCACCCACTTCTCCGCGACTCTCCTCAACTTCCCGACGCCAACCCTCCCGAACGCTTTCAACACCTCCGCGCGTTTCTCGTGCCATTCCTCTTCAGTCGCACACGTGAACAACCCGTTCCCGGCGAATCGTTTAAACGCTGAATACGCCGGCATCTTTTCCGTGCCACCTTCTTTCAATATTTTTCGAGCGCTTTCGCTCGAACCGACGTGCGCAAACGGACACGAGCCGGTGAAGAGAGAAGACGTGGCGCCGAATATCCTCTTGTTTTTGATGCGCGAGCGAGCGTCGTCGTCGCCGCCGTCGTCATCCCTCGATGTCGATCCCGATCCCGATGCTAACGACCACGCTTCTTCGTTGCCGCTCATCCATCCTTCGATCCTGTCTACTAAGTGCATTTTGCCTTCTCTCTCCTCCTTCGTCTCGAAGTCTTCTCTTCCGCTTCTCCTCCTCCTCCTCCTCGGCGTCCTCCTCGTCGACACCACATCGCTTTTCAAACTCCATCCAATTCGTTTCCGTCTCTTCGCCATGGTCGCGATGCCGTGCCTTCGCAGCGACCGCATCGTCAGCGCGCGTTTCCCGCGCAAGACAGCGAAGAGGAGGGCGACGACCGCGGAGCCAACGACGACCATCAGACAGAAGAAGAACGGCACTGCCGAATTTTGCGCCGTCGTCGTCAAAAAAGTCTTCTTCGTTGGGGAAACTTTTGCGCCGTCGGGAGCATCATCATCATCATCATCGTCGTCGTCGGCGCCGCGAAACAACAACGCGGTTTTGGACGCTTCGACGACGGTCGCGCAAAAGCGCGTCGCGAGCGTCGCGACGTCGTCGAAGGCCATCACCATACAACACTTGGTTGTGTCGCCGTTTTGAGGAGGGAAGACGACTTTCGTAGGAAAAGACCAAAAGGTCGTCGCTCTGTCGAAAGGGTTTAGGGTTTAGGGTGCCTTCGTAAGAAGAAGAGTACGGACGAACGACGTTGACGCTCCGACTTTGACGACGCGTAGTATTGCGGTAGTACACAAAAAGGGCATAATAATATATATCTCTTTTCAAAATTTGTTTTCTCAGCTATTATTCACTAAACATTCCTTGATAACCTTCTCGCTTTTCTCGCACAAGTCGTCCGCGTTTTCGCTCGGGGCGATCCTCGGGTGCACGACGACTTTAATGTCTCCGCCGCGCATCATCCACTCTTTGCCGTTTCGCATGACGCCGCCGGTGTTGACCAACGTGATGGGAACGACGGGCACCTTCTCCTTCGCGGCGACGGAAAACGCGCCTTTTTTGAAGTCTGCCATGGTTCCGTCCACGGATCGAGTGCCTTCCGGGAAGAACAAGACGGAACCGTTCTTTCGCAACGTCTCGCGGCAAATCTTCAACGTTTCCATTTGCGACCTTCGGTCGGTGCGTTTCAGCGGCACGTGCCCGGTTAAAAACATCGACCATCCAATGATCGGGATGATAAAATTGCTCGTCTTGGAGATGAACTTAAACGGTCGTCTCAAGTGGAACAAACTGAAAATGTCCATGAACGACTGGTGGTTCGCGACGTACACCGCCGCTTCGTCTTGGCGCGGCAGATGTTCTCTGCCCTCGACGGTAATGTTCACGAACGGCGTCGTCGAGCATATCGCCCACAGATCGTTGACAAACGACAGCGCGTACCGCCGCGTTCGGTCAAACGCGTAGCACAACGGGAACATGAGACACATGGTCGCGAACAGAGGCACGGCTAACGCGAACGTCCAACACGTAAACGCCACGCACCGAAGAATGGCCAAGAGAGAGACCTCCTCTGGATTGGACGACCACAATCGCAAAGTCGCCGCGCCTTCTTGCCCGGCGGCATCTGCCGCGAACGCGTGGAATCCACCACCACCGCCAAATCCTGTCGCTGTTGTTGACCTCGTTCGCACGCCGCTCGAGCGTTGGTGGTGTTGTTGTTGTTGCGGTCTTCTCGCTTTGATGATGAACGCGTCTTCGTCGTACACCTGACATCGAGACGACCAACGATTCCTCCTCCTCCTTCTTCTCTGCGCCGCATGGCTGAAAGCCGCGTTGTTGCGTGGCGTCGTCGTCGTGCTCGTCGACGTCGCGAACATATATGTGTGATGTGCGATATATGCGATACGCGCGATATTTTCTCTCTTGTGTGGGATGAAATGTCGGTCCAATTTTTTCCAATTTGGATTAAAATCGCGCGTTCTCTACATTACTTTCTCTCTCTCTCTCTCTCTCTCTCTCTTGTTCGCGCGCGCGCGTTCCAAAGCGCGTGCTGTCGCTCTTACAAAAACGCCTCCTCAAACTCCCTTTTCTTCGCGCTTTGGGGACTTTTTGTTTTGCGGCGGCCTCTTCTAAAGGTCCACATCATCATCTCGGAGAGTCATAGGAGTCTGTGTGTTTGGTCTCGAGAGAAGAGAGAGAGGAAGACATCGCCTTTTCGATATTATGGACTTTGGGGCCGCCGCCGCCCATCGTCGAGGAGGAGGAGGAGGAAAAGGAGGAGAAGAAGAAGACGAGGGTCCGCCGTCTCGTCCCGGAGGAGGAGGAGATGCCATTGTCGGACACGAAAGAGGACATCATCGTAATCATCATCATCTTCATCATCATCATCATCAACGAGAGAACGAGGAGCAGAGCGCTTGGCTCGCCGATGCGCTCGCGATCGTCAAGAAGCACGCGCATCAGATGAAACGGGCGATGAGCGAGCGGAATCTTCGCGACGCGCTGAAAAACGCGAGCGCAATGCTCGGGGAGTTGAGAGCGCAGCAACTCTCGCCGAAGAATTATTACGCGCTGTTCACGCACGCGACGTTCGAGCTGGAATTCGTTCGAGAGTTTTTCGCGAACAAAGAGACGCACGGAAGGTCGGCGATGGAACTGTACGAACTGGTACAACACGCGGGAAACGTACTCCCGAGACTGTACTTGTTGGTGTGCGTCGGGAGCGTGTACGTAGAATCGGGAGAAGGGAAAGCGAAAGACGTGTTGAGAGACGTCGCGGAGATGGCGAAGGGGTGCCAACATCCGGTGCACGGATTGTTTCTGAGAGCGTATTTGGCGCAGACGGTGAAAGCGAGAGGACTGTTGCCAGATACCGGGAACGAATTGGAAAGGAACGGAGGAGGGACCGTGGAGGATTCCATCGAGTTTACTTTGAGTAATTTTACGGAGATGAACAAGTTGTGGGTGAGGATGCAGAGGTTTAACAAACAACACGCGCAGAGTAATTATCAAGGAGGAAGCCCGGGCGACGGGAACAGGGCGACGTCGCCTGGAACACGAGAAGGAGAAGGTGGTCATCACAGAAGCGGTGAAACGTACGGAAACACCGCGAACGATCACGACAGAAGCGTGTACGAACGACACCAGCAATTCGCGACGTCTCGCGGCATCATCGATAGCACGCAAATGGAAAGAGAGAGAAGAGAAAAAGAACGGTTAGAACTGCGAGATATTGTTGGGAAAAACTTGACCGTGTTGTCTCAGTTAGAAGGAGTTAATATTGAAACGTATTCTGAAATCGTGTTACCGAGAGTGTTGGAACAAATCGTAAACTGTCGAGACGACGTGGCGCAGCCGTATTTGATGATTGCTTTGGCGCAAGCGTTTCCGTCGGAGTATCACTTGGCAACGTGCGCTGATTTCTTAACCGCGGTATGTTCGTTGAAACCAACCGTACAGATGTCTGCGATATTTACCAGTTTGATCGAGCGCTTGTCTTCGTATTTGGACGAATTGGATTTGGGCGAGGAAGAGAAGACGACGAGAAGAGCGGAGTTTGACGAGAGAGATTGCGTGAAAATATTCTTAAGTAGCGCCCAAATGATTGCAAACGAAAACAGAGAGATATCCGCGTTAGAGATTGTGCAAATATACAGATCCATCGCAGATTTTGTGTTGAAACAATATCCGAACGACGTGAATAAAATGAACGAAGTTTTGTTGGGCGTGGCGAAAGCCTTCGATGCGCACAACGTGACGAGCGAAGACGAAACGCGCTTATCGATGTCGCCGCAAAGGTACATTCGCGATCAAAGGGCAGTATCTGCGCTCGTAAAATTACTCGCGATCCCGTTGGAAACGTTCACGGTAGACGTCGCGCTGTCTTTGCACGCATTTCCAAAAGCGCTGAAGTTGTTGAATCCAGAAACGGCGGGTAGAGATTGCGCGTTGGCAATAGTTCGAGGCGTCTTGAAATCGGAAAAACCATTGAGCGACGTGAAGACGGTGGAAACTCTGTTCAAATTTATTGCGCCCCTTTTAAGGGACAACGATAATAAATCGTACGAGATGACAGATTTGAACACGGAATCGCCGTTGAAAGAAAGTAGTGACGTGTTGGACGCCTTATCGTTGAGAGAGGGGAGAAGAGGAGGAGGCGCAGACGCTTCTTCACGCGGTAAAACTCGTGGCGCAGATAGAAAGAACAGCAACGGTGAGGAAGGGTACGAAGAGGACGCGCAATTTGCTGAGGAACAAATGGAGGTGGCAAAATTACTGCACAAAATTCACTGCCCAAAAGATTGGGACTCTCAATTACATTTGTTAAAACTCGCGAAAGTGACTTTGTTTGCGGGTGGAGAAAAGCGCATGCGTTTTACGTTGCCGGCGTTGTGTTACTCGTCCATGCGATTTGCGAAAGAGTTATTGAGCGAGCGAGAAATGGAGGAGAGAAAACAACATCCAACTGCAAAAGACGACCAAGAATCAACTAATGGCAAACCAAAACGGACTCTCGAAGAACTGGAAGTTTTCGAAAAGCACCTCCAAACAACTTTGAAGAAGACGTTACAAATCACGCACCAATCCGCGGAACGCTTTTCTGAAATTCCAGGGTGTGCCGAACGCGGTTTAGTCGCCTGGGCCGAAGCCGGCATGTTTGCGGACAGCGCAAAACTCTCGGACATTTCCTACGAGTTTTTCGAGAGGGCGTTTGAATCGTTCGATGAAAAGTTATCCTCCGATTCGCGCGCGCAGAACCGCGGCTTGACCTACCTCATTGGCGCTTTACAAACGTGCGTCCACATGGAGGAAGAAAATCGCGACGCGCTCGTCCACCATTGCGCGACGTTCGCGAACCGACTTCTCCGCCGAGCCGATCAGTGCGCCGCGGCGGCAAACTGCGCGCACCTCTTCTGGTCGCTCAAATCCACCGCCATCCGCGATAGCGAAGGCGTCAAAAAATGTCTCAACAAAGCTTTAAAAATCGCCAACCAAGCCGCTCGCGCTTTAGGCGTCTCCCCGGGCGAATCTTTGGGTCTCTACGCGCACGTCCTCAACAAACACCTGTACTTTTTCGAAATCGAAACGTGCGAAGCCGTGGACGTGGACACGGTCCAGCACTTATTAGACGCCATCCAAGAGATGATTGAATCCGGTGCGAGCGAACACGGCGGCACCGCCGCCTGGCGCGACGCCGAGGCGTACTTCGCCAAAATTAAACTGGACATAAAACGCAAGCGGCACGCGAAAGAAGACACTAAAACACAACCCCCCGTACCGCCGCCCGTACTACCAAGCGAGGAGAAAGCAGCAGGTGCAGAGACGACGTCGCAGTTTGCCGCGCAGCGGTACAGGCGTTTGCGTTTGTAATAATATAGAGTAGTATTCCTCCTTTTTTTTGTGTCACATTTTCATTCCTTTTTTTTTTTCGTCTTTGAAATTCTCCCACAGATCCGATGCCAGAGACATTATTTCTATATCATTAATCCATCGCGCTTTGAAACGCCATTAGAAACGACACGTTCGTTTTGTTTTTGAAGAAGACAAAGAAGAGGACCATTGCCACCCTTTTTTGTCTTTTCGGAAGACCCACGGATTTCTTCTCTTTTTTCGGGTTTCGTGAGATTGATTTCGTCGGCGTCTCTTTCGAGAGCGGCAAAAGGAGCGGCGTCATCAAAGAGGCGAACACAACACAAAGATGACCGAAAGAAAAGGAGGCGGATTTTCGGTCGCGCCGAAGATGAACGCGCGGTGGCACGTCGGTCCAGCGTTCGACCCTCGCGAAAAGGAAGAGGAAGAAGCGAAGAGGAAGAAGAGGACGACGAGCGGAGAAGACGAAAAGGGGATAAAGTCGGACGGTTTGGAGCTGGAAGAGATGCACGCCTGGTCTGATCTGTCCAAAATCTTCAAAACGTTCGCGGCGATATGTTTCGCGCTCTTGGTGGTGCCAACATTGTTCGGGTCGAAACCACATAAAAAGGCGGCGCGGAAGGTTGGGAGAGCAGGCGTACGCGCGAGCAGGTACGTGGCGAAACCGTTTAGTAAGAAGAGGTCGTACTCGTTTCCCGCGCACGAAGGCTACGACGAAACGTTGGACGACGCGTACTCGAATCCGAGAGAGTACGATAACGCGATTAAAGAGTACGAGGACGCGAAGATCGCGTTCGATAAGTTGGATGAACAGTTAGGAGAAGGGTCCATCGATGAGTTGATGTCCGAAGATGTGAGACAAAAATACGAGGACGCTTTGTTTAAGAAGCAAGCGGCGGAGCAAAAAAGAGATTTCGAGGATTCCATGGAGAAGAAGAAGAAAGAATGGACCGGGGCGATGAAAGGTGCGAGTTGTGCGGATAAGACGAGGCACTTGTTGGAATCGTACGTCGAGCATTACTCGTGCAGATTCGACGCAAAGTACGGGTCGCTATCGCCATTGATGAATTTTCCCGTCGTGAGAGAGGATTACGAAAACGCTGGTGAGAGAGAGATGAGAGCATTGGCGACGTCGACGAGCGTCGCAGATGCTATTAAATGGTCGGCCGAGTTATCCAGCGACGAGAAAGACGCGGACATGAATAAAACAATGAGCACGGCTGGACTCGCCGTGAGCACATGGTTGAGATTTTATAGTGAGAAGAAGAAAGAGGTGCTCGGATTGAGAGACGATGGAACGTTGACGTGGGACGCGTTGACAAAAGAAACGAGACGATACCAACCGAAGGAGACATACAACGAACCAGTACCGCCACCTCCGGCTCCAAGAAAAGCCGGTGCACCGCAGCTACCCAACGCGACGGAAGCCGGTGCACCGGTGCCACCCAACGCGACGGAAGCCATGTACGGGGTGGACGTTGCCGTGGCGAATGAAGCGGCTTTTGATAAGATGGATACTGACGGTGATGGAAGCATTTCCGTAGACGAAGTCACGAACGCCGCGTTGAAAGGTGAAGTCGATCTGAAAGATGGCGTCGTTCAAGACATCGTTCAATCGAAAAGTTTTAAAAACGCGGCTTTATCTGCGGAAGAACTCGCCATGTTAGACGCGGAGATGAAAGCAGACGTCGCGCCGAAGAAGAGCAAATTTAGCCAATTCTCAAACTTTAAGCTTGGGAGAAGAAAGTTGCTGAGGAAAAGGAACAAAAACGACGGCAATGGTGACAAAGACGACGGTAATGGTGGTAATGGTGGAAATTGGGGCGAGGACCCGAAAGATTATAAATCGCCGTTCGATGCTGAAGCGCCGTTAGCGTCTACTGCAGCTGAATACGACGAGGCTGGACAATTGATACAACAAACCATGGAACCTCTGTATTTCACGGTGAACGTGTTTGCGAACAACTTCCCGGAAAACATCGCCACGATCGCCAAAGAGTCTGCCACGCTCATGCGAGCGCTTCGCTTACCTGGCGTAGCTAGAGTCTTTTGTGGGAACCCGTTCAAAATGCGCGACGCGAGTTCAATCGCAATGGGCTACTCTGAGCGAGGTTCGGGCTACTTCTCGTCGCTTAAAGGTATGGTCTCGTTTGCCACGGCAAAACTCTCCAAGAATGGCGGTAACGGCTTCGTCGACGCCGATTTGCGGAGCGAGTGTGAACTCGGCAATCGTTGCGGCTCGCGCTGGGCATCCGCCCCAATTTGCACGGACGAAGGTGAAACGGAATACCTAACCGTCCCAGATTACGCCGCCGGCGGCAAGTTGCCGGACAGAGTTTCCGTCCCTTCTATTTCCTACAAGAAAGCTTTAGAAGGTGGGTACCCGTTGTTATCGATCGTCGAAGATTCAGACAAAGATACCTTCATTCAAGCAGCAGACGAAGCCTTAAAAGATCACGCGGTTCCTGCAGTGCTCTTTTCCAACGTCAAAACTAACCTGTGGCAATTTATCGAAGACTTGAAGAAACGATACAAGGGTGGATACAACATTTTTGCCGTCGCTCCAGGTCACGAACACAACCCGAGACGACCAGTTTTTCTTCCTTTGGACGATCACGCGTTAGCTTGGTCGTTTTTCAAAGAATACTATCCAACAGAACAGTCTGTTGGTGGCATTGCAATCGCGTTAATCGTTCGAGACGATGTTTCGAATTTAGGATTCAACAACTGGCTCGCGGAGAATAAAATCGTCGCCTGCGATTGCAACTTGGGCACTTGCTCTGCCGCAACTGGCGTAAAATACGAAGAGGTGAAATATACCATCGAAAATTACAAACCGCGGAAATCTTCGTGGGACGAAGCGACAAAAAAGCACAAAGAGAAAACCGAAGAATGGAACAACTACGACCGCCTCGCACAGAGCTTGAAAGAGTCGCAAACTGTCGATATCCAACAGCAATTAGAAGCGGACCAAAAAGCATTGGCGGCAAAAAAAGAGCTCGAACAAGCTGAGCGCGAGATGAAAGCAGCAAACGCGGCCATGAACGCGGCGAAGAAATCTGCCGCAGAGAAGAAACGCTCAATTTGGAATGACGGGTGGGGCGACTTTGATGGCTTTAGACGCCGAAACTTGTTAAAGAAGAAAAATAAAAAGAATAAAGGCGGCGGCGGCAGAGGAGGAGCAGGAGCAGGAGGCGCAGTAACGTTTGAAACGCCGCCGGCGTATTGCGATATAGACGATTACATCGACAACGAAGACGACGTTTGGACCTAAGGAAGACGCCTATGCATATCAATTTTGTAGCAATTTTTAATTAACGAAGAGTAAAAAAAAACAAATCTTCATATATTTAAAACAATAGCCGAACTCGCATCGCGCAAACTCTCACATGAACACATCACTCATTAATTAAATGTCAACTTCGCCAGAAATGCTCAAAAAGTTTGCGGCTTGCGTGACGTCCTTATCGCCTCTCCCAGAAAAGTTCAATACAACCTTGCACTTGTCCGGCAATGTCGGGCACAACTTTTCCAAGTACGCCAAAGCGTGCGACGTTTCCAACGCTGGGATGATACCTTCCAACCTCGACGTGAACACGAATGCGTCCAGTGCCTCTTGATCCGTGGCCGGATAATACTCCGCTCTCCCGAAATCTTTCAAAAACGAGTGTTCCGGACCAATCCCAGGGTAATCCAAACCCGCCGAAATCGAGTGCGGCTCGACGATTTGACCTTCCTCATCTTGGATCAAATACGAAAACGAACCGTGTAAAACCCCGGGTTTCCCTAACGTCAACGTCGCCGCGTGTTTTTGACCGGCGTTAATACCTTCGCCACCAGCTTCCACACCAATTAAACGCACATCCTCGTCGTCCACAAACTCGTGGAATAAACCCATCGCGTTCGACCCTCCGCCGACGCACGCAATCAAAATGTCCGGTTTCCCGCCCCATTTTTCCATGGCTTGTTGTCTCACTTCCTTACCAATCATCGCGTGAAAATCTCTGACCATCATCGGGTACGGGTGTGGTCCAGCCACGGAACCCAAAATGTAATGCGTCGTCTCCACGTTCGTCACCCAATCTCGAATCGCTTGACTTGTCGCGTCCTTCAACGTACTCGTCCCTGTTCTCACTGGCGTCACTGTCGCACCCAACAATCGCATGCGAAACACGTTCAACTTTTGTCTCTCCATATCCGCTGCGCCCATATAAATGACGCACTCCAATCCATACCTCGCGCACACCGTTGCCGTCGCCACCCCGTGTTGTCCGGCGCCCGTTTCGGCAATGATGCGCTTCTTCCCCATCCGCTTGGCCAATATCGCTTGGCCAATAGCGTTGTTGATCTTATGTGCCCCGGTGTGGTTCAAATCTTCTCTTTTGAAATATATGTGTGGCATAGATCCGTCTGGTTTTTTATATCTTTCGGACAATCGTTCCGCGAAGTACAACGGATTCGCTCTTCCCACGTAATCTTTCAAGACTTGGTCGAATTCTTCGATAAACGCAGGGTCTGATTTCAACGCTTCGTACTCCTTTTCCAAATCCATGAGCGCCGGTATCAGCGTTTCCGGAACGTATTTCCCTCCGTACACCCCGCCGTACCGACCGTTCTCGTCCGGTCGTTTCAGCTCCTTCGTGAAGAGACGTTGTTGTTCATCCGGTGGCGTCGTCGCGACTGCTCTCGTCGTCGTCGTCGTCGTGGACGTCATCCTCCTTGTGCGATGGTGGTCCCGTCGCCCCGTCTTCGTCGTCGTCGTCGTCGTCGTTCCTACGACTCCAACGCTCCCACGCGCAGAGAGCGATGGCGCCGCGCCGCGCATTCTTTACTATTGGTCTTCTTCTTCTTCGCTCTCTCTCTCTCTCTCTCTCTCTCGGAGGTCTCAAAGGAGTACTACTAAGTGCAATCGAATCGAGAGCATCCAATCCTCTTTATCCTCTTTCGGCCTAACCCTAAACCCTAAACCCTAATCAAAAGGAAGAACAAAAAATAATCCGATTCCGCATCATTGTCACTGCACGGGACACCAACTTTGCGCTTTCTTTCGAACCCAAGACTTTGACGACTTTGACGACGAAGATGTCGTCGACCACAAACGCCCAACCACCCTCGGGAGAAGGAGACGGGAAAACGAAAGAAGTCGCCCCCCCGCCACCACCGGGGTTCGAGGACGTCAAAGCCGGGGCGCACCTCGACGAAGTCGCGGAAGTGGCGGAGAAATTAGCCAAAGGGGAAAATTTGGGAACGAAAAAAGAAGGCACCGTCGACGCGCCGGACGCGAGCTTGAAAACGGGAAAACTAAACTGGGCGGAAGAGGTACGTCGTCGGTCGCCGCCATCGTCGGTTGACGCTTTGTGTCGTCGTTTTTTCTTTTTAAGGCGCGTTTTGGTCTGCAATGGACGACGAAAAATTGGAGGTCCGATCGGATGGTGTTTAAGAATACTAAAGACCAGGGTCGCGCGTCGATCGACGAGCGAATAATACCGCGAGTTTTCGTAGGAGTACTGATTTTTTCTCTCTCTGTTTGCGCACGCGCTGTCTCTTTTTTCTCACGACGCAGGCTGAAACTGAAGCGATCATTAAAGTAGCAGACCCGAACTCGAAGTACACCTCCGCGCAAACCTTCGACGAGCTCGGCTTGTCGGCGGAGCTTTTACAAGGTCTCTACACGGAGATGAAGTTCGAAAAGCCCTCGAAGATCCAAGCGGAAACGTTACCGATGATTTTAACGCCGCCGCATAGAAATTTAATCGCGCAAGCGCACAACGGAAGTGGGAAGACGACGTGTTTTACCCTCGGGATTTTGAGCCGAGTGAATGTGAACGAACCCGAGATGCAGGGATTGATGATTTGCCCGACGAGAGAGTTAGTGATTCAAAACGTCGGCGTGATGCAAAAAATGGGGAAGTACACGAATATTTCGATCGCGAGTACCGCGGATCCGAAATACGACGGATATAATAAGGAAAAGGTTATCGGCCAGATTGTGATTGGAACGCCAGGAAGATTGTTGAGATGGATGCGAGAGAAACAGTTGGATTGTTCGAAAGTGAATTGCTTGGTATTCGACGAGGCAGATAACATGTTAGGTACGGATGGACACAGGGTGGATTCGACGAAAATTTTGAAACATTTGCAGATGAACGCGAAAAATTGGCAAGTGTTGTTGTTTTCGGCAACGTTTAACGAGGCAGTGAAGACGTTTGCGACGAAGGTGGTGCCTAACGCGAACCAGATTTTCTTGCCGGCGCACGAGTTGTCCTTGGATGTGATTAAGCAGTACCGAGTGAATGTACAATCGAACGACCAGAAAGACATGTTGCTAAAGGAAAAGATTTTCCCTTTATGCGATAAAATTGGGCAAACGATTATTTTTGTGAGAACGAGAGAGGGGGCGAGACGGTTACACGCAAGCATGCAAAGAGATGGATTTAAATGCACCGCGATTGAAGGACAAATGCAAAACGAAGACCGCGATCGAGTGATAAAAGAGTTTCGAGATGGACAAACGAAGATTTTGATCGCCACGGACGTGTTGAGTAGAGGTTTGGACGTGTCCACGGTGACGTTAGTTATTAATTACGACATGCCGGTGGAGTATCAGAATCCATCTATACCAAATTTTGAAACGTACTTGCACAGAATCGGTCGTTCCGGGAGGTTCGGGAAGAAAGGCGCGGCATTTAATTTGTTGTTAGGTGAGAAAGAGAGATTGATTTTGGACCAAATCGAACGGCATTTCGAGCACATGGTACCCGAGGTCACCTTGAACGACGACGATAGTTTGGAAGCAATTTTAACCGCCGCTGGGTTGATGTCGCCGGACGAGTCTTAAGTAGTTTGGTTCATAAAAGGAACCCGTAGACAGACAAAAAAATACATGCATAAAACATCAAAACGACGCTCAAGCTTTTTTATTACTATTCTTGTACATTTCCTTCGCTATGCGTTTCGCTTCGGCTCGAATTTCCGCCCTATTCCCAGCTCGCCCCGCGTTGACTCTCACGCTCTTTTCGAAATCGCCCCGCAGAAATCTATAAGATCGAACGACGAAGGACGCGCCGGTAATTTTACCCAGAAACGCAACCATCGCGCTCACGTAACGCGTCTCTCGAAATTTGAACACAATAAACACAATAACTACTCCTAGTATAACTTTCAAACCAACATCTACAACCACATCAGCCATTTGCATGGCCACGTCCGGCTCTATCTTTCCTCCTCCAATCAATTTCTCTTCGATCTTCTCCAATTCCTTCAATCGAGTTTTCGCCTTTTTATCTAAACTCGTTGCCAATAACGGTTTCAACAAACTCTTCGCGATGACTGCATGGACCGGATCGTTCGACTCTGGAAACGTGACCTTCCCAGTGTTTGCGTCCTTAAATCCACACGCACCTTCCTTATCCGCGTATTCCCCGCCATACCTCGTGATTAAAATCTCCGCCGCGGTCAACGCCGCCGAGTGAAACCCGTTCCTACCAGCCTTTCGAAACAACTTCACTCTCTCTGAATCGCACGGATACGTCGTTCTTTCTGCGCACACGTGCGCATTCGCCGCTAAAAACATAATTTCTGGTACCTGCTTAGTTTTCTCCTCCATTTTTGACGCTTCTTCGAGCATATGCGCGGCAAGTTTCCGGTTTACAGTCGGCGCGCCGGCTTCCGTCTCGCACTCGCCAAAGAGAAGGCAACATCCTATTCGACGCGCGCGCGTCATCGTCATCGAGAGAGAAGGAGAGCGAGAAAGAGATGCCTCGGTGAGAAGAAGAAGAAGAACAAAAAAAGCGCCGCCGCGGCGAAAGTGTTGTTGGTCCGAGAAAATACTCCACCTAACTCGTCGTCGTCGTGCAAAATGGTACTAATATGTTTCGCGCGCCTTCGTACCCATCGCCAACGTCTCTGGTGTTTTCATCGCTTTTGGAACGATGGTGTCCCACGAATGCATCGTCCTCGCGTCTTTCCTGGCGTCTCGCAGAAACTGTCGCAGGGTCGCGTCTTGTTCCACCGCTGGTGCTATCGTCTGTTCGCAGTACAGCTCCGCGTCTAGGCACGCGTTCGCGCGGAACGGGTCGTTGTTGTCGACAAAGTCATCATCATCTCTCGCCCGTCCGAAAGAGGCGCAGAGCGTAAAAGAGAGAAGAAGGACGACTTTGACGAAAAGCAGCGTCGTCGTCTTTACTACTACGCGCCGGTGGTGTGTCGCGACGGTCCAACGACGATCCATTATTATCATCATCATCATCGAAGAAGAAGAAGAAGAAGAAGAAGAAGAAGAAGAAGCGCTGTGAAAAGTCTCGGGATATTTTCGATTGGAAAATGCATCACAAAAAAGCGCTTCTTTGTCTTCTTCTTCTGTTCTTCTTCTTCTTCTTCTTCTTTCATATCGATTATTCAGACGACGAGGACGACGATGTCGAACAACGACGAGGATGAAGAAACAATCCCGAAGGCGAATTTTCTCGCGCAGTTGAAGAAGCTCGACTGTTCTCAAGCGTCCATCGAACAGGTGTCGTTTTGGTGCCAATTTCACGCGAAGAAAGCGCCGTTCTTAGCGCCGGTGTGGGAGCGTTCGTTAAAGTCGACGACGAACACGCCGAACCGAATGTTGGCACACCTGTACCTGGCCTCGGACGTGATACAAAATTCGAGGAAGAAAAACAAAGGAGAAGAATCGTGGACGAAAAGCTGGAAAGGCATGATGGAAGGGTGCGTGAAACACGTCTGGGAGACGTGCAAAGACGAAGCGAAAATACGGCGAAGCGTGAAACGAATGATGGACGTGTGGGAAGAAAGGAAAGTGCTCGGATCGAAAGCGACACCGAAACAATGGATAACACGACTCGGAGGAGAAAAAGAAGGAGAAAAAGAAGAGGAAGGAAACGCCGGCGCCGGCGGCGCCGACGCCGCGGAGCATCGGCGAAAGAGTAGTGCTACTACTACTACTACTACTACTACTACTACTACTACTACTACTACTAAACGGAAAGAGGTGGACGGCGCCGCCGCCGATGGAAAGAGGAAGAGTAAGAAACAGAAAGACGAGGCACCGCCGTTCCCGCTGAGACAATCGCACGATATGAAAGAGTTGAAAGAAAATTACTTGGAAGGCGAGAACGCGTTGTTGGCGGAAGCGCTGCACGAGATGGAAAAGTGCGAGAGAGAAGTTGCCGAGACGGAGAAGGTGTACGAGGAAGACGCGCCGACGAGTTTACTGGTTCATTTAGATTCCGGCGACGCGAACGAGCCGATGGAAAAGCTGTATAAAACGCCACCAGAACAGCTATCTGCATTGCAAAAGTGCGAGAGCGCGACGGCAAAAAGGCGCGCGGCGATTGAAAAGATGTTGAAAGCAGAAGCGACATTGACGAAACGCTTAGCGGTTTTGAACGAAACGCGCGAGGTGCGGATAAAAGAGAACAAAAGAAGAGAGGAGTGGTTGTCTCACTCGCCCGGGTATGCGGTCAAAATTAGCACGGCAAGAATGAAAGCTTCGAAACGGAACGCGGCGTTTCTGGCGACTGGTGGTGAAACGTGCGCCAAAAACGACGCGAAAGAAGACGCCGACGCCGACGTCGACGCCGACGCGCTACGCGATCAAAAAGAGTTTGAAATCCCTGAGCCGGTGGACATGGACGACGAACGCAAAAGCGACGACATCAGCGACCAAGACCAAGACGAAGAGTACGAACCGTGAGTAAGGAAGACTGTTGTTGTTGTCTCGATTGGAGGGGTGTGCTCCATAACACCGTCGCGCGACGTCGATGTCGATACTCGAATAGACAGATAGGAATGTATTGAACATTTGGAAGGCCTCACAAATAAGGCAAAAATATATGTGTACCCGATATCGTCGTTTTTGACCCGATGGAAACCCTACCACATTTTTACCGTACAACACCGATACTTGGACAGACAGGAATGTATTGAACATTTGAAAGGCCCCTCACAAATAATCATCACATGTCCAATTACCCCCAACCAAATTACGGCTATTCGAACCAGGGCTTAACCTCTCGCGGGGGTACCGGCCAACCGTCGTCGTCGTCGTCCGGTGGTCAAAATCGAGAGGAAGTCTCCGTGCAGCTCGGCCATCCCGCTTTGGAGTACGAAGAGGGCGTGCACACCTTGCGGCAAAAAGTGAAATTGTTGAAGCGAATGTCCAATTCGATTGGAGAGGAAACGTCTCTTCGAGGGAAGCTCATCGATTCTTTATCGAGCGGGTTCGATTCGGCCACGGAAAGCGCGAAAAAAGCAAAGAAAGAGTTAGATAAGGTGTACAAACAAGCGCGAGCGGGACATTTGCTGGCGCTGATGTTTTTTAGCGTCGGATTGTTCGTGTTCGTGTATCTGGTGTATAAAGCGAACCGGTTCGCGCGGTGGTTCTTGCCGAAAGGAAGGAGAGAGTAGATGTGCAGAGTAGCGAACGTTGAGCAGTGCTGTATTATATATCATATATGTGTATTTCGATGGTGGTAGTAGCGATTGGAAGACTCGTGGCGTTGTGCTATTTCCCGCTCTTTTCTATTCTAAAGTCGAACTCGACGTCCGTCGCCGAAACGGCTTCGCCGCCTTTCTCGCAATACTCGTACCAGTCTTCATCCAGGTGGACGTCTTCGAAAACGGTGCCGGCTTTCGAGACGACCGTGACGCCCGAGCCGCTCTCTTCGCTGCATTTATCCCACCCGGTGATATCTACGCCTCTGCATTCGAATCCTCTGATGGGAACGAACGCGCCGTCGTCCTCTTCGGTTATCGATGCATCCTTCTTCAACACGTTTTTCACCTCGTCCACGATAACGATCGACGATTGTTTCATTTGCCCTTCAAATTTCACCACGAAGTGCGCTTCGCCTCGAGAATTTTCCAGTTCGTTTATATTTTGCGGGTCCACGGTGACCGACGCGCGTTCGTCGTACCCGACCGGGTCTTTGATGCTCAATTGGAAAGGAAGTGATGTTGGAAACGCGATTTTGGAAACGTTCTCGAGCGTCGCTTTGACGTAGAGAACGAGGAGAACCATGACGACGACGCTTCCTTCTCGCAGTCTTCTCGCCCACGCGCCGCCAAAAAAAGCGCGTTCTTTTTTTCGTCCGCCTGCCGCGTGGTGGGGCTTCCCTCGCGCGCGAGAATGTGGAGTCCTTTTTTTCCTCAATGAAATGAAAACACGTAGACGAAGAAAATTGGGAACACGCCGCGCCGTTATATAGTAAGTAGTACACATATATATTCACACATACACTCGTTGTTTATGTAGTACTCTCGAGTCGAATCGATCGTCACAGAAAACTCTGCTACGTTTCGGCCACATTCTCTCGTTCTCTTCCAGTGGCGGCGTCTCTTGAACCGTCGTCGGTTTCCGCTGACGGAGACGGAACGTTCTCCTCGTACGCCAATCCAAAGTACACACCTACAAAAATCATGAACAAACCGGATAAATGAAAGGACAAGCGCGGACTGGAAGAGTCCTCGAGTACAGCTAACGGCGTGGCCATGACATATCCTAAATCGCGCCAGAATCGGTTAACACCTAACGTGGTAGATTCTTCGCTCGCGGCGCGAGAGTGGTCCAAAGCCGCCGGCGCTAAGACTGGGTACACCGCGCCTGTGGATAAACCCAAGGTGGTCGCACCGAAGTGCAACAGTCCCGGGTACGTGACGCCGCCAACACGCGCCCAACTGGCGATGATTAAAGAAAGTCCACCGCCGATTAAGCCCCATCGAATAGGCTTTGCGCGCGTGTTTTGGTCCGAGTGTTGACCGAAATAAAATTGGGCGATGCCTTTGCTGAAGGAGTATAATCCAGAGAAAAGATCTCTTTGTTCGCCGCTTAATCCGAGCTCGTCGCGCATCCAAATTGGAAACATACCCCACGCCAAACCAGTCTCGACGTTGCAACAAAACGCCACGATGGCGACGAGACGAAGGTTTGGATTTCGTATCGTGTACGCAAACGTGCTCGAGAACGAATACGTATTATTTGTCGATTGTTCATCTCCTTGTTCTTCTTGTTGCTGCGCGACGCCAACGGCGAGGGAGGAAGATGAGTCCTGATCTCTTCCTTGTAAGAAGCTTGCCGTTCCAGATTCATCCTCATCGTCATCTGCACAAAAACTCCCATCGTCGTGATCTCCTCCTGGCGTTTCAAGTTCCCTCACCTGCAACGAGACTCTACCGTTATTATTCCTATTACTCCTATTACTCCTATTCCTATCACTTGAAAGCCCCGTTTCTCTGCCAAACACGCATATAACTACCAATCCTATCATCGACATGACGAAAACAACCGTGCTTGGTCGTTCTATGTACCCTTCACAATTGCACATCCCGCTACACGCCTCCACCCAATCGTCGCCGACGCCACATTTACCTTCCGGGTTTGCTCGTATACACGCTTCCGTCCGCATTTGCTTCGGCCTATACGCCTCTTCCCAGTGACAGGTCGCCCTAGTTTCCTCTAAAGCGGCATACATTGCCGCAAAAATCGCGACGGCCGTGTACCCGACTGTTTCGCACATCCCGCTCGCGAACCCTCTTTGCGTCGGCCCGCTCACATCCACGCTCGTCATAATCGCCATCGTCCATCCAATCCCTTGCCCAACTCCCAAAAAAAACCCGGAAGCTACAATTCTATTCCACTTTTCATTGTCGCTTTCGTCCGCGGTCCTTCTGGTTACCGCTGACATCGCCAACATCGGCGCCACCACCGAAATCATCCACCCGAAAATCCCAACGCGTTTGCGCCCGAATCGATTGGCCATCGACCCCGAAAACAAGTTCGACGTCGCTTTTGCAATCGCGAATGGGACTAAAAACATCGTCTTGTCCTTCGTCGTGGTTTGCCGAAACTCTCGTCCGGACGCATCCAACGCGGAAAGTTTGTGCACTTGCACCGAAGCGCCCAACACGAACACCAACACTAAAGAGACGAGAAATTGGTGCGTTCGGAACCGGTAGTTTTTTGTATGCGCCGGTACCGATGATCGCTGTTGTTGTTCGTCGCCGTCGTCGTGTGGATGCCCATCGTCTCGAGCGTACTTCTCCCGCGCGGACGAGAGGAGCGCCGAGACGCGGTACACCCATCGAGGCCTCAACATCGGCCGCACTCAACACGACGAATAATATGCCTTTTCTTCTTCTCGCTTCCAAATCAAAGGTCGGGAAACGTCGTCGAGCTTCTTCTTCTTCTTCTTCTTCTTCTTCTTCGTCACAAAAGCTCGATGATGACGATGGTCCCCGAGAAGAGAAGAGAAGAGACGCTTTTGTCTCTCTCTCGTTCTTCGCGCCTTTTCGACGACGACAACGCGCGGGTTTTTGACGAAAGAAGTGGAGACGACGATGTGTTTATATATATTCCCTTTTGTGCGTTGGGGAAACAAACGACATTTGTGTGGCCGACCCAGAAAGAAGAAAGCACTTTGACGCGACAGACGCGCACACACGCAGAAAGAGAGAGAACGAAGCGAAGAAGAGAGGGACGACACATTTTTTATTTTCCATCGTGATCCCCGAGATGTCGTCGAAAGACGACGACGACGTCTATCCATTCCACGGGTTTGACAGTTCTAACGACCGAATTGGCCCGTGCGATGCGTTCTGGGAACGCGTGCTTAAAAAACGAGCAGAAGACAAGAAACTGTGGTATCGCCAAGGCATAGAGTACTGGTCGACGGTAGATGCGACCGTAGATGGCGTTTTGGGTGGGTTTGGTTCGGTTTCTAAAGCGGACGGAAAGGAAAACGAGCAGATTTTACGGACGATGGTGTATCCAGAGTTTGATTTTGGTGTCGCGGACGGCGCGAACGGATGTACGAATAAGATTGAAAAGAGAGCGTTGGACGTCGGGGCAGGCGTAGGGAGAGTATCGGTACGCGCGATGAATTTCGTTTTCTTTTTGTATCGCGTTTGTTCTCCTTTTTCTTTTAAACTGACCTTTATATTCACGCGTCGCGTCGCAGAGCACGTTCTTGACGAAGTTCTTTGCTTCGGTAGATTTGTTGGAACCTGTACAACATTTTATCGAGAAAGCAAGGGCGACGTTGAAGGATAAGGTGCAAAACTATTTCGAAGAAAGTCTGGAGGAGTTCAGCTTTCATGGAAAGGAGCTCGTCTACGACGTGATATGGATTCAGTGGTGCATCGGACAACTCTCGGATGCGGATTTTATCGATCTGTTGAAGCGGGCGAAGGTGAAAGAGGACGGGTTTATCGTGGTCAAAGAGAATAACTGCTCGAAAGGTTTTCATTGGGACGATCAAGATAGCAGCATTACTCGTTCGGACAAATATTTCAGGTGGATATTTGAACAGGCTGGAATGGAAGTTGTAAACTCCAAGGTCTCCGATGTTTTTCCGAAGGAGCTTTTCGCCGTGAGGACGTACGTTTTGAACCGCAAGTAATTAGTAGTTTTAGTAGTAGTGTAGTGTTTCACGTCGTGCGGTAATATTGGTTTGTTATAATACAGCGTTTTAATATTATTAGTGTTACTATTGTCAGCAGATTTAAATGGACGGCACGATGTCATCCACGGCTGGTTTTTCCCAGTTTTGTTCGTACGTGCCTTCCTCCAACTCGCCGATTTGTTCCTTAACAGCGTCGTCGAATTTGTCCACATTAGCCCCAGAGTGCGAGTGCATCAACTCACCATCTTTAAATACGAAAAACGTGGGCGTCGTTTTTACTGCCAAACGATCTCTCGCCAAGTGAATCGTGCTCGCGTTTTCGTTACCATAAATGCGGACGAATCTCGCGTTTTCTCTGAAATCCAACGCGCGTTGCTCAAAGTGTGGGAGAAATTTCTTACACGGCGCGCAACTGGTAAAGCCAACTTTTAAAACCACGCAGCGTCCGGTCCCTTTCTCTTCACTCAAAACCTGGTCCACAGCTTGTTCGGTATGTAAAACTGTCACCGCGCCAGTGCCGACAACTTGGCGATACCAGCCTTCAAACTCTTCGAATGAAATTTGGTTTGAATCATCCATGTCTACGTCCACGATCAACTCGCGGATCTCATCCGGCGGTAAGCGAATACCCAAGGCTGAAACCATGCGAATAAACGAGTCTGTATCGGTCATTTCTGGCGACAATGGATCGCTAAACCGATCGAACAGCGTCCTCAATTGTTCGGCATCGACCAATTGAGGGGATTTACCCAACTCTTTGCCAATCGCCGCGCGCACTCTCAACACGTCCGCGACATATCGGAATCGAAAGCCTCCACCCGCCGCTGCGCCTCGCACGCCTTCCGTTCTATTCGAACCACCTTTTACCAATGGTGCGGCTTGTTTTTGCGCCAAAGTGACGGCCAGTTCAGGCACCAAGTGCGACCACTTATCGAAATTCTCCCCAGCGCTGCCGGCGACGACCCATCGCTTCAAACCGCCTCTCGCACATCTGCATGCCTCTACTCTCGCCAAGTGCACCGCAACTCTCGTCGCCCATTTACTCCACTGCTCTTCATCCTCGCACTCTTTACTCGGTGGCGGGCATGCCGACCATTCCTCGTTGTTCCAAGTCGATGCCAAATTCGCCGAACGAAAGTCGGCGTTCGTTAACAAAGTGCCGTCTTTAAACAATGCGACGTGCATGGCCTCTTGCCCAGCCGTGACCACGCCGACCAAACCTTCCATTTCGTTCACTTTCTCGTTGTTTGAGTCGTTGATTTTGTTGACATCGCCCCATAAATCGGCGTGACCATACCCGTGCGCTTCTGCCCCGGTAATCACCGCCACGTCCAAACCGACCAAATTACGAAACGATTCCTCGGTTTCCTCTCTTTCCGCTCTCGACTCCGTCGGCGATAAAGATTCCGTCATGAAGTAGTGTTGAATAGTTGTGTTATCTTCCTGCTCCTCGTGCCACAGGCCTGGCAACGCCACCGCAACGCCACCTTGCCATTTTAATCGTTTACACAACGACTTCAACGCGACGCCGACGTTGTTAATGTCCAACACGTCCGTCACTTCCTCTTCAATCAGCTCTGAATCCAACTCGCCCGAGCGCACGGATACAATAGCGGCAGTTATATAACCACCCGACGCGTAGGCACCCAGCACAAACTCCGGACCGGAGGAAAACACGTCTGAAAAATCCACCGAATTCCCAGGCAAAGACACGGCCCCGCCTTCCACCTTCGGGCCGTCTTGATCGGAAGGAGAAATCGAAGGTGAAACGTCCATCCCTCTCTGTCCTTCTTCCACTTCTACGTCTTCTATGCCTCTACACTCGTCACCTTCCGCGCAACTCGCCTTTTCGCCTCTCAATTCCATCCCGACTCTCCCTAAAGCCATAATCCCTGCCCCAACGGCGCTATCGCCGCCCAACTTTAACCGGTTGCTACTGATCAGCTTATACATTAAACTCGCGACAAACCCAACCGGTGGTAACGTGGCTATCTTCACTGCCCATCCGAAACCAACCACGCCGAACAAGGTTTCAATAGCTGGTAAACCTCTCAAAGGCTCGCCGCCGTCTCGCTTCAAAACGTGTAGAGTATCCATCGCTTCATCGAACGTCACGTTTTGGTGCTTCGAAGCGTCGTAGAGAGGGTCCGCGATGTTCACGTAATAGATCTTGCCTTTGCCTTTGCCCGTACCTGTTCGAAAGAAGAGAAGAGAAGAGAAGAGAAGGCGGTTTGTCAGCACACGCGAAGCACACGCCGAGAGAGAAAGAGCGCGTGAAGACCACCGACGAACAGCCGCGCTTTTTGTGTTCGGTCAAACAACACGAATGTGATGCTCTGATGATGATGATGATGATGATGATGATGATGATGATGATGACCAAATCAGAGTCGTACCTTCCAACCCTGCTTTCAGCGAGCGGCACACCGGGCACGCCCCGTCGTATAAGTACTTGTATTCCCACGCCTCCGGTTCTGGCTGCGGTTTCCTCGCGTCGTCCGAGTCGTCCTCTTTCTCCTCGACGCTTTTTTCAATTGCGGTCGACCGAAGGCGGGTGCAAAGGGGTGGTTTGAATGTCTTCTTCAAAGTGCGACGTTGTCGTCTCGAAACGACGACGACGTTTGAAATGGCGGCATCGGTGTTTTGGCATCGCCTCGTGAAAAAAGTCATACTACTCTCTCCGAAAGACGACGACGCTTCAAAAAGGTCCGACGACACACAAAGGGATGCGGCGACTCGCCGACGACGGTCGAGAGCTTATTAAAGTCGCGACTTCTTACACACGAGAAAAGCGCGCGTTTCGGAATGAAAAATGGTGCCGAAAGAAGAAGAAGAAGAAGATTCATCTCGCCTTTTTTGGAAGAGTTTTTTGTTTAGGGTTGTTCTATATGGTAGAGTAAGTATTATTAAAAGCGTTCGGCTAAGCGCGCCGTGACGGTTCTTAACCTAGAATAGACTTTCCCTGGGGGCGAACCCATGATTAATGCACACAACGCGTCTCTCGCGACTTTGATGTTCTGAAAGGACCCTAATATGCGTATGTGTTGATCCGCGATGACGATTCGAGTTCTCGTGGCGTTTTCGATGGTATATTTGGTTTTGCCGCTCTTCCCGGCTAATCTCCCTATGCCTCTGCTCATGTGTTCTCCTCTCAACGTTTGCTTCACATCTTTCACCTCAAAACACTCCAAATACAAATCGTCTAAACGCAACAGCGCCACCGCGTCCTGGATTTCGAATCCCAGAACAAACGCTTGTATAAAATCCGCCGACTTTTGCAGCGCCGATTCGTCGTCTGTTTTATCTGTCGTTTTCAATTCCACTTTTCTCAACTTTAAATTCATCCGCATATCTATTTTCATTTGTTTCGTGACTGGGGTATACAAAGCCATCCAGTGTTCTTTCAGCGGCGAAAATCTATGCGCGGGGACGTTCACTTTTCGATACATTGCCTTTTGGCCTTTTTCGACGACATCGTGCTTCCCGAGAGGCGCGAAAATCGGTCGCAACGGATCGTTCGGGTTCGCGTCCGCGAATAACGCTTTCAATTTCGGATCGTCCGCGACGTCGGATTCGTCCACTTCTTTCCCCGTTTTGTTGTCCACGACGGCATCTTTCTCCTCCTCCTCCTCCTTTTTCTTGGCTTTCGGCATGATGACACAATCGAAATCGGTCTCAGCCGCCTCTCTCTTCCGACACCCTTTCTTCTCTCTCTCTCTCTCTCTCTCTTTCTGTCGTCGTCGCCCGTGAAGTGCTCTAATAAAAAAGTTCCCACCGGACCGGTCTTTCTTTCTTTCTTTCTTTTTCTCTCCTCCGTCGAAGAAGAAGACAGATACTACTAAAGCGTTGTTGTTTTGCGATTGCACAAGGCAAAGCGCGTGGTGGTGCCCACACTACACTCAAGCTGTTTTCTTCTTCTTTCTGTCGTGTCTTCTCTCTCCTCCAAAAAGAGAACCCCCATGTCTCTCTCTCTCTCCAATTGTTTAAGGTGTTATGAAACCCTAAATATATAAAAAGAGAGGTTTAGGGTTTCTACTTTCAAAAGAGAGACATCATTTTCATCGTCAAAACGCAACAGAAGAAGAACTCTTTTGAGAGAGAGTCGCAACACACTCGAAGAGAAACAACGCCTTCATGACATCGTCGTCGTCGAGCACTGCTCCTGCTGGTGGTGGTAATGGTCGTCAGCATAGACCTCTGCCAAAGTACAAGCTGGTCTTTCTCGGGGTGCGTTTTTTTACTACTTCGTGGTGTTGTGTGTTCCTCTTCCTATAAGTCTTTTTTGCTCTTCGGTTTTCAAATCTTTTCTCTCTCTCTTTCCCTCTTCTCTCTCTTTCGATGGTGAGAGAGAGAGAAAGACACAACGCTGACTTCGAGATGTTTTTGTTGTGGTCAACACACACGCACGCACACGCATAAATAATACGCGCGCAACAGGACCAATCGGTCGGGAAAACGTCCGTCATCTCGCGTTTCATGTACGATAAATTCGACGCGACGTACCAAGCGACGATCGGCATCGACTTTTTGTCGAAAACGGTACACTTGGACGATTCGAAAGGCGTTCGATTGCAGCTCTGGGACACGGCCGGGCAAGAGAGATTTCGATCGTTAATTCCATCGTACATACGCGACTCCTCGGTAGCGGTGATCGTGTACGACGTGGCGAATCGACAGTCGTTTTTAAACGTCGCGAAGTGGATCGATGAGGTGAAACAAGAGAGAGGGGAGAACGTGGTGATTGCGATTGTCGGGAACAAGACGGATTTGGTAGAGGAAAGAGAAGTAGAAACGGAAGAAGGGGAGCGATTCGCCAGAAGCTTGAATATTTGTAGCAGTAGTAACAATAGTAACGAGGGTGGTAGCACGAACGAAGGAGGCGCTATTTTCATCGAGGCGAGCGCAAAAGCCGGGTATAACGTGAAGGCTTTGTTTAGGAAAATCGCAACGGCGTTGCCCAGCGCGGATGTGAACGCGAATAACAATAACGGTAGTGCTAATGGTAAAGAAGGAGGGGCGAATGGGACAAACGCCGCGAAGGAGCAGATGGTAGACGTGAAGTTGACTTCGACTTCGACGTCCAACACCGCGAGCGGTTGCGCGTGTTAGATTTTTATTTTCGAGAGAAAGTACGCGTCGTCGCCCGCGAACGCGCGCGCTTAAAAGTGAGAGAAGAACGAAGAACAACGGAAACGTACCCGCGCTTATTCTCGTGCATTATGTGCATATATATCTATATATCTATATATATATATATCTACGTGCTCTCGCGTCTCAAAGTCTCTCTCGCGCGTCTCGTTACAAATACTCTATTTTCTACTTTCGATTTCATCTCTACTCCTCGCTTTTGTTCATCACCGGTTGCACTAACGGGTGCATTTGCGCCATGTATATTATCGCCCACATCATCCACATGCACGTCACCGCCGTTATCGAGAGCACGTGTTTCAGGTGGTTCGCGCCTCGAATGCCCGTGGCGTTGATGTACGCCGCGCACGCGCCTTCGAGGACGACAAACGCGAACGTCGTTCCCCAAAATCCCATTCTTCTTTTTCTCTCTCTCTCTCTCTCTCTCTTATTATGGGACCCGCAAAACTTCTCTGCGCGAAAAAACACAAACGTCGTCTTCTTCGGGACCACCACCACCACCACCGCCTCGAAGCAGAGTATAGATAGGCCTTTTCTTCTCAAAGGTCTCGTCTCAAAGGAGCAGCACAGCGCAAAGTGTGCGTTTGTGTGTGTTGTGTGTCGAACTTTTTTCTTCTCTCGATTCTTCTTCCCCCAAAAAGCATTTATTTTATATCTGAGAGAGTCCTAACTCGCACCTTAAAAGAGCTCCCGAAAGGTGAAAAATAAGGAGGT
>MDSZ01005380.1_pt1 | contig 30302 bp, 31 predicted proteins | sample 811201 | NCBI WGS metagenome assembly MDSZ01 (sample SAMN05326647, study PRJNA326480) | marine metagenome | isolation source: seawater | place: Indian Ocean: North | collected 2010 | reverse complement strand
TGAATTATTCATTTAAAAAAATTAAAATTGTTTTTAAAATATCATTTACTTTATATCGTTTTTTTATTGTAAATTAAAATCTTTAATCCTAAATATAATAAAGATGTATAAAATTAAAAAAGAATGTAGGTGTTGCTACTCTAAAAATATAAAAGTTATTTATGATATGGGTTTCTCCCCAATCGCTGGTGAGTACACAATTAAACCAAATAAGTCTCAACTAATTCCATTAGCCATACAAGGTTGTAATAATTGTGGATTCAAACAATTGTCAACAGTTGTTAATAAAACAAAACTTTATAAAGATTTTTTGTACACTACTGTTTCATCTAGTGGGCTAATAAAACATTTTGAAAAAGGGGCTAGTTTTTTGATTAAAAATTATTTGAAAAAAGAAAATGAATATATTTTAGATATTGGCAGTAATGATGGAAGCAATTTAAATGTTTTTAAAAAAAAAGGGTTTAAAGTTTTAGGAGTAGAGCCGGCAAGAAATCTTTGTAAAATTTCTGAAAAAAAAGGAATAAAGACAATTTGTGGATATTTTAATCAAACAATAGCCAAAAAAATATTAAAGAAATTTGGAAAACCAAACTTAATTTGCTTACACAACACTTTTGCAAATATTGATAATATTAGAGAGTTTGTAAATAACTTAAAACCTTTATGCTCAAGAAAAACAATCATTTCGTTAGAGAGCTTTTCTTTATATGGAATAATTAAAAGTAACTTATTTGAAAATATCTATCATGAACATATTTCTTATTTTTATGTAGAAAATTTAATTCATTTTTTTAAAGAACTTGGATTTAATGTTATATATGCTGAAAATAACAAAATAAAAGGTGGATCTATTAAAGTTTTAATAAGTCAAAAAAATTATATTAACTTAAGGTCTATTAAAAAAGTTTTAAAAGAAGAAAAAAAATTAAACCTTGATAAAAACAATGTTTTTAAGAAAATTAAAAAAACTAACAAAATTAAAATGAATAATATCAAAAAATTTTTAGAAAAATTTAACAAAAAAAAAATTATTGGGTATGGTGGTTCAACTAGCACAACTTCTTTGTTATACTATTATGGGATCCAAAATTATTTTGATTTAATATTAGATGATGACAAAAGAAGGAATAATTTTTATTCACCTGGTTCAAATATAAAAATTCAAAAACCCAGTAAATCAAATATTTCTCAATCTGATATAATTATTATTTTAGCTTGGCGCTATAAAAAAGAAATTATTAAAAACCTGAAAAAAAATTTTTTAAAACATTTGAAAAAAAAGAAAATTTTTCAAATTTTACCCTCAATTAAAGAGATAAAATTATCTAAACAATAGTTCTTATGAAGAAAATTCAATGGTGGAAAAACTTTAATTTTTTTTTTAGAAAAGATTACTTAGAGACAATCTCAAATTTTGATATTAGAAAAAATTATATTGAAATCTTAGAAAAAAAAATTTCTAAATTACTAAAAGTGAAACATACTGTTTTTACTACATCAGGATCTAATGCATTGTTATTGGCTTTAAATTCTATGCCTCTTAAAAATAAAAGTAAAATATTAATTCCCAACAGAACATGGGTTGCCACTGCTCATGCTGTATATAACAAGAATTTTAAATTAGAAATTGCCGATGTAGACTCTAGTACTATGAACTTTGATTTAAGTTTTGAAAAATTAAAAAATAAAAAACTTGATGCAGTGATTTTAGTTAATTTAAATGGACGAAACGCAAAGTTTGATAATAAAATTAAAACAAATTCTTTTAGTTTGATAGAGGACTGTGCCCAAAGTTTTTTGTCTTTTAGAGATAAAAATAAATTACCAAATAAGGTTGTGAGTTGTTATTCAACAGGCGCAACAAAGTTACTGAACACATTCCAAGGAGGATTTTGCACTACCAACAGTACTAACATCTATAAAAAAATTTTACTTTCTAGAAATCATGGAGTGTATGATAATTTTACAGATAGCTGGAAGACCCCAGGGTACAATTTTAAACCTACAAATTTACAGTGTTTTATAGGAATTCAAGAGTTAAATGATGTTTGGAAAAAAAGATCAATGTGTAAAAAAATAAATGAAATATATGTTAATAAAATTAAAAACAATAAAATAAAAATTATTTCTAAAAACTATTCAAAAATGGAATTTCCCTTATATTCACTTGCACTAGTTAATAATAAGTCAAAATTTATTAACTTTATGAAAAAACATAAAATTCAGATTAGACCTCTGCCACCATCAATTTCCTCTGCAAAATATTTAACAAAAGAAAATACTACTAATAAATTCAAAAATTCCAAAATATTTTCTACAAAAGGCGTTTATTTACCATGTGGTCCATCTCAAAATCTAAATGATATAAATAGAGTTATTAAAATTGCAAATCGTTATTAATATATTGAATAAATGATACCAAAAAAAATATGTTTAGTTATAGGATCCAATAGTTTTTCAGGTGCCTGTCTTGTTGATTATTTATTAAATAATGGTTTTAAAGTTATTGGTCTATTTAAAACACCTAAAAAAAAAAAATTTTTAAAATTTAGTGAAAATAAAAATATTAAAAATTATATATCTATTCAATTTGATTTGAATTCAACAAAAAAAAAATTATTAACAATTGTTAAAAAATACAAACCTAATTACATAGTAGATTTTGCATCTTTATGTCTTGTCAACGAAAGTTGGTATAACCCAAAACTTTACATGCAAACCAATGTTACAAATAAAATAGATTTTTTAAAAGATATTTCATATGAAAATTATTTAAAAAAATATATTTATATCTCCACACCTGAGGTATTTGGATCATCAAAAAAATCTCAGGCTGAAAATAGTACAATGTTTAATCCCAGTACCCCCTATGCAATCTCTAAACTTGCTATTGAATTATATATGAAAATCATTAATAAAAATTTTAAAGGCAAATATATTGTTGCAAGATTTTCTAATTTCTATGGAGAAACTCAAGAACAACATAGACTATTACCTAAATTATTTGAGAGTATTAAATCAAAAAAATTTTTTTTCTTACAAGGAAATGGTTTATCTAAGAGAAACTTTATATATGAAACTGATTTTTGTGAAGGTATCCTCAAGATAATACAAAAGGGAAAAATAAATAAAAATTATCATTTTTGTTCAAATGATATTTATTCAATAGTTAATATTACCAAATTAGTTTGCAAAGCTTCTAATGTTCGCTTTAATAATTTAGTAAAAAAAACTAAAGACAGAATTGGAAAGGACCAGATCTATAAGTTAAATTGTTTAAAGACAAAAAAAGAGCTTAATTGGAAACCTAATGTAAGTCTTATTCAAGGAATTAATAAGTTAAAAAACTATTATTTAATGAAGAAATGAAAAATTTTTATCCAAGCCAATATATAAGAGATAACAAGTTAAATATAAAACATAATTATTTGTCATCTCAATTTGCAAATTATAAAAAAATTCTAAAAGATATTGAGATTGTTATCAAAAATAATGATTTTACTCTTGGAAAAAAAGTAGATGAATTTGAAAAGAAAATTGCCTCACTTTTAAATGCTAAATATGTTGTTTCTTTAGGAAGTGGAACTGATGCATTAATGTTAAGTTTAAAAGCATTAGGCATTAAAGAGAATGATGAAGTTATTACTACTCCTTACACTTTTTATGCTACAATTGGTGCTATTGTGACAGCTGGAGCAAAACCAGTTTTTGTAGATGTCAAAGAAGATTACAATTTAGATGCAGAAAAGATTGAATCAGCAATAACTGATAAAACAAGAGCCATACTACCTGTTCATTGGGCCGGTAGAATTTGTGACATGGATAAAATAATTAAGATTTCTAGAAAGTTTAAAATACCAATTGTTGAAGATGCGTGTCATGCAATTCTTGCTAAAAATAATACTCAATTAGCTGGTACTTTTGGCTCATTTGGATGTTTTAGCTTACACCCTTTAAAAAATTTAAATGTATGGGGTGATGGCGGGTTTGCTCTGTGTGCAAATAAAAAATTATATAATAAAATGAAATTGCTAAGAAATCATGGACTTGTCAACAGAGATAAAAATTTAATTTTTGGATACAATTCTAGGCTTGATACCATCCAAGCTGTTGTAGCAATTAATCTTTTAAAAAAAATAAAAAATATTACAAAATCAAGAATATATAATTCAAATTTTCTAGATTCTCAATTTTCAAAAAATAAAGATATTTTTATTCCAAAAAGAAAGAAAAAGCTTAAAGAAGTTTACCATTTATACCATTTAAGATTTAAAAATAAAAAGATAAGAGATAAAATTTTGAGTGTGTTAAGGCAGAAAGGTGTTGATGCAAAAATCCATTACCCTACTTCAATGCATTTGCAACCAGCTGCTAAAGTTTATGGTTATAAAAAAGGTGACTTCCCAATAGCTGAAATGCTTTCGGACACCTCAATTTCTTTACCCGTCCATGAATTTGTTACAAAAAAAAATTTAAGATTCATGTCAAAAATAATACTAGAACATTTAAATTAATGAAAATACCATATTATAGAATTAGTAACGAATTTAATAGAATAAAAATAGATTACATTAAGCGTCTTAAAGAAATTTTTTCTAAAGGTAATTTTATAAATTCTAGCTCAAATTTAGAATTTGAGAACAAAATAAGCAAATTATTAAATGTTAAATATTGCTGTGGTGTTGCTAATGGATCTGACGCTTTAGAAATTGGTATGTTGGCACTAGGAATTAATAAAGGTGATGAGGTAATTACTGCCTCAAATTCTTGGGTTTCATCTCTAACTTCAATAATTAATATTGGTGCAAAACCTGTGCTTGTAGATGTTGAGGATGATTTTAACATTAATTGTAAAATGCTAAAAAAAGCTATCAACAAAAAAACCAAAGCAATTATGCCTATTCACTTAAATGGTCTCCCAGCTAATATGTTTGAAATTATAAAAATTTCCAAAAAATATAATCTAAAAATTATTGAAGATAGCGCTCAATCTATCATGTCAAAAATTGGAAATAAATTTACGGGTACCATTGGAGATGTAGGATGTTTTTCAATGCACCCTACAAAAAATTTAGGAGTAGCTGGAGATGGGGGTTTTATCGTCACAAATAATAAGAAAATTTTTAATAGGATTAAATTAATTTCAAATCATGGAATGAATAAAGCGGGTCAATCAATAATGCACGGTAGAAATAGTAGATTAGATAGTATCCAGGCTGAATTAATATTGCATAAAATTAAATATTTAAAAAAAGATATTCAAAAGATGAGAAAAATTGCAGATATTTATTCAAAGGAATTAGCAAATTATGTGAGAGTGCCCAAAGTTCAAAACAATTCTAATATAGTTCACACATTCCATAGATATGTAATAATTCTTAATTCAAAAAAAGAAAGAGATGATTTAAAGAAATATTTAAGTTTAAATGATATTGAAACAAAAATTCATTATCCAGTTCCACTGCATAAGTATAAATGTTTCTCTAATTATTCTTATCAAAAACGATTAATTAAATCAGAAACCCAGTCAAACACGATGCTAAGCTTACCATGTAATCAATTTTTGAATGATTTTGAAGTAAACTATATAATAAAAAAAATAAAAGGATTTATAAAAAAATGAAAATTTTAGTAACAGGTGGTTGTGGATATGTTGGAACTCAATTAGTGAAAAAACTTTTAAAATTAAATTGCAAAGTAGTAGTAATTGATACAATGTGGTTTGGTGATTTCTTAAAACCAAATAAAAATTTAAAAAAAATTAAACTGGATATTAGAAATATTAATAAAATCTCACTTAAGAATGTTGATACAATAATTCATCTTGCTGCAATTGCTAATGATCCAATGTCTGAATTAGATCATTCTTTAAGTTGGGACATAGGAACATTAAGTACTTTTAATTTATTACAGTTAGCAAAAAAATCTAAAGTTAAAAATTTTATTTATGCATCTTCTGGTTCAGTTTATGGGATTAAAAAAGAAAAATTTGTACATGAGAACTTGAACTTAGACCCTATATCACTCTACAATAAAACAAAAATGTGTTCTGAAAGGATCGTTCTATCGTTTAAAAATGAGATGAATGTAAAGATTATAAGGCCAGCAACTGTTTGTGGCTATTCTCCACGAATGCGATTTGATGTATCTGTAAATGCATTAACAAGCAGTGCATTCTTAAATAAAAAAATAATAGTTCAAGGTGGAGACCAAATAAGACCAAATATTCATATAGATGATTTGACAGATTTGTATCTTTATTTTTTGGAAAAAAAAATAAAAGATACTATTTTTAATGCTGGATTTGAAAATTTAAGTATAAAGAAAATAGCAAAAACAGTTCAAAAACATGTTCATTCTGAAATTATTTTTCAAAAAAATATTCTAGACCCTAGATCATATAGACTAGACTCTTCAAAGTTGCTTAAAACAGGCTTTAAACCAAAGAAAAAAGTTGAAGACGCAATACAAGAATTGCATGAAATGTTTTTAGAAAAAAAGCTTAAAAATAATCCAAGTTTTTACTCAATAAAATGGCTCAAAAATAATGAACTATTTAAAAAATAAGTGCTCGAAAGTTAGAAAAAATATTATGGAAATGGCCATGCTTAATAATGGTGGGCATGTTGGAGCTGCAATGTCATTAGTAGAAATCATGGTCGTAATTTATAAAAAAATTTCTAAAATAAATTCAAAAAATTTTAAAAATCAAAATAGAGACCGTATTATTTTAAGTAAAGGACATGGTTGTTTGGTTCTTTACTCAATTTTACATGAATGTAAAATATTAAGTAAAAAAACATTAAATTCTTATTGTAAATCAGACTCTATTTTAGGAGGTCACCCAGAACATTTTGTGCCTGGAGTTGAAGCTTCAACAGGATCTCTCGGGCATGGTCTGCCAATTTCAGTTGGTTTAGCCATATCTGCTAAACTTAAAAAAGAAAAATTTAAAACTATAGTTATTGTTGGTGATGGTGAATTGAATGAGGGCTCAAATTGGGAAGCTATGATGATGGCGTCAAAACATAAACTTAATAATTTATTATTAATAATTGATTATAATAAAATTCAGTCTTATGGTTTCAATAAAGATATTTTAGATTTAGAGCCATTAAAAGATAAGATAAAAAGTTTTGGATTTAATACACAGGAAGTTGATGGACATAGTTTACATAAAATAGAGAAAAAAATTAGATCATGTTTTAATAATAAATCTAAGCCATCAGCATTGATTTGCCACACCATTAAAGGTAAAGGAATTAAAGTTGCAGAAAACAATCCAGATTGGCATTACGTAAAAAATTTAAATCAAATTTTAAAAAAAGATTAAATTCATGAGAAATACTGCATTAAATACAATATTTGAAATAGCAAAAAAAAATAAAAGAATTATTTTTCTAGGATCAGATTTGGGAGTTGGAGTCCTAGATAAGATGAATAAAAAAATCCCAAAACAATTTTTAATGGAGGGAATATCAGAACAAAATTTGATTGGTGTTTCATCTGGACTAAGCATGAATGGATTAAAACCATATGTAAACACTATTGGTACTTTTTTAACTAGAAGATGTTTTGAACAAATAGTAATTGACTTAGGATTGCATGATTTGCCAGTTACTTTAATTGGAAATGGAGGTGGTGGAGTTTATGGGTCGTTAGGACCTACTCATACCTCTTTAGATGACTTTGCTATATTGAGATCAGTACCAAATATGACTATCATTGCACCTTCAGACCCTGAAGAAATGAAAAGCATTATTTATGAGTCAGTAAATTATAAACATCCTATTTATATAAGATTCGGGTTAGGTGGTGAAAAAAAAATATTTCTTAAAAATCAAAAGTTTAAAATAGGCAAAGGTATCTTAATTAAAAAACAACAAAAACTGAATTTAATTTCAACTGGATCGATGACTCAAGATGCTGTTGAAATAATTAATTTTTTTAAAAAACAATATAGAATTAATATAGGGTTATTACATTTAGGTACTGTAAAGCCGTTAGATAAAAAAAAAGTAATAAATTTTATTAAAAACGCTAAAAAAATAGCAATCATAGAAGAACATTATGAAAATGGAGGACTTGGATCTTTAATATTAGAGACTTGCGTTAGAAATAACATCAAAATTGATAATAAAATGAGGATATTTGGTGTTCCGAATAAGTTTCAAAAATGTTACGGAAAACATGATATTATAAAAAAATATTGGGGCTTAGATGCCAAAAGTCTTATCCCTAAATTAAAAAAATTTTATGAAATTAAAAGAAAATAAAGAAAATCAGGATGTTAAAGATTATTTAAGTAAAGGCTATATAATCAAAGATATTAAGCAGACTCAATCTTTAGAATATATTAGAAAAATATTTATTAAAGAGATCGTCAAAATATTTCCAGATCAAAAAAATCAAAATGAAGAATATATTTTAAATAATATTCATAAAAAAATTAAGATTAAAAACTTAAATGAATTTAGACTTAAAATTTTTAATAATATAAATAATAATGAAAAATTCAAAACTAGTTACTATAATCTTTCTAAGGAATTCCTAGACCAAATTGTTGGAAATGAACTTGCTATGCAGTCGAGAGTAAATTTAAGCATACAGATACCTAAAGATTCTTCATCTTTGTTGCCGATACATGCAGACACATGGTCTGGAGTTTCTCCTTTTGAAGTAGTTGTTTGGTTGCCATTAGTAAATTGCTATAAAACAAAAACAATGTATTTTTTAAAAAAAAAGAGTGTTTCAAAAGTAAATAAAATACTTTTAAATAAAAAATTAACTACAGATCAAATTTTTCAAAAAATTAAAAAAAACGTGGAGTGGCTAGAACTTAAATATGGTCAAGTTTTAATATTTGACCAATCAATTCCGCACGGAAATGTAGTTAATAATGAAATAGAGACAAGATGGAGTATGAATTGTAGATTTAAAGGAATATTTACTCCTTATGGAGATAAAAAACTTGGAGAATTTTTTGAACCAATCTCACTTAAACCTGCTTCTTTAAGAGGTATAAATTACAAACATCCATTTTAATGCTAAACGTTAGAGGATATATTTTTAGTAGACCATTTTTTGGAGAGAGAGTTCCTCAGCATATTCAAAATATAGTTATTAGAGATTTTTGTAAAAAAAATAGATTAAATTATAATTTAAGTTTAGTTGAGTATGCAATGAGAGACTCATACATAATGTTTAATCAAATTGTAAATCAAATTCATTATTTTGATGGTGTTGTTTTATATAGTTTATTTCAATTGCCTGCGTCTGATAAAGTTAGAAACAATCTATGTAAGAGCATATTAAAAAAAAATAAAAGAATATATTTTGCAAATGAAAATCGTGTAGTTAAATCAAAATTTGAATTTGAAAAAATCAATATTATTTGGAAATTAAAACAAAAAATTCCAGAAAAATTTATTTATTAAGAAATATTGGCTGGTCAAATGAAGTTAAAAAATTTTTTTACAAAAATGCACACAAGAAAAAAGAGAGACTATTTCTCAAGAATGACATCATCTAAGCCAAAGATAATGAAGAAAGCCAAAAATTATGGTTTTTCTTATTGGGATGGTAAAAGATCTGAGGGTTATGGCGGTTATAAATATTTAGAAGGATATTGGAGACCACTTGCAAAAAAATTAATCAAAACCTATAAACTCAATAACAAAAGCATAGTTTTAGATATTGGTTGTGGAAAAGGTTTTTTACTTTATGAATTAAAAAAAATTTTGCCAAAAATCAAAATTATTGGTTATGATATATCAAAGTATGCAATTAAAAACTCTCATCCAAAAATAAAAAAATATTTACATATACTAAAAGCCCAGGACAAATACCCACTAAAAAGAAAAGGTATAGATCTAGTATTATCTTTAGGTACGCTTCACAATTTACAAATTTATGAACTTGAGAAAGCTTTTTCTGAAATTAATAGAGTTTCTAAAAAAAGTTATATTTGGGTAGAAAGTTATAGAAATGAGAAAGAATTGAGCAATTTACAATGCTGGGCTTTTACGTGTGAGTCGTTTTTTAGCCCTAAGGCATGGCTGTGGATTTTTAAAAAATTTAATTATAAAGGTGACTATGAATTTATTTATTTTTCTTAAATTTTTTTAATGATTATTAAAAATAAAAAAAAAATATTTGTTCTTAATTTAGAAAATGAAATTCAAAAATTTTCTAAATCAAAAATCCAAAAAAAAGAATCTGTCTTCATGAATCAGAAAATGATTTAATTCAAGAAAGTATAATATTTACTAAAGGTTTTAAATATTTTAGAACTCACAAACATCCCTATAAAAAACCAGAGTCTTACCATATAATTAAAGGAAAACTTTTAATTGTAATCTTTGACGATCAGAACAATGTTAAAAAAAAAATAATTTTAAAAAAAAATAAAAATTATTCAGATATTTATAAATTGAATACAAACTTTTTTCATTTAGTAATTCCTATGTCGAAAATTTGTGTTTGGCACGAGGTTTCAAGCGGCCCATTTAAAAAAAATAAATCATTTATAGTATATGAAAAGAACGCACCGCACATTAATGATGATAAAAAAAAACAATATGATTATTGTAAAAAATTTTTTTAATGGAAATTAATAAAATTGTAATAATTGGATCTTCTGGATTTGTAGGTTCAAACTTAATTAAAAAAATAAAAAGTAATTATATAAAAAAAATTAATTCAAAAAATATTGATTTATTAAATAAAAAAAAGACATTTAAGAAATTGCCTAAAATTTTAAAAAATTCTAAAGTAGTTTTAGCTGCTGGAAAACATAGAAAATACGGAGATTCTATTAATCTTAAAAAAAAAAATTTAACAATTTTTAAAAATTTTATTGATTCATGCTCCATTAATCTACCTGAAAGAATTATTTTTTTAAGCACAGTTGAAGTTTATGGAGGTATGAACAAAAATAAAATAAATGAGGATACAAAATTAAATCCAGCTAATAATTATGCAAAAGGAAAAATGATCCAAGAAAAAAAGTTGGTTCAATTTTGCGTAAAAAATAATATTAAATATTATATACTTAGATTACCAGGTTTTTATGGAAAGAAAGACTATAGTTCTATTGTGTATAAAATTATTTCAAAAATAAAAAGTAAGGCCGAATTTAACTGGAACACAAATGGTTATGAACTTAGAGACTATATTTATATAGAAGACTTGGTTGTAATTATTAAAAAATTTATATTTAATTCCAACTTCCAATCTGGAGTTTATAACGTGGTTAGTGGCAAATCATATAATATTAGATATTTTATAAACATCATATCTAGATTATTAAAAACCAAGAAAAAAATACACTATAATAAAAGCAAAAATGGATTTGATTTAAGATTTGACTCTAAAAAGTTAAAATTAGTGATAAAAAAATTTTCTTTTAACTCACACATAAAATCAATAAAAAAAATTATTTAAGTAAAATTTCTAAGCCAATAAATGAAATATTTTTTTGAGTAAAATATTCTTTGTTAGCATTTTGCTATTAAATAAGTTTTTTGTATTTTCTGCAGCTGCTAACGAAGCAATAAAAAAACAAGCAATTTTTTGTTTCGAATTAAAAAATAAGGAAATAAAAGATAACAAAGTATCACCGGCTCCAACCCTATCTTTTGGTATTAATCCAAAAGCAGGAATGTTTAAAACTTTTTTATCTTTCTTGTTATAATATACCATCCCACTTTTACCTCTTGTTATAACTAAATTTTTAAAATTTAATTTTCTTTCAAATTTTTTAATAAGCTTAATAATGTCTAGATTAGGCTCTCTTAAGTGATGTCTAACTTCTTTTTCATTAGATGTGAGAAAATTTAATTTCTTATATTTCGAAAATGAGTGATATCCAAAATTATTTGCATTTATTTGAGAATTTAAATAAACATTTTTCCTATAAATGTTAATTTGATCTAAAATTTTTTTTGTAATGAAGTTATGATTATAATCACATACAATTATTCTATCATATTGGCTAATATTTTTTTTTAAAAATTTTAAAATTTTATTCTCATTTTTTTTTGATAGTTTGCAATTATTAGAATTATAAACTCCAAATAATTTCAATCCCGTATCTTCTTCTACAAACCTTTTTTTAGTAATTGTTTTTGAGTTTAGTTCAATAAAAATTTTTTTTTTTATATTTTTATTTAAGTTATTTTTTAATTTTATTTTTTTAAAGTCGTTTCCAACTAAAGTGAGTATTGTAGTTTTACTAAATTCTGCAGTAGTATTTGCTATAGCAGCAGATCCACCTAGATATTTCTCGTTACTTTCTTTATTAACAATTAAATGATGATCTTTAGATGATTTACCGATAATTGAGCAAGTGTCTATTTCATCAATAATTAAATCACCAATTACCAATATATTCAATTTTTTTACTTTCTCCATTTCTTTTTCTATATCTTTAAATGTAAGAGTTGATCTTATTTCTTTAAGATATTTTTTAATTACATTTGAGTCGTCAGAAAGAAGTTCATTTATTATTTTACTTGAACTTGAGGTCTCTTCATTTGTAAAAAAAATCTTACCATTATTTTTTTTTAAGACATTAATTTCTTTTATAAAATTTTCTGTATAATCTTTCCTTTTGTATTCAGAACCCTTACAATACAAATTGGGTTTTAAATTTTGTAATACTTTTTCTGCGGTTGGAAAATCACTTTCTAGCAAATAATCTATATTTTCGATATTTTCTAAAACTTTGATTCTATTTTTTATATTATTGTAGGGCCTTCCATCTCCCTTGTTTACATATCTATCGGTTGTAACTGATACAACCAATATATCACTAACTGATTTAGCTTTGTTAAAATGATTAATATGACCGTGATGTATTACGTCAAAAACCCCATGGCATAACGTAATTTTTTTATTTTTAAATCTAGTTTTTAAATTTTTTAATTGATCTAAATCAACAATTTTAGTTTTCATTTTAGATATTTTAATAACACATATAATTAAAAATCATATAAAATAACAATGTAAAATTAAAGACATATATAAACTAATTTATATTTTGACAGATAATAAATTAAGAAATTATAAAAATATAAAATTGTTATGAATAAAATAAAAAAACTATTTTATTACTTGTTTAATGATAGGAAATATATTCAATCGTATTTAAATTATAAGATAAAATCTAATCAATCTATCTTATTTATTTTTTTTAGATATATTTTCGGGTTATTTAAAAGTAAGAAAACTAATAATTCTAATTTACTATTTATTTATGACCTAGAGCTAAATCCTCTGACCTTTAATTTTGGACAACATTTTGCAAACGCAACTATTTTTTCAAAAAAAAAATCTTTAAAAAAAATAGATCTCCTAATTGTAAAAAGTAGTTCTTCAAATCCAATCAAAACAAAAAAATTAAAATTATTTATTAGTGAGAATGAAGCAGAAAATCGAGTTTATGAAATAATTATATCCAATTTTAGATTAGGTCAAAAATCTAATAATTTATATTTAGCTAGCTCCAATGATAATAGTATTAAAAAAATTATAAATAATTATAAATTTATATATCCAGAAGGTTATTCAATTTTAAAACCCATATCTTGCCCCAATAAGTTGCCAAATGTTGATCAAGAAACTTTTTTTCCAATGTTTAAGGCAAATTTGAGAGCAAAAGAAATAATAAGTAAATACTTAGAAAATTTTGATAAAAAAAAAAATAATTACTTTTACATTTAGAGATTTAAAACATATGGAAAACAGAAACTCTCAAAATAATGAATGGATTAAATTTTCTCAATATTTAATAGAAAAAAATTATATTATTTTTTTAATTCCAGATCCAATTAATTACAATCCAAAATTTTTTGAAAAGTTTTTAGGTTGTCATATTGCTGAAATAGTTTTATGGAATATTAACTTAAGAACTGCTTTATACGAAGCTGCTTTTTTGAATTGTTCTGTATCATCAGGAATTTTTGAAATGACATCATGTTATAATGAAAATGCTACTAGTATGATGTTTATAGATTTTGATAGTTATGAAAAAAATTATATAGAACTTGGAAAAAAAAAATGGGGTTATGAGGATACAATAAATCAAAAATGGATGTCACATAATCAAAACTATATTTATAAGAAAGATAATTTTGAAAATATGATAAAAGCGTTTAATAATTTTTTAGATAAAAAAAACTCTAATTGATAATATTTTCAAAATTATCAAAACAAGTTTGTGATTTCTCTATGCTATTGTTGGAAATTTTTTTAAAGTTGAGATTTTTTAAAGTTTCAACAGTTCTGGCTGGATCATTAATATCAATAATCTCACATCTTTTTTGAAGTCTATTTAAAAATATTGAACTATCATCTACGTTATAATGTCGAATTAATATTATGGGATTTTGATTTTGTATACATTGCCAAAATGCTGAGGAAATAGTGCTATCAAATACACAAATATTCCCATTTTTAATAGTCTCCTTAAAAGTTAATTTATTGATATATTTTTCTAAAGGATTTTTTTTTACTCCAATAATTGTTTCAGGGTGTGTTCTAAAAAGTAAATCATCTGTATTTGATTTTAAAAATTCAAATATAATATTTTGGAGATTCAAATAATCTATATCATGAAATGAACCACTACCATGAAACTTATAATTTCTTAAACTAATTGAAAAATATACAAATTTCTTTTTTTTATCTGTTTTAATATCTTTAATTAAATTTGATTTGTTTTCATATTTTAAACTATGAAAATTAATTTTTTTATCAATTTTATTTTTTTTTAAAAAATCTTTATAAAATTTTTCAGCAATATTTTTTCCATTACAAGTTGTTAGATAATAATCAGTACAATTTATAAGATTATTTAAGTAAGCTCCTTTATGATTGCCATGCAGAATTCCACCATTTTGATCATCAAATTTTATGATTTTGTTTCCTTGAAAATAGCTATAACTTGTTACAAGTCTTGATGGTTTAAATCCAGAAATAGAAGAGGAAGTGATTTTGTTAAGATTAGAATTTTTTAAAATTTTTTGACTTCCTAAAAATATAGAAATTTCAAATTTTAAAAAACATTTTAGAAAAAAAGAAAAATTAAATTTGATTTTTGGATTAATGAAATATTTATCCAAAATTTTAATAAAAATTTTACTTAAATGTTCAAAGTTTTGATCAAAGATTTCTCTAAATTCTTCACTAGAGCTGTTTCTTTTTTTTAATATTTCTTTAAAATTAAAAAAATTATTTGATGGTCTGTAATTAACATTAAAGTTTTTTTTGGTAAATTTTCTAGAATTGTAATTATGATCAATTAAATCAATTTTGTCTTTGTTATAATTGCCAAAGAAAAAAATATTTCTCAAAAAAATATTTATTTTGTTAACTTTGTGATAATTATAGTTTTTTTTAAAAATTTCAAAATATGATTCCTCATAAATTTCGTTATTAAGAATTTTATTGATTATATCGTTATCAAATTTAAGTTTATAATTTTTTTTATTAAAATCTTCATTATCAATCAATGCACATATAATTGAAGGAAAATGATTAAATAATTGTAGTGAAATAGTAGTAAAAAATTCCTTTGCTAATATTTTTGTAAAATTAATTTTTATTAATTCATCTGCAATTAAATTCCATATTTTACGTCTTCTATCTAATCTAAAAATATTTAGTGTTTTATCCCTAATTTCACTAAAATCTTTTAAGGAATTTATATCGTAGGGATACTGTTTCATTTTATTTTTTTATAGTTTAATTGATCCAAATTATTTGCTCACTAATATTTGCATTGTTTTTGAATGTAAATATTATAAACAATAATTAATTATTTATAATTTCTATTATAATAATTTATCACTATAAGAAATATTATATTAGTAAAATAAACAATTAATATTTGATGATTAAAAAATTATATAATTTGTTTGATAAAACATATAAATATAAATTTTTCTTTTTAATTTTCTTTACTTTTTTTGTTGCATTATTAGAGATGCTAAGTATGGGAATGATAATTCCTATAGCTTATTTTTTCTTTAACAGTCAAACATCTGATATTTATTTAGTAAATTTATTGTTTGATTTTATCAAATATTTATCAATTTTATTTAATGTTCAGGATTTAATAATTTTATTCTCAATTGTGTTTTTAACTTTTTTGATAAAATTTATAACTCTTTTGTTTTTTGTTTTTTATCAAAGTAACTTCAACGCAAATTTACAAGTTTTAATTTCCAGTCAAATGTTAAAAAAATTTAAAGATATTTCATTTTCAGCATATTCAACTAAAAACTCCTCTTCTTTGCTTAGAAATATAAACAACGAAACAAGTATACTAACAAATAATATCAGCTTGCCAATAATTCAGATTACTAGTGAGTCATTAGTTATTATTGGAATGATATTTTTACTTTTTTTAATTGATTTTTCAGTAACTATAATCACAATAATTATATTTTTCAGCGCAGGTTTTTTTTTATTGTCTTTAACTAAAAAAAAATTAGTAAAAGCAGGAAAAAATAGACAGGAACATGACGCGAAAAGAATAAACGCTTTGAATTTAATATATGGTGGATTTAAAGAATTAAAAGTTTTGAACAAAATTAATTACTTTATTTTAAAATACATTCAAAGTAATAAAATTTATACCCAAGCTTACAAGCAACAAATAGCCCTAAGCCAGCTTCCAAGACTTTTATTGGAAATTATCACAATATCATCAATTATAATATTATTATCTTATATGTTGCAGAAAGACAGAACTTACATTGAAGTCTTGACTTACTTATCTATTTTTGCAGGCTGCTCATTCAAGATAATGCCATCAGCAAACAGAATTTTGAGGTCACTTCAATTGCTTAAATTTGGTAAATCTTCATTAAATACAATCACTTATTTTTTAAATGAAATAAATGAGACTAATAGCTCTCAAAGCGATTTTTCTATAAATTCTGACAATAACTTTTTTTTAGGTATAAAAAAATTGAATTTTTTTTATGTTAATAAATTAGGTGAAAAAAAATTTATTTTAAAAGATTTAGATTTAAATATAGAACAAAATTCATCAGTTGGAATTATAGGAGAAAGTGGTTCAGGCAAAACAACACTATTTAATTTGATATCTGGATTAGATATGCCTGCTAATGGGAATATTTTTAATTACAAAGAAAATATACATAAAAATATTATTAAATGGAGATCTCAAATAGGTTATGTACCACAGGAAATTTTTTTATTTGAAGGAAGTATAAAAAAAAATGTTGCTCTATCTGATCAAGAAGAAATATCGGATCAGAGAGTTATAAATAGTTTAAAACTTGCACAAATTGATAAATTTTTTCTTAGTCAAGAAAATGGGTTAGACACTATTATTGGTGAACGAGGAGTGAATGTATCGGGAGGACAAAAGCAAAGAATTGGGATAGCAAGAGCATTATACAATAATCCAAAATTGTTAATTCTCGATGAAGCGACTTCTGCTCTTAATGAAGAAATAGAACAAGAAATAATGCAGTCAATTTATGGCCTTCAAAAAAATTTAACAATAATTATAATCTCTCATAAAGAGTCAATATTATCAAAATGTAATACTATATATAAAATGAAAGATGGACATCTACAGAAAATAAATTAAGTTAATTAAAAAAATTATGCAAAAAACTATCCAAATAAAAACTGATAAACTGTTTACTAATATCACTAGCGAAGTAGAAAAACTTGTAAAAAAAAATGGAAAGAAAAATGGAATAATTAATATCTTTTCAAAGCATACAACAGGATGTATTTGGTTAACTGAGGATGAAATTTTGCATCATGCTGATGTAAGATTTTTTTTAGATGGAATTGCACCAAAGTGGAAAGATCCAGAAGGTACACATAAGAATATAAAATATTTACACGATTTAATCTCTTTAAGAGCAGATGTTGAAGTAGATGAGAGAATAAATGGGCACTCTCACATTAGAAGCATGTTTTTTAATAACTCAGAAACAGTTCCTTTTTCAGGTGGAAAATTAGCCTTAGGTAAATGGAAAAAAATTTTTTTTGTAGAACTTGATCCAACAAGAGAAAGAGAAATTTTATTAACGTTAATTAATTGTTAATGAAATATTTCATAATCATTAAGCATAAGTCACAAAGAATAAAAGGAAAAAGTTTTTTAAAAATCGGAAAATATCCTCTTTGGGAGCATTTTTTGAGAAAATTTAAATCCAATGACAAGGTATTTATAGATACAGATTCACCCAAGATTTATGAAAAAGGAAAAAGAAAATTTAAAAATTTTGTATTTTATAAAAGAGAAAAAAAATTTATAGATTATGAAAACAAAAATGAAAAAAGTCCTGTTTTATTTATGATAAAAAATTTTCTGTTAAAATACGTAAAAGATGATAACGATATAATAGTTACGACACATATTACATCTCCATTTATAAAAAGATCACAATTTTTAGACGCAAGTAAAAAAATTAAAGAATATGAATTTGTTCACTCTGTCACATCTCATAAAGAATTTGCATGGATAAGAAAAAAAAACCAAGCAAAAAAAATAAATTTTGGAAAAGTGGTCAAAAAAACTCAAAATTTAGATCCAATTTTATTTTCGAATGGAGCTTTTTTTATTTTTAAAAAAAAAAATTTTTTAAAATATAATAATAGGTTAGGCAAAAAAAATTATTTTTATGATTTGAGTTTTCCTGAGTCATTGGAGCTTGATAATTATAAAGATGTTAGATTAATGAGGGCAATTTTAAGATGAAAATAATTGATGTGACATTAAGAGATGGAGGTCATGCAGTTAAATTTAATTGGAGCTTGAAATTGGCTCAAGACTTATATTCTCTTATGTCAAGTATAAAAAGTGTAAAATATGTTGAACTTGGATACTGGAAGCAAAAAGCAAAATCACTTAATAAATTTTATGATTTAGATTACGATTATGTTTCAAAAATAACAAAAAATAAAAATTTAAAAAACGTATCTATAATGATCGATTATCATTATTGCTCAAAAAATTTAAAAGATTATCCGACAAATAAACAAAAGAAAATTGTGATGATAAGAGTTTGTTCAAGAAAAAATGATGTTAAACAAGCTCTAGAATTTTGCAATAAATTAAAAGAATATACAAAGTTGAAGATAAGTTTTAATTTATTTAATACATCAAACTATACGAGAAAAGAATTACTTAAATATTGCAAGTTAATTTCACAGTATAAGCTTGACTATGTTTACTTTGCTGACACTCATGGATGTATAGATTTTTCTAAAATAGGTAGTATTTTCAAACCTTCCTTAAAAGTATTTAAAGAAAAAAAAATTCAATATGGAATGCATTTGCACGACCATAGTGGCAAAGGTTATTTTAATTATCGTCTTATTAATAAATTTAATTTTACGATGGCAGACTCTTCTATCAGAGGCATGGGTAAAGGTTTTGGTAATTTAAGAACAGAGTTTATTATAAACAAAAAATATTATCCAAAATTATTGAATCTAATTATTAAATATGAAAATGAATTAACAATGTATCAAAACCCCTATACTTTAATTACAGCAAAATATTCAGTTTCAGATAATTATGCAACACAAGCAAAAAAGCTTAATTATAATCCAAATTTATTTGATAAAAAAATATCAAAAATAAAAGGATTAAAAAAAGATAATTTTGATCCCTATTATTTAATTAAATAAAAAGTGTTAAACAAAAAAAAAATAATTATTACAGGTAATACCTCTGGTATTGGTTTGGAATTAAATAAACTTTTAATTAAAAATAATCATATTATTGGTATTAGTAAGTCAAATTCAAATATTCAAAATAATTTGCAAGTAAAAGTAAATCTAAATAATCTAAATATTTTAAAAAAAAAAATTTTTGAAATAAAAATACCAAAAAAAATAGATTATTTAATTTTAAATGCAGGAATTTTAGGAAAAATAGATAAAGTCAACAATATTACAATAAAAGAATTTTTAAATATTTTAAAAATAAATTTTTTATCTAACAAAGTTTTAATTGACGTTTTATTAAGAAAAAAAATTAAAATTAAAAATATTATTGCTATTTCCTCCGGGGCAGCAAAATCAGGTAAAGATGGATGGGGGTTATATTGCACTTCTAAAGCTGCATTATATCAGCTAATCAATACTTACGATCTAGAACATAAAAACATTAAATTTATAAACCTTGCACCCGGATTAGCGAAAACAAGAATGCAAGACCAGATATACTTGGTTAAAGATAAAAATATAAAATCTGTTAAAAAGTTTCAACAACTATATAGAACGAATAAAATTTCATCACCCGAAAGCACAGCAAAAAACATTATATCTTTTTTAAATAATATTAAAAAATTTAAATCTGGTTCATTTATTGATTTAAGAAATTTTACTTAAAAATTTTGATGATCTATAAATAATATTTAAAAAAAATATAAAATAACTAATATAATTTCTTGTTTAGCTGTATACAAAATGAAAAAAAAAATATTATTTTTACTTCCAAATTTAAATTATGGAGGAGCTGAAAAAGTTACAATTAATTTCTTTAATTATTTAGATAAAAAAAAATTTGATAAAAAATTATTAATTCAAGGATCAAAAGGGCCACTATCAAAAAAAATTCTACATAATAATAAAGTTATCTATTTTAAATCAAAAAGATTAATTACATTTTCCCTTTTTTTTATTAAATATTTAAAAAAAAATAAATTTGATTTTATTTATTCATCATTGAGCCATGTAAGTATGTTTTTGTTAATTTTAAAAATTTTTGGCATATTAGAATGCAAATTAATAATAAGAGAATCTAATTTTATTAAGAGTATTATTAATTCTTCTAAGATAAAATATTTGTTGTTAATATATTATAGGTACTTGTATAAAAAAATTGACACAGTTATTGCATCTTCAAGGACTATTCAAAAAGATATTGTAAATTTTACAAAGATTAAAAAAAAAAAGACTATCATTATTTATAACCCTTTAGAAAAAACTTTTTTTAAAAATAAATTAAAAAAAATAAATTCAAAAAATATAAAACTTTTATCTATAGGTAGATTAAGTGTTCAAAAAGATTATGAAAACTTATTAATTTTACTCTCTAAAAATAACCATTTTAAATGGAAATTAAAAATAATTGGTGATGGAGAAAAAAAACAAATTATTATAAATCTCATAAAAAAATTGAATTTAAATTCAAGAGTAAAAATAATTAGTAAATCATCAAAGATACGGAAAGAAATAATGATTTGTGATTTTTACATAAATTCATCTAAATGGGAGGGCATGCCTAATGCTGTTATTGAAAGTTTAGTTATGAAAAAAAAAGTTTTTTTTACAAATAAAATAGAAGTTTTTTCAGAACTGAAAAAATTTTTTCCAGAACAGATTTTTTATCTTAAAAAGAATATTCCTATTACAGAAAAAAATTTTTCTCCGTTAAAGAATATCAATAATAAAAATATACAATTATTTAGTATCGAGAAAGCTGCAAATAAATTTGAGTCTATATTAAAATAAAATGAAAAAAAAAATACTACACATTATAGTAGGTCTAGGTAATGGAGGTGCAGAAAATACCTTGCTTAAACTCACCAAAGGATTAAAAAAAGAATTTGATAACAACATATTAGTTTTAGGAAGTCAAAATTCTTTAGAAAAAAAATTTAGAGATAATAAAGTCAAATTAATTAAAGCAAATTTAAAAAACAAATATAGTTTCCTTTTTAATTTTCTTAAAATTTATTATTTAATTAAAAAAAATAACCCAGATCTAATACAAACCTGGATGTATCATTCAGATTTAATCGGCAGCTTATTAGGAAAAATTTTTTTAAAAAAAAAGATAATTTGGTGTATAAGACATTCAAACTTAAAATTGTTCAAATCAAAATTATCTACGATTTTTATTTCAAAAATTTGCGTAATATTATCTCATAATTATGTTGATGAAATTGTATATTCTTCAATGAATTCCTCTACTTACCATAGGTCTATAGGATATCATAATAATAAAGGTGTAGAAATTTTTAATGGTTATAGCCCTCACAAATTTAAATTTATTAAATATAAGAAAAGAAAAAAATTAACTTTAGGTTTTTTATCAAATTTTAGACCACAAAAAGATTTTTTTACATTTTTAAAATCACTTGAAATTTTAAATAATAAAAAAATTAACTTTAAATGTTACATGGCTGGCCAATATGTGAATAAAAAAAATAAAAAATTGAAAAACTTAATTGAGGATTTTAATCTTACAGATAAAATTGTTCTTCTAGGTGAGTTGAAAAACACAAAAAGTTTTTTTGAAAAAATTGATTATCTTGTTTCTTCATCTAGTTTTGGTGAAAGTTTTCCAAATGTAATTGCTGAATCAATGTTACAGGGTATACCTTGTATCAGTACTAATGTTGGAGATACTAAAAGAATAATTTCTAACTTAGGATGGATTTGCGAGCCTTCAAATCCTAAAAAACTTTCACTAAATATATTTAAAGCCATAAAATATAAAGAGAGAGATAAAAATAGTTATATTGAATTAAAACAAAAGGTTAGAGAAAGAATAATTAATAAATACCACATAAATTTTATGTGCAATAAATATTCAAAACTTTGGAAAAAAATAATTAATTAAAATGATAAGAAATATAATTTATGATTTAGATGGAACATTAATAAATTCGTCTAGAGACATAATAAGTTCTTTTAATTATGCTTTTAAAATAAACAATTTAAAAACAAAAATAGATAACAAATTTTTTTTAAATAATGCAAATTTAGGATCTGAATTTTTTATAAAAAAAGCAACCAAAGGAAACAAAGTTAATATTTTGAAAATACAAGATGACTTTCAAAAATATTATGATTTAAATTTTCATAAAAATTCAACTTTAAAAAAAGGTGTTAAAAGGTTTTTAAAATTTACCAAAAAAAAAAATTTTATAAATATTTTATGCACAAATAAGAAAGAAAAAACAGCAATTAAGATTTTAAAAAAATATGAAATTCAAAATTATTTTAAAATTGTTGTTGGATACGATACATTCAAAGAAAGAAAACCAGAGTTAAAATTTGTAAATAAATTTTTTAAAAAATTTAAATTGAAGAGTTTTAATACAATAATGATTGGTGATACAGAAATAGACTCAATGTTAGCAATGAGAGCAAAAATTAAATTTTTTTTAATAGAAAAAGGCTATACAAATAAAAAAAATTTTTCTCATAATTTTAAATTTAAAAATTTTAATCAAATTATAGATAAAATTAATGAAGAATTATAAGGTGTTATTTATTAGTACAAAAGCTATTACCCAAAATACTTTTTTTGATAGCTTTATAAAAAAAACCAATTTTGATTTAACTTTAGGTTGTTCTGATATCTCAAATTTAAGATTCAAAAAAAAAAAAATACAATTTAATTTTACAAACAATATTTTTCATTTACTCAATCCAATAAAATTATTTTTAGAATTATTCTCAATTCGACAAAAAATTAATAATAAATTTGATTTAGTTATAATAAATAATCCACTTGCTAGTTTTTATATAAGATTAGCTCTAATTTTATCCAATCAAAAAATGATGTATTTCGTTCATGGATACCGATTTCATTCAGCTGAGAAAAATTTCAAAAATTTTCTATTTTATTATATAGAAAAATTTTTATCTAAAAATACCAACTATTTCATAAATATAAACAAAGAAGACTACTTAGTGACAAGTAGATTTTTTAAAATAAAAAAAAATAAAATTTTAAAATTACCGAGCGTAGGTGTTGATATAAAAAAGTTAAATAAATACAAATACAAAACTAAAAATAAAAAATTCATAATTGGAGTAATTGCAGCCTATAGAGACAACAAGGGTTATATGGAACTTATTAAAATTTCAGAATTTCTTCAAAAAAAAAAACTAAATACAAAAATAATTTGTTATGGTTATGATGATCCAAGTAAATATCAAAAAATTATAAATCAAAAAAAATTAAAAAATATTTTTTTAAATTCTTTTAAAAAAAATATTTATGAGAAATTTAAAAAATTCGATATATTATGTCATTTGAGCAAAAGAGAAGGTTTGCCAATTTCAATATTGGAGTCTTTATGCTTAGGAGTGCCAGTTATCTGTTTTGATATAAGAGGAAACAAAGATTTAATTAAAAACAATTTTAATGGTTTCTTGATTAAGCCATATGATATGCCATCTTTTCAAAATAAAATTTATACATTGTTAAAAAAAAAAAATATCAAAACAGTTAAAAAAAATACTAGGAGTAGCGTTTCTTTAAAGCATGGAAAAGATAATATTAATAAAGAGTTGAATAAATTTGTTATTCGTGCATGTGGAGATTGATTGCTAAAAATTTATTCAAACAAATTCAAACTGTTATATAAAAATTGCTTTGTATTTAAGCAATCATAATGTAAATATTTAACTAATGCACATTAAGTTTATTTGGATTGTTCTAGTCAGCTTTACATTAACTACGAATGCATATGCATATATAGATCCTGGAACCGGAACGATAATAATTCAAGCAATTATTGGAGCTTTAGCTGCTGGTGCTGTAACAATAAAAATCTATTGGTATAAATTAAAAGCTTTTTTTACAAAAAAAAAAGATAAAGATTTAAACAAATAATTTACTCCAAAAAGAAATATCAAATTAGATTTTCTTTATGTTATATTTATATTTTTTATACTTTTAAAAATTTATTGTAATGAAGCAAAATATTGAAATTAAAAGTCTGAGTAACTTTTTAAGAGAGGTAAAATTATTTTTTTTCTCATTGAGCATTTTAACTGATTTAAAAAATGTTAAACCTAAATTTATTTTTTTTTCAGAAAATAAATCTTATCAAAAATATTCCAAGCCAATAATTGAAGCTATTTTATCAAAATACCAACACGAAATATATTATTTTAGTATTCAGAAAGATGATATAATTGAAAACAAAAAAATTAAAAATTTTTTTGTTAATCCTTTTTTGTTAAAATTCTTCTTTAACAACGTGAGAGCTGAAAATATGTTTTTGACTTTGACAGATTTAGGAAATCATTTTATTAAAAAGACAAAAAATATTGAAAAATATATTTATTATTTTCACTCACCAATAAGCACAATCAAAAGCTACACTCCAAAAGCTTTTGATAATTATGATATCATCATGTGTAATGGTAAATTTCAAATTAATGAAATAGAAACAAGAGAAACTTTAAAAAATCTTCCAAAAAAAAAACTAATCCCAACTGGATATTTTTATTTTGACTATTTAGTTGATAATTCTCAATATGATGCTGAGTGTGATGAGGTATTAGTTGCACCATCCTGGAATAAAAGTGAAAAAAATTTAATTAATGAAAATTTTATTGATTTAATAGATTCTTTGATTAAAAAAAAGTTTAAAGTTATTTTTAGACCTCACCCGGAACATTTCAAAAGATCAAAAAAAATTTTAAAGATCATAAAAAGTAAATTTTTATCAAAAAATTTTAAATTTGATAAGGACTCTAGTAATCTAACATCAATGCAAAGAGCTAAATGTCTAATTACAGATAATTCGGGAATAGCAATTGAATATTTGATAGCATTTAAAAAACCCGTTTTATATCTTGATGAGCTAGATAAAGTTCATAATTCAGAACTTAAAGATTATGTAGGATTTAAAACAATAGATCAAACAATTAAAGAAAATTTTGGATATTTATTTAAAAAGTCAGATTTTTCTGAAATCGACACAATAATAAATAATTCAGAATTAAATCTTAAAAAAAAACTTCCAAAATTAGATGATTTAATTGATGAAAATTATTTTAATTTTGGAGAAACAAAAAAATTTTTATCTTTAAACTTAGACAAGTTTTTTTAGGAAAAATTAATTCTGCAAAGAATAAGATCTATTTTTAAAAAGAGGAATTCCATCATCTTTTCCTCCTTGAATAATTCCATTATAAACGTTTACACCTCCTACTTTAGTTTTGAAACGATCAAAAAATTTTCTTTCAATCTTTAATTCGTTAAATAAATTTTTGTTATTTGTGATGTTTGCCAAAATTGCAGGAAAAATATCTTGAATTATTTCTATGTTGTGCTCAATATGTGGGATGTCTTTAGGCCAATAAATACTTAAAAAAGTCCCATATCTATCTTGTATGTCATACCTATCAATTTCATCTTTATTATAATTTCTTAGTTCTCTACAGTTTTTTGTTAAATAAGGTCCGTGGTCACTTAAAATAACTATTATAGAATTTGGATCACTATTCATTAAGTTTGCTACATCATTTTTCATTTCTAAGTTAGCTTTTTTCATTCTTTCAAAATAAAGTTCTTTTTCATTTTTTCTACATTTGCCCGAATTTTGTGAGTGGCCAGGATAACTATTGTGGGTATAAAAAAGAGTATTTTCTTTATTTGAGTTTAAATATTTATTTTTTAATTTAAGATATTTTTCGTATTCAAAGTTATCGTCAAATATATCGAATCTAAACTCACCTTCAAAAATAGCCTTTGTTAAAGTTTTGCCCCCCATTTTAGTAACATCTCCTTTAGGATAGTATTCATCCCATTTTATTGGTGACGACCCAAAAAAATGAGGTGATTTAAATAAACCGATAGTTTTATAACCATTAGCTTTAAATATATTTAGGCCAAATGAGTTTCCTGAAAGATAATGTCTACCATGTTGAGAAAGCTCACCTTTAATTTCTAAAATTCTCGAGGTAGAAGCTATCGATAATCCACCACTTGAATAAATCCCTTTGTAAACATTGAAACCATTTTTTTTTAAAAATTCAATCTGTTTAGTATTATCAAATCCATAGTATTGAAGAGTTTCTGAGTCAGCATAAGACTCATAAACAAGTATATTAATATTTTTGTTGTAAATTATATTATTATTTTTGTTATTGATAAAATTTGAAAGTCTGTCAGATTTTTTAACTTTTGTTGGACTATTTGAGGAATAATTTAAAAAATTTATTGATATTCCAGTCAACATAAAAAAAACCACAACTACGTAGGATACTTTTTTATTAAATGAATAAATTAAATATAAAATTGAGAATGAAATAATTAAATAAATTCCTTGAGTTAAAAACTGACTATCAAAAATATGATTTGTTTGATTGTTTGTTATTTTAGCCATAGTCAAAATTGTAAATGATAGTGCAATTCCTGAAATCATGAGAATTTTAAATGTTGCAAAATAACTAAAAAGTATAGGTAAAATAAAACTAAAATTTAAAGTAAAAAACAAAGTCATTACAATTAAATATAAAAAACTAAATAGGTTAAGATATTCAACATTTATAATAGCAAAATCTAGAACCGGTGACATTGGAAGCGCTAAAAGAGTTAAATCTTTTAAATCGGGTAATTCAATTTTTTTTTTAAATTTAAAATTTTTATTTAATATCCAAAAAACTAAAAATATTGCTCCCAATAAAAGAGAAATTAAACCAACAACTTTTGATCCCCTTAATAAAAACTTTGTAGTAACACCCTCTGGAATAACAAAACTGAGCAATATCATACTAAATAAAGTTAAAATTCCACTTACAAATAGATCTAATAGAAATTGAGTATTATTTTTTATTTTAATAATCATTATTTAGAAAGTTTAACTGTACTATTTTTAAGTTAAACTTATATATTATTAAAAAATGAAATTTAAACTAAATTATGTCTGATTTAATTGGTATCGTAAGTATATCTCTAGTAAGTTTATTTATAATTTGCCTTGCACTGCTGTATTGGAAAGAAATTTCAAAAATTATATTAATAGCATTAGCTATACGAATTATATTTTTACTAATCGATCATTACATTGCTCCATTGCCTGATACTGGTGCTGATGCAGACTCTTTTGAGGTGGATGCGTGGCATATAGCGCAAAATGGTTTTATAAACTTATTAGATTATTATCCGGGACTTCATAATTCTTTTTATAGCTGGTTGATAGCAATACCTTATTCTTTGTTTGGAAGAAGTATATTAATGGCACAATCAATTAGTGTTTTATTTGGTATTGGTTGCATTTTTCTTGGTTGGGAAGTTGCAAAAATACTTTGGGATAAACATACTGCTAATAAAGTCGCTTGGGCAATAGCTTTATTTCCCTCTTTGATTTTGTATTCAGTTATAACAATGAAAGAAGTTTTTGTATGTTTTTTTCTTTTATTAGCCATTTATTATGTAATTATATGGACAAGAACTAATAATTTTAAATATGTGTTTTTATCATTAATTGGTTTTTTTGGTGCCACATTTTTCCATGGTGCTATGATTGCAGGGGCTATAATTTTTTTAATTATTATTTTTTTTTATAATTTTAGAAAATTATTAAAATCATTAAAGAATTACAAAATAAGTTTTAATACTTCTCTTCCAGTAATATTTATTATAATTGGTTCAGTGTTTATTTTTGAAAATGAGATAAAAATTCCAAAACTAGGAGAGGTAAATAGAGTAACTGACCTAAATATATTTAATGTAAAAACAATAGTTTCTACCAAAGGAGAGGCTTCTTTTCCAAAATGGACAGTATCTAGATCATTCAGTGAATTAATATACAAAGTACCTGTAAGATCTATATATTTTACTTTTTCACCATTTCCATGGGATATTAAAAAAAAAATTCATATAATAGGTTTTTTGGATGGTCTATTATACCTCTACCTAGTTTATCTTATATATTGTAATAGAGAAATTATTTGGAAAGATCCTGCTTTAAGAACTATATTAATAATCCTGGTATTTTATCTAATTTTATTTGGTATAGGGGTTGGAAATTTTGGAACAGGTGTAAGACATAGGTCTAAGCTTGTTATAATGTTTATATTGTTGGCTGCACCATTAATCAAAAGATTGGTTTTAAGTAAAAAATATGACAAACACTAAACAAATAAGCAAAGATTTATTCAAAAAATTTGATTATAAATTACTATTAAAAACTTTTCTTAGAATTATAAATAAACTTAAAGCTATAAGAAAAAACTAGGTTTTTATTATTGTAACAAAATTATGAAAATATTAGTAACGGGCTCAGCTGGTTTTATTGGATCAATGTTATCCTTAAAATTACTTGATAGAGGTGATGAGGTAATTGGGATTGACAATCATAATGATTATTATGATCCTAACATTAAAGAAGCAAGACTAAAAAGATTAAAAAAACATTCAAATTACAAACATTATAAATTAGATATTTGTGATCAAAAAAATTTAAATGATGTTTTCAAAAATCATCAACCTATAAAAGTAGTTAATCTAGCAGCACAAGCAGGTGTACGTTATTCCATTAAAAACCCACTTGCTTATATTAATAGTAATATAGTTGGATTTGCCAATGTTTTAGAAAATTGTCGTCATTACAAAATAGAACATTTAGTATATGCTAGCACTTCAAGTGTGTATGGAGCTAATACTAAGATGCCTTTTTCGGAACATGATAGTGTTAATCATCCTTTATCTATTTATGCAGCATCTAAAAAGTCTAATGAATTAATGGCACATTCTTATAGTCATCTTTATAAACTTCCAACTACCGGTCTTAGATTTTTTACTGTGTATGGTCCTTGGGGAAGACCAGATATGGCACTGTTTAAATTTACTAAAGCTATCTTAGATGAAAAACCTATTGATGTATTTAATCATGGTAATCATACCAGAGATTTTACTTATATTGATGACATTGTAGAAGGCATAATAAAAACTCTCAATATTCCTGCAACCAGTAATTTAGATTGGAAAAGTGACTTACCTGACCCATCAAGTAGTAAAGCACCGTGGCAAATTTATAATATAGGAAACAATAAACAAGTGAAACTAATGGATTATATTAATGCTTTAGAAAAATCGTTAAAAAAAAAGCAATAATAAATTTTTTACCATTACAACAAGGAGATGTACCAGATACTTATGCCAATATAGAGAATTTAAAAAAAAAATTTAATTACAAGCCTTCTACGTCGGTTATAGATGGGGTAGAGGCATTTGTTAGATGGTACAAACATTATTATAAAATTTAAGAAATTTATTAAAACTATTCTAAACGTTAGAAGTGAATTTAAAATTAAAAAAATCAAATTTAATTTATAGGAAATTAAAAATTTCTGATTATCAAGAATTCAAAAAACTATTTTATTTTTGTTTTAATAAAAAAATAGATTTTGATTTTTTTAAATGGAGATATTTCAGTAACAAATTTTCTTTTTGTTATGGCGCTTTTGAAAAATCTAGATTAATTGCAAATGTCGGTATGATTTCGATCAAAATCAATAGTAATACCGAGGAAAGA
>MDSZ01219462.1_pt1 | contig 30321 bp, 30 predicted proteins | sample 811201 | NCBI WGS metagenome assembly MDSZ01 (sample SAMN05326647, study PRJNA326480) | marine metagenome | isolation source: seawater | place: Indian Ocean: North | collected 2010 | reverse complement strand
CAGAACAGGAAGAACAAGAAGAACAGGAAGAACAAGAAGAACAGGAAGAACAAGAAGAACAGGAAGAACAGGAAGAACAGGAAGAACAAGAAGAACAGGAAGAACAGGAAGAACAGGAAGAACAGGAAGAACAGGAAGAACAGGAAGAGGAAGAAGAAGAGGAAGAAGAAGAGGAAGAAGAAGAGGAAGAAGAGGAGGAGGAAGAAGAAGAAGAGGAAGAAGAAGAGGAAGAAGAGGAGGAGGAAGAAGAAGAGGAAGAAGAAGAAGAGGAGGAAGAAGAAGAAGAGGAGGAAGAAGAAGATGAAACTTATTTAAATGAGAAAACTGTAAATACATTTTATGATTCTTTTATGATTTATACGTTAGATAGAAACAATCAATTGTCTAAATTTTATCGTGATTATGTATGGTCAAATACTAATATTCAAGAAAAAATGAATTTTTATAATAGAGCAGTTCAAATTAATAGAAACAATATATCATTATTATTAACACTAGAAATATTATTAAATAGAAATTTAGTATATAGACCTATAAGAGATATATTTTAAAATATACTTACTCTACATAAAGGACATAAAGTACCAGTATTTTTATTTTTAGTAAAATTATCAAAACAACATTTACCACAATATTTATGACCACAAATACCTGTTAAATAGCTATTAACGCTTAAATCACAATAGCAAAAAGGACATTCATTATTATTTATTTCATTTATATTTTTGCTTTCGTTCATAATTGTTTTTATATTGTTTTCAAGATTTATAATTTTTGATTGTAAAGTGTTAATTTCATTGATACTATTTTCATATAAATTATTATATTCAGGATATAATAAATTATGATCTATAAAAGGATTATTTAGTAATTTTGGTACATGTTTTACCTCATTTTTTTGTCTAGATAATTTAGACAAATCAGGTTTTATATCTTTTTCGAGATAATCTTTTATCATATTGTTAACATTATTATTATAAATAAATAAATCTATCTCTTCCATATCTTCCATATCTTCTCTCTTTTATTATATTAATATTAATTTAGTATTACTATAAAAATCAATTTTTTTATTAATATATATTAAATGAATACACACGGAAAGAGTTCGTACGACACATGCGTAGATGATATTAAAACCCACTGTAAAAAACATTATATTTTAGGTGGACCAATCACGAGTGAAAAAGGAAAAAAAAAATGTAAAGAAGATTTACGTGATGCAGGCGTTTGGGGTCGTGATAGAAGACCAGCATGTAAAAATGATCCAGAACAATGTAATCATCAAGGATGTTATGATACAGAAGAAACCTATAGTCAATATCATGAAGCTATTTTAGAAGCAGAACCACATTTAAAAACAAATATGGGGTTATTAAAAAATAAAATGATGGGACAAACAGCAGGGAAATCACGTAAAATGAAAAAATCACGTAAAGTAAGAAAATCACGTAAAGTAAGAAAATCACGTAAAATGAAAAAATCACGTAAAATGAAAAAAGCAAAAAAATCACGCAAAAGTAAAAAATAAATATTTTCTCTTTAATTAATCATTAAAAATAATCTAAAGTTTAATGATTAATATAATAAAATGGAAAAAATAGAAATATTGGAAATTCTGCGTCAAAAAATAGAGAATCTAGATAAATTTCATCAAATAGAAATACTTAAAATCTTACATGAAAATGTTGACAATAGTATATTGAATCAAAATAATAATGGGACATTTATTAATTTATCAAACGTTGATGATTCAGTAATTCACAAATTACAAAGTTATTTAAAATACGTAATTACACAAGAAACACAATTAAATGATCTAGAAAGTCAAAAAGAGCAGTTCAAAACAAAGTATTTCCAAAAAGAAAATAAAGATAAAATAGTACAATCTAATAATGAGTGTAACCCATAAACGATATAACTATATAGATAATTTTTCACCTTACATGTTAACAAATAAAAACTTAGTAAAATCAATTTCTTATAATTTGAAATCAGATAGAGAAAAAATAATTAAAAAACAAAAACCAAATTATGAAAAAAAACATCCTACGATGTTTATTCCAAGTCAAACTGATAAATTATTTTGGATTTTTTATGTTATCTTAAAAGGTTTTGATGATTATAATTTATACCAATATACAAGTAGATTTAGTGAAGAAACGAAAATTAAATTTGATTATATTGAAAAAATAAAAAAAAATAAACCATTACTTCGAAGTTTAAAGATTCCAAAAATTCAAGATTGTGAAAGTGACTTAGCAAATGAAAAAGAAATATCATTAAAAACTTTTCATGTTTTATGTATAATTGAAAATATATCGTTTATTTATTTTACTAAAAATAGTTATTATGAATTTATATCAAATGGAAAAGAACCAAATCATGTATTACATAAAATTAATGATTACTATGCTTATGAAATAAATAAACAAGATTTAATTCCATTGTACAAAGAAAAACGTTTACAAATTACAAATTATGATAAACCGTTAAAATCTATTTCTTCTTTTGTTACTAGTGAAATAGTAAAAATGGCAGAATTTTTTAAATTAGAATTAATTAAAAATAATAAAAAAAAGACAAAGCAAAATTTATATGATGAAATAAGTGAAATTATTAATTTATAATTTGATTTTTTTTACTTAAAAACATATTATTGTTGTAAATTATAATATGTTTAATAAAATAATAAACTATTCATTTTTAATATCTACAATAAATGGTGGTTTAATATATAAATGTTTTAAAGATCTATATGATGAAAATAGAATGAATGAAAATGTATACATGAAACACTCTAATTCAATATTTAATTATGGTATGATTATAGGAGGTTTATATGCATTTGTACACAGTTATCTAAAGTGTCCTGTACCATTACATCAAATGCTAAAATTTGAAAATTAAATCTAAAATATCTATTAAAAATATATTAAAAATAATAATTTAATTTAAGTATAAGATAGAAATGTCTATTTTCCAAAAGGAATCTAACATTTTAAAAGAAAATGATATTATAGATGCAACAATTTTAATAAATGAAAAATATAAACAAAATTCGTTAGTTTATGAATACACATCAAACGCAGAACCAATAATTAAAGAAATAAAACCACAGGTATTTACACATGAATATTTTACAAATGAAGGTAGTTACATTTATAAATTAAATAATCAAGATTATTATAATACAAATTATGAATGTACATCACCTGCTTTGTTATCATCATTTATTCGTATAGAATCTGGAGTAACATTAGATCAATCATCAGAAGCTAATTACAGTTTATATTACGTACAAAAAGGTGAAGGTGAAACTCATACAGAGTATGGTTTAATTAAATGGAAAAAAGGAGATATTTTTTCTTTACCAAATACCAAAACAACAATATATCATAAAAATAATAATAATAGCGATTTTAGTTTATTGTATTGTGTTGATGATTCACCTTTATTAAATTATTTAAATGTAACTCCAAAAAAATCAATACAAAAACCGGTATATTTTTCAAATGATTTTTTAGAAAATCATATTACTAGTATTATTGAATCAGATGATAGTAATACAAAAAATAGAACAGGTGTTTTACTTTCTGATTTATTTATGTCAAAACAAGATATTATTACTTTGTCTCCTATATTATGGTCTCTTTATAATATTATTGAAAAGCAACACACTCAAAAACCACATAGACATAATTCAGTAGCAATAGATTTATGTACATATGCTTCAGAAGGTGAATTAGTCTACACTTTAATGAGTAAAGAAATAGATAATAATGGTAATTTAATTAATCCAATTAAATGTGTTTGGAAAACAGGATGTGTCTTTGTAACACCACCTGGTTGGTGGCATAGTCATCATAATGAATCAAATGAATGTGCTTATGTTTTTCCAGTTCAAGATGCTGGATTACATACGTACTTAAGAACTTTAGATATCAATTTCTCTTAAGTCAATTAAAAAAAAATGAAACAAATTATATTATACAGACCGATTTCAGACAAAAATACCGGAATGTGTTTGCCATAAAGTTACACATAGCAGCCATAGCTCAGTTGGTTAGAGCGTCAGTCTAATAAACTGAAGGTCGGGAGATCGAGACTCCCTGGTTGTAAATGCCCAATTGGCGCAATTGGATAGCGCGCAAGACTTCTAATCTTGAGGTTGCAGGTTCGAGTCCTGCATTGGGTGTGCGGTTTTAAAGTGTACCGATTGTAAAACACTATCCACTTGGGAAATGGGGTGATCGTAAAGAGGATCATACAGTATTACGCGAGGAATTGGGGGCGTAATACATTTGGAGTAATTCTATGGAACCGTTAACGATATATAATTTTTTTTTGTTTTTACAATATAGATGTCGTTAAGTTTATTACTTTTAATCGAATTTGTATTTTTATGTTTTATATTTATTATTTATCGTGAGGTAATAAAAAATAAAAATTTAGATTTGGCCAAAAATTTTATATTTGTTATCATTTTAATTTCTTTAGTAAAAATAACAATGTTTTTATATGGAATACAGAAAGAAAAGTCGTATTGTAATTTTTTAAATCATTTATATGGTTGTAAAAGTAATTAATCGCGTAAAATACTAATTGCAAGTTACAATTAAAATAATATCTCTATATATGAATTTATCTAGAGATATTATCATGAAAATTCTCTCTTACATTGATAATGAAACAATTAAAAAAATAGAAATGCCTTATGAATATTATAAACAATATTTAATACAAAGAAATATTTCAAAAAGAAGAGAAATATGGTACAAAGGTATATATAATAATTTATATGATAAATGTTTTTCTTGTCAAGATAATTTCAAAAATAACTTATATTTAATGATTATTTGTTTTGATTGTGAAATGCTTTTGGATAATTACTGTAATTATCCTATTATATGTAATAAATGTTTTAAAAAAAAAAATATAAAAAGAGGAAAAATATATGTATCGTCTTGTCCATCTTGCAAAGACAATAAAATGCATGTTGCTATAACTCCTTATTCTTAATTTACGTATTTATAACTTAGATATGTTTTATTTTTTTTTAGTTTTTTTTATAGTTATTTTTGTAGGTAATTTAGATTCTGTTTCCTTTTGTTTTGTTGTTTTCTTTTTTTCTTTAACACTATCTTCTTTACTTTCACTTTCATTCAATGAAACAGAAAGATTCGAAAATGGATCTTCTATTGATATTTTTTCATTCATTTCTTTTTCTTTTTCATCATCACTAGTTTTTTTATCATCATCTATTTCTTTTGCTATTTCAGACATAAGTATAGTATCTTCTTCATCAACAATAGCATCAATTAACTTTACAGGTTGTGATACATGATGAACTTTTTTACATACAAAATAACTATTAAAGAAACTAATTTGTTTTTCTTGTTTATCCATATCTAATGCTCTACCTATTTGATTTTTTTCTATTTTACCTTTTTCTAAATCTAATTCTAATTGACTATGTAATTCTTTAAAACTACCAAAAGAGTTAGGAAGATTAATTTCAACTGCTTCTTCTGGAGTTAATAATTTAAATCCATATTTTTCCAACACTTGAAAGAAATAATCATAGTTAACTAGATATTCTCTAAATAATTTATTAATTGTATCTTGATATACATCAATACCATAACCAATACAACTTGCATCATTATTAAATTCATTAAAATCATACTGTTTTATAACTTCCCACATTTTTTCACCATTAGGATGTTTTAATACAACACTTTCACCTTTTTTATAATTTGATAAATAATCAAACATTTTTTTTCCATTATAAGATGTACATATAAAATACCCCCCAACACGAGTACAATCAACAATATTTTGAATAAAATTTTCAAGACTACTTACTTTTTCGAAGAAATAATGAATAGCAAATTGGCATGAACTAACATGAAAACCATCTTTTGCTTTACCATAATGTCTAAGTGCTGCTTTTCCAATTTTATTAACATCTTTACTTCCTTTGTTGAAAACAGCATTGGTAACATGTTTATAAATTGAGTCAGGATTTTCTGTATCGATTGCATCTAAAGTTGTTATTCGTAAACTGGAATCACCAGGAACAAATAATGCATCAGGATAATCATTTAATTTTTTCTTATAATTTAAAAATCTAGCACAAGCACCATCTATATGATTTTCTATATTATCTTTAGACTTGTCAATACCAAATACAAATGATAATTTACTATTGATCCATTTAGGAAAATCACCACCTTTCCCAACAGCATAATCAATCAAAATATCTCCTATATTCGTTGTAGAATCAATTAACATACGTTTCACTACTTTATTATGAAAATCACGTAAACCTGCGGTATAATCACGTTTATTATCACGATTGTAATAAGTATCTTCATCATCAATAGTAGGAATATTTGAACCTGTACGTAACATTTCTTCATCAATAGGATGATGAATTGAATGCCAATTACTGTTTGCTACTTTATAACTATTACCATAATTTTTACCTCCATTTCTTAGTTCTCTTGTTTTATCATATCGAACTCTTAGTGGAACCCATCTCCATTTTTTAGGTTTACTAAAATCGTAATAAAATTCAACAATCATGTTGTTTTCAATTAATTCATGTTCTAAAGTTTCTACAATTGAATTATAATTTACAGGTAAATTACAAATATATGCTTGATTATCATAAGGTTTAGTAGGATAAAATTTCTGAGGTTTGTAATTTTCATTATTTTTTTTATTGCGTTTATCATTTGCATCACGTTTATCGTTACCTATAATTTTATCAATATTTATATCGTCTAAAACATCTGCACAAGGATGTAAATAACCATCTTCATCTTCTTTGAAACCACACATTAATGTTAAAGTTTTGTATGATATTATTTTATCTTCAATTAATTCGTCTTTTACTTCATCATTTAACTTAACTAAGAAATCGATAGTATTTTGCTTTGGTGGTTTCCATTTAAATGATTTATCCCAAGTTTTTTTATAATTTATTTTTGGTAAATGTAAATCAGTAGGTGTAAAAACTAAACCATCTGTTTCATATTCAAATAAATTATCTGAAATTTTTTGTAAAATGTGCTTACAATCTTTAAAAATATTATCACTATATTCAAAATGCTTTAGTTCTATTCGAATAGGACTTGGTTTACCTGTTATAATAGATTCAGGTTTAATGAGTTTATACCATTTTGCTAGAATAGTATGACGACCTTCATTTGCATCTTCTTTATTTATAAAAGGATTATCTCTTTTATCCTTCTTATTTATAAAATATATATCGAATAAAGCATACAAATCAATAATTTCATCATATTTATTTTTTGCAATGTATTCACAATCAGCTAATGAATTAAATATTTTATTATTTTTTGTTTTTGATCCAGTAGAAATAATATTCATATTAGTGGTGATTGCAAATATATGCCCATTATCAGAAATATACAGAAGACGTCTTTCACCGTCTGCTTTTTCGGTAACACAATAATTTTTTCGTATGTTGACTTCATTAGAAGTTTTATCTAATGGTTGAACATGTTGCCTTTGTAATGTGATTGAACCCGGACCAATAAATTGTCTTGGTTGTAATTTAACATTACTTATATCACTTTGTAAAATAACTTGTTTATATTGCTTTTCAATACCATACAATATTTTATATGGTACAGGATATTTTGTATTTTGAATACCACACAGTATATATTTAATAGTTGATTGTAATGATTGAAAAATAATCTTATTCATATCATTTGTTTCATCTATTTTACTATTATCTATTTCTATTTCGATTTCATATGATTCTGGATTATTAAAAATATTTGTGTTTTGTATATTACGTTCATAAACATAATTGCCATCTTTGTTTTTTTTTGATGATTTAATAGTTGACAAATGACATTTTATAGGTAAATCAGGATGTGTAAATTCAACGCGATTAATATAACGAAAGGTTTTTTTAAGTGATTCAAATTTTTCAACATATTGATTTTTTATCACAGGATTATCAAAATTCAAGTTTTCTTCTAGATTAAATGTAAGTCTAAATTGAAAATCATTACTGTTATAAGGTAATATTTTATCACCTTTATCAGCAACTTGAATTTTTTTTTGATAACGAACTAGACGATTATTAGGTAGTTGGTTTGTTTTACATACATGTTGAATATTATCTTTTCCTAAAATTTCACTTCTAATATTTGATAAATTTTTATTGTGATTATCAAACTCACTAGATACACGTAACATAAAAATACCATTTAAATCATTAGAAACAAAACCCATTGATAGTAATTTTTGCGCAACACGATCAAAATCCATTTTTTGAATTATATAATCGAATTTTCGTGTGTTAAATCGAACTTCTAATTCTTTTTCATAGTTACTATTATCATTCGGTTTAGATTCTAAATATTTTGATATTATATATTCCATTGTATTATTGTTATGTTTTGTCATATATATATATACTATTTTGATTTTAAATATAAATTCAATTTTAACATTTATATTTAATAAATATGTTTTAAATCTACATAAATATACTACCATATATTATTGTATCAATGATCCAACAAATAGTTTTACCGTATATAATATTAGATAAAATCCCAAAATTAATTAATAACAATATAATTTTAAATCAAACAAATATCATGACGCAATATTACATAAATAACATTCAAACAAAAAAAATAGTAGAAGTATTGAAAGATTATGAAAATAAAATATTAATAAATTTATTAAATATTTTAAATAATTGTAATTCTTATTTTAATGTTACTAATAAATATCTGGAATATCTTGAATTATTAAATATACAATTAGTTGATGTTAATCAAAAAATAGAAATAATGTTTTATACAAATAATGAAAAAAATAATATAACACATGCAATAAAAGATATCTGTAAATTTAAAAATATTGATTTTACAATAAAAGATAATGAAAAATTTAATTATAATGAAAATCTAAAGAACTTCACAATTGGAAGTGTAAAAACTACAGATATAATATTTTATGACTTAATAGAAGAAAATATAATCGAACACAATGAATTACTTTTAAATTTATCAAATATTTTATATAACTTAAAACTAAATGGTAATTTAATTTTGTGTTTAAATGATACTCATAGTACTATTATGATTGATATTTTATTTTTATTAAATATATTATTTAAAAAAGTGTATATATCAAGACCTTTAATAATGAATACACACAATAAATATCGTTATGTAGTATGTAAAAATTTACAACATATCATAAATAGTTTTGAATTAACAAATTTATATAATTTCGCATATCACAAAATAATATTATCAAATAATTCACAAAATATGTTACTAGATAAACATAAAATATTAGATTGTAAAATACCAGTATTTTTTAAACATAAACTAAATGATATTAATTGTATCTATGGTCAACAAATTCTTGAAAATACTATGTTATTTTTAAACAATAAAAATCATGAAATAGCAACGTATTATAAGAATTTGTTAACTATAGTAAATGAATGGATTGAATTACACAAGATATATTTACCAATAAATATATCTGATATAAATATGATAAATGATATTAGTTCAATAATAAATAATATAATTAATCAATTAGAAAAAAATACAGATACTGTTGAATCATAAAAATCTTTTGATAATTTTAAATTATTGTATAGTTTTTCTGCTTTTTCACTAGAATTTACAATATAAACATTAGCTACTGGACTTTGTAAAAAAAATATAAGTTCTAAAAGATAACGAATTTTTGAATTATTACAAACAATAATACTCTTATCTAAATAGACATTGTTAGATAATTTTTTTTGTTTTAGTGAAGCAATAAATGATGATGTTTTAAATGCATATTTAATTGGAATATAACCAACATTATTCGTATTAAAAATAAATGTATAATTTTGTTTTAAATTATCATAACTTTCCCATTGATTACAAAAATTTTCAAAATCATCATCATTATCAATATTATTAAGTGTTACGTAAATTTTTGGAAAATCGGAATCGTTAAATACAGCAAACATATGATAACACTATTTATAAATAAAAAATATTTTACTAATTTAAAATATTTTTTCTAATTAGTCCGATTTTGATTCGAAAAATAAATCAAATATATTTTTCCAGTCTGGTATTTTATTACAAACTATACATTTTTTCCATCCCCATGATTTCATATTACCAGGTACTAAAGAACTACATGAAGGACAACGCCATTTTTCGGTTCTTCCATATTTGTCTGGTTCTCCATGTGTTAATCCAATTAATTTAATGAATGTTTCGTTATCTAATTTTTGTAAAAAATTCATTTACTATTATAATTATATTTTAAAAACTTTTGTAAAGTAAGCCCAAAAGAAAATACCCACGAAACATTTTGAAAATAAATCCAGAATATTATAACCTACATTTTTAGTTACTTCGTCAGTAAAATAAAATACTCCATAAAATGCCCATAAAATCAAAAATGCATAAAAAAGTAATGAATTATCAAAATTATATTTTTTACTTAAAAATGTTTTATAAATATAACCATACAAAGCTGCAAAAAATCCAAAACCTATTATATTTGCTGGAATTTTACCCAAGTAACCTAGTTCACCTAAATAACCACTGCCAAGCATACCATAATTTAAAATTAAAACTTTTAAAAACGTAAATATAGACAAGGCACCTTGTTTATTATTATACAGAAAAGCTAATACTAATACTAATAACATAATAGGAGTTGTAATTGCCCAGTCCGTATATCTCATATCATTAATTTTTTCATAGTTTAATTCTTCATCATTTTCAATTGAAAAAACAAATTTACTGTAAAAAAATGCTGCCACAACAGATATACAAGTTTCTAAATTTAAAATATTTCTAATTTTAATATCTTTTGTTCTAATTGCTTCTATAAATGTAATTGTTGCGGTAGTCATAAGAAATACATAAGTAATGTAAAATGTATCAGTTACCATATTTTTATTTTCAAATAAATTATTCATATTTTCTCTTTGTTTGATCATTTATAATAGAATTATATTATTATTTTTGTTTTTCCGTTAATTTATAGAGAATATACAAACCCAGAAGACCTAAACTTGTATAATATAATTTTACAATTGGATCGTCAGGAATATTAATTTTTGTCGATGAATTATCAATTGTTGTAAAAAACTCTTTGCATCTTTTACCAGTTACAGGATTTCGGCGATTTGGAAATACGCAAGCATTAATATGTCTTATATCAGAATTAGCAACATATTTAGTTTCACTTCTTTTATTGTTATTTCCATCAATTGTTTCCATAGTAATTGCTTGACAATTAGGAGTACCTCCAATCATAAATGACTGAAATAATTTAACAGGATTTAATTGTCCCATAGTTTCGATTGCTCCTGGAATTAAACCCTTGAAATCTTTAAAATTGGATCCTGTTCCACTGGTAATAAATGGAATTGCTCCTGTAGGTTTATTACTTATATAAATCGAACGTGTTTTTACTTGTTTACTTTTAATATCTTTACATTGTGCACCAGTTTCTAAAAAAAAACGACTACCTAATGCACCTCCTGTTCTACTTGCTCGACCACTTCCAGTTACTAATACTTCGGTATAATCGATTAGACCACGTACATTTCTACCTGCTTGAGGTATACTTCCTCTAGATGACATACCTAATTCATTAGGTGGTTTAATATTTTTTGCATAATCATATTTTGGTCCTAATACTTTATCGGCTACTGAATTAGATTCTCCATTTAATTTAGTAAAAAAATTTGACATAGTTATATTATACAAATAATATAATTATTCAATAATAATATTAATCATTTATTCCTGATGCTTTTGGTATTGTTGAATTTTCATCCATACCAGTTGCTTCTTTTGCTTGATCTCTAAAATACATCGATACTTTTTTGATATTTTTTTTTGTTTCCTTGATATTTGGTTCAATTACAGATAATTTGTTATATCTTTTATTAACAATTTTTTCTATTTCATTTAATCTTTCTTCTATTGACATTTTATTTCTTTTTCTTTTTTTTTCTTTTTTTCTTAATAAATCTTGAGTAAAATTTTCTTTTATATTTTTTGTAAAAAAATTATAAAGTATAATAGTTAAAAAAAAAATTAATAATATATTTAACAACATTATAATATAGTAAGATTAAATACTGTACATATTTTCTACTTATAATAATTAACATATTACTATTCATCTTTTTGACATGGTCTACATTCCGGGACAGTATAACCAAGTGGATGACATTTCTTATTTAAATTCACTAAAACACTTTTAATATCTTCGTGATTTTTTTTAGAACTCTTTTGTAAATAATTTGTTTTTGAGTATAATTTTTCATTTTTATCAACTCTATTTTCAAGTATTGATAATCTTTTTTCTAAATCTTCTTTTTCATTATTTGTGAAATCTTCAATTAAAACACTATTTACAAATAATTGATGTAATATAATAGTCATAAAAAATATTGTTAAAAATGTTATTAACCACATTATATTATTATTAGATTAAAATAAAATATGTATAATATGTATATATGGATATTAGATGTTGCCCTCAAACAACTGCTTTAAGAAGAAATAGACGTGCTACAAAAATATCAAAAAATTATTTTGTAAATCATAGTAAATATTTAGATAAACGTTCAAAAAATTATGAAAGAAATAATACACATTATCATGTAGATAATAATAATTATCGATCTAATAATTGTTGTAGAAATCATGTTCAAAAATATAGTAATAGATCTCTTGTATTACAATCTTCTGATATGTGCAGTGCTTACACATATAAAGTAAAGTATTCTTGTGGTTGTAAAAAATAAATTTTAAAATTGACTTTAAATATTTAATACTTTATTAAATTATTACATATTTAAAATGTCAAAAACTAAAGAAAATACAGAATGTATGATATGTTGTGAAAAATATAATAAATCTACTAGGAGTAAAGTCGTTTGCAATAGTACAAGTTGTAATTTTGAAGCTTGTAAAACATGTATAAGACATTATTTAATGGATACAACAAGTGATATTCATTGTATGAGTTGTAAAAAAGCATGGGACCAAACATTTGTTGTATTAAATTTAAATCGTTCTTGGTGTGTAGATAAATATCGTCCAAGAAGAACTGAATTACTATTTCAAAGAAACATTAGTAAAACACAGGAAGTAATGCCTCAAGTTGAAGATTATATGGAACTAAAAAGAATTCGGAAAAGAAATGAACCTAAAATAAACAAATTACGTGAAGAACAACAAAAACTAGTAGTGGAAAAAAATAAAATACGAAGTGATATGTATGCTAAGCAAGAAGTCATTCGTAAAGAAATGTATAAGAGAATAAATGAAATTAGCAAAGAATTTAATGAAATATTAATGGAAAAAAAAGATAAGATAGATGATATTGGAAATAATATTATAATATTACAAAACGAAAGTGGCATAGAAAAAAAAGAAAGAAGTAAATTTGTCATGCCATGTCAACGTTCTGATTGCAAAGGATTTTTATCAAATGCTTACAAATGTGGTTTATGTGCTCATTATACATGTCCAAAATGTTTAAAAGTATTAGGTGAAACAAAAGATGAAAATCATGTTTGTAATGATGATGATGTGAAATCAGCAGAATATATTAAATCTACGACTAGACCTTGTCCAAAGTGTGGTGAAAGAATATATAAAACATCTGGATGTAACCAAATGTGGTGTACTGAATGTCATTGTGCTTTTGATTGGACAACTGGTAAAATTGAAACTGGTACTGTACATAATCCTCATTACTTTCAATTCTTACGCGAAAATACAAACGGAGGTAATATACCACGTCAACCAGGAGATGATCCATGTGCTGATTATGGACCATACTTAAGAAATTGTAACGTTTTTGTTATGGAACATGTATTAGATAAAGACGAAACAATTGAATTTCACGAAATTGAAGATACTGTTAATACAGAACTTCGAAAAAAGAAAAAAACATTAGCTATTTGGTGTGATATTATTTTCAATATGATTCAAACAATCAATCATATACAATTTGTGGATATGGTTCAAGTTAGAACACGATTAGAAGAATGTCAACAAACACAACAAGAATTAATTACTTTTATCACAAAAGAAATATCAGAAAGTAATTTTAAAAGTAAATTAGAAGAAAAAGACAAACAAAGACAAAAGTATAATGATCAACTTTACATATTTGATTTAATTGTAAATGTTGGGAAAGATATAATTAAAAGTATTTTCAAACATTTGGTTGATAATGACATGAATATGTCAAAAGAAAATTTAAAAAATAAAATAAAAACTTTTACTATTGATCAAATATATAACATTTATAAAAATGTTAGACAAGAATTGAAGAGATTTATTATATACTGTAATGAACAATTTCAAATCGTAAGTGTATCACATAATTGTGTAGTACCACAAATTAAATTATTTAAATCTAATTCATCTATGATGATTAGAGGTTTTAGACAACCATTTACTTCCAATATTTATAAGATTCAAAATACAAAATCAAAAATATCTGACGTTAAAAAAAATCTAGAAAATGTATAATTTTATTATGATACTTATCACAATAAAATTATTTTTTATTTAAACACGTTTATATAATTGATATGCTGCTAAACCACCTGCTACTTGAGCAACAATATATGGCATAACATCTTTTTGTGGTAATTTACCAGCAGAATACATCATAAGTGTAACAGCAGGATTAAAGTTTCCACCTGAGATAGCACCTCCAATTATAATAGCAAGTGCTAATGCAGCACCAATTGCTAATGCATCACCAGTTGCCAAAATAACATATAAGAAAAATAATGTTCCTAAAAATTCGACTAAATATTTTTGCATTATACTATATAACAGGAAAATTATTTATGAGCGTAAGCTTTATTAATTGCAACTTCTTTTTTGAAACGAATGAAGTCGGATGAATCATAAACAAATTTTACATTACAAGAACTAGGAGGAATTCCGCTATTATCACATTTATTTGGGACATTATCAGTACCAACTACACTAGTACTTCTGAAAAATAATGATTGTAATGGATTAGGACCATTACATGAGTAATTTTCTCTTGATAATAAATCACCAGCGTTCATTGTGGCACGAAATGTTCCAATTTTTCTATGACTATTGTTTACACCATTTTGAGCATTTGTATTCCAGACATCACGTAAAATAGAACGTGTTGATGCGCGAATACTTGAATCACCATAAATTCTAGCATTTGATTTATCTTTGTAATGCATTATATATAAAAGCAAATAAAAAATAATCACAATGTCTAAATTAAATATTTTTTTTAAGATTTGTTTGTAATAATTCTAGGAATAACATTCATTGTCATTAATTCTTGAAATAATAATTTACATGCATACGGTATTTCAGTGTATGAGAAATCACTTCTGTTTTCACAAACTTTACATAAATGAATATGTAATTTATCATTATATGCTGCTATAAGACCACATTTATTACATATATGTACACTATATTTATCTGAAGCATCATATAATCTTCCCCTAGTAAATCTAGATGCTCCATGACTAATCATACAATCACGTTCCATTTCTCCAAAACGCAAACCACCATCACGTGATCTTCCTTCAGCTGGTTGTCTTGTTAAATTAACCATAGGACCTATAGAACGACTATGTTGTTTATCATTAACCATGTGTTTAAGACGTTGATAGAAGACAGGACCTAGGAAAATGCTTGTTTCCATTTGTTCACCAGTTAAACCATTATATAAGATTTCATTTCCATTACTTTCATATCCAACCTGTGATAATTCTTTACAAATATCATCAATATGAAATTCACCAAAACTAGTACCATCACCAAATAAACCAAGTTCCAAAAGTACCTTACCAAGTAATGTTTCTTTTAATTGTCCAATAGTCATTCTAGATGGAATAGCATGAGGATTTATAATAATATCAGGTTTAATACCATTTTTACTAAATGGCATATCTTCTTCGGGAATAATATTACCAATTGTACCTTTTTGTCCATGACGACTAGAGAATTTATCCCCAATAACAGGTTTACGAACGTTTCTAGTTCTTACTTTTGCAAAGTTATAACCATCACCATTTCTGTCAATATAATTTTTGTCGACATATGTATCTTCATTTGTTCTGAAAATTTTACTTTGATCTTCATATTTAATAATTTTTGTATGATCATTTTTATTTTCTTTAATTGGTTGAACTTTTGCTATAATAATATCACGATTTTCAAGTAAAGTATTTTCTGGAATAACGCCTTTTGAATTTACCTTGTTATAATTACCAAATTTCATACCTTTTGTGCGTGATGGATCTGGTTTACAACGAATTTCTTCATCTCCATGAATTTTTTTATCTTCATCTTTTTCAGTGTGATAAATAGATGCTTGAAATAATCCACGATCTACTGAACCTTTATTAAACAAAATACTGTCCTCTTGATTATAACCAGTGTGTGTCATAATTGCAACAATTACTGGTGATCCAGAAGGAATATTATTAATTTGTATTAGATTCATAATTCTAGTATCAACTAACGGTCTCATTGGATAATTCAAAACATATGCTGTTTTATCCATTCTATTATCATAATTTGTTACATAAACACCCATTGATTGTTTTGACATTGCACATTGATATGTATTTCTAGGTGATTGATTATGTTCAGGAAATGGAATACATGATGCTAAAATTCCAAAAATTGTACTAGGATGAATTTCACAATGAGTGTAATTATATACTTCACTTTTTAATGATGATGGTTTCATAGAAATCATAATATTATTTTGCTCTTCAGGATCAATATATTCAATTACAGACTCTTTTAATTTCATGTTTGTTAACAAATCTTCCCATTGTATTTCTTTATTTTTTAATTGATCAATTATTTCTTCATGTAAAATTAATTTATTATTATCTACTCTTAATAATGGTCGAGTAACTCTTCCAGCATCATTACATACACGAATTTCCATGTCTGTATAATTAAATACAATGGATGTGTAAATATTAATCATACCTTTGTATTTCAAATCTTTTAAATAATTGTACATATATAAAGCATCATCACAAATACCAATCCATGCACCATTTACAAATATTTTTACTTTTTTATATAAATCATCAGGACTAACATCATCTATTTTTTTTAAATATTTTTCTACATATGTAATTATTGACGAACTATTAGAAGCAATTGTAACATGTGTCATATAACTCAAATTTTTTACAACACCTACTGATTGACCTTCCGGTGTTTCTGCAGGACATAAATAACCCCATGTTGTATTGTGTAACATACGAGGTGGTACAAGTTTACCACTTTTATCTATAGGTGTAGCAATTCTTCTCGAATGACTCAAACTTGAAGCATATGTCAATCTATTTAATACCTGTGCAACACCAACTTTAGTAGTGCTTGATTGCTTAATACCAAAATCACCTGTACTTAGAGCACGTTTTATACCATTTTCAATAGTTGATGATTTAATAATTTTATAGATATTTGTATGATTAACAATATTACTATAGTCAAAGGTAGAACGCCAAGATCCTGTATTAATTTCTTTAACTATTTGTTTAGTCATATCTTTGACAACTTTATTGAAATAATTTCTAAACAAATTATTTAATAGTGTACCAGTTAAATCTATACGTTTATTAACATAACTATCACGATCATCTTGCGGTTTAATTCCTAAGAAACATTCCAATAATCGATATGTCATGTAACCAAGAAAGTATTTTTTTTGAATATCTGTGTAACAATGAGGAAATAAATCATTTTCCAAAATATCTAATGTAAATTCATGTTTTTTTTTAATACCTTCTTCTTTGTCCATATTAATTGGGGTATACATTACATGTTGATATATGTATTGAATTGCTTCTTGCTTGGTATTAATTATATTTGCTTCAACTATTGATGCTTTCAAATGTTCACATGTAATACCAGACGTTTGATCTGTATTTAACAATATATATTTACATATTTCTAGATCAGAATTTATTCCTAGTGCTCTGAAAACAATAAATAAAGGTATAGGATTTTTTACACGTGGCATTTGAAGATGTATAGAATGACCAAAACCATTATCTTTAGAAGACAATAACAATGTTATTTGTTTTGGACTAATACATTTAAAATCAGGAACTGATTTTATTTCTGCTTGCCATAACCATTTTGTATTATTTTTTGAAATATTATAACAATATACTTTATTTTCAGCAGCTCTTTCTTGTCCAAGAACTGTTTTTTCTGAACCATTAATTATAAAATAACCACCAGCATCATATTTACATTCACCTGTATGATTTGTATTTACATGTTTATATTGATTTAGAAGACAAATAGAAGATTTCAACATAATTGGTAGTTTACCAATATGAATTTGAGGAAGCGTTTTATGAAATGTTTCACAGTTTTCTAGATTATCACCATTTCTTGCTATATATTTAATATTTATATCCATCGTCATTGTAGATGAATAAGTAAAATTACGCAATCTTGCTTCTTGTGGAAACATTAATTTTGTAGCACCATTATTTTCATGAATTTGAGGTCTATGTATTTGAAAATTTGTAAAATGAATAAACATTTCAAGTGAATGTTTACCGCTCTTTTGATCATAATCTTGATCTGAATAAATATGTACAGGATTAAACATATCAATTGTTTTTTGAATTTGTACATTTACAAATAAATTATAAGATTCCAATTGATGTCTAACCAATTGTTCTAGATAATGACCTTCAAAGTATGATTCAATTAGTGTCCATGGAGTTTCAATATAAGTATCCAAATTTTCACGTAGACTTTTATCAATTACCATATTTTTAATATTTTTTGTATCATTCATAGCTTTTTGAACATTAACCATTGATTATATTTATTTCAATTTTTAAATTATTTTTTCATTAATACAATACGTATTAATAAAATAAAAAACAATATAATAATATTTTATGACACAAAAAACTATTTCTATTAATCCAGCTTTATTTTCATTTGGTAAAAAAACAAAAAAAGAAAAAAAAAAGAAAGAAATAAAACCATTAAGTATAATAACTCCAAATTCGTTAAAAAATAAATTTATAGAAAAAGTTAAGCAACATCAACGAAAAAAAGAAAAAAAAGAAACAAGAAAAAATAAAGAAACAGAATTTGGTAGTGATTTTCAAGAATCTCTACGATATTTATCAAATCTTATTGATGAAAAAAATACAAAATCAGATTTTAACGTTTCAAATAATTTAAATAAATTAGAAAGTTTCCAAAATGATAATTATCTAAGAGAAAATGTAAATGTAGAACTACCAAGTGATTTAAAAAAACCTGAAACTATTTACAACAAAGATGGTTTAAAATCATTGATAGATCAAAATCCTAAACCATATGGTTGTTTAAAAAATGGTAATAAACCTACATATCGTCAATGGTTACATACTAGAAAAAGACCATTTAAAGAAAAAAAACCATCAATTCAGGTTGATTTACCAAAAAACGAAGTTTTAAATAATAGAGAAGAAAAATTAAACAAAGTCAAATCAATGTTTCTTAACAAAAATGATGATAAAGAAGCAAATAAAGAAGCAAATAACGAAAACAATGAAGTAAATAAAGTTAATTCAATAAACGATATTGTAAAAGAGACAAATATAAAAGGTGGTGATATAATTATTGAAAATAAACCAACTAGTGTAAATAATAATAAACATAAGCAAAAATATGCAATAAAAACAAATATAACTCGTAAATATACTTGTGGTAAAAATAATAAAACACGTAGAATTGGAGTAATGATTAAAAGTGGTGAAACAAGAGCAAAAATAATAAGAGAAAAAAGAAATTTAACTCGAAGAAGCATATCAGATGTTAAAAATTATTTATTTAAAAATGGTTTTTTAAAAGTTGGTTCTAGTGCTCCTAAAAAAATATTAATGGATATGTACGAAGCATGTATATTGACTGGTAAGATAACAAATAAAAATGATAAAATTAAAATTCATAATTATTTAAATGACAAATAAATTATATATTTGTTAATTATAATATGTTAAAAAATATAATTTTTATATTTATTGTTATGGTAATAATCTTTGGAAGTTTTTTATTTATTGATTTATTCAATATTAATTTAAACACAATTGAAGAAAAGCGTTTAGTAAAAACTATAAATTTAGAAACATAAAAAACTAAAATTGATTTAAATTAAATTTTATATATATTAGTATAGAAGAATGATTATTCCAATTAAATGTTTTACTTGTGGAAATGTTTTAGCAGACAAATATAGATGGTATCAAGAAAGAGTACGCAAAATAAAATTAAATAATAATACTGATCCTGACAAAGTTATCTATTTAACAAAAAATTACAATAAAAAAGCACCTGAAGGTATTGTTATGGATGAATTATCTTTAAATAAAATGTGTTGTAGAAGACATATGTTAACTCATGTTGACATAGAATAAATTAAAAATATTTACTCTATATATATGAGAAAACAAACTTTACGTTCAAGAAAAAATTCTAAACGCAGAGTAAAAAAAAGATCTTACAAAAAAAGAACTGCTTATAGAAAAAAACAACGTGGAGGAAATAATTTAGCAACAGTAGGTCAACCTATTGGTAGTGAACCATCATCATGGCCTGGTGCATCAGGACCTCATGATGGTAATCATTATCCATTAAATACAAATTCCCATATTTCATTAACAAAAACTGGTGGAAAAAGAAAAAAATTAAGAAAGAGTAAAAAATTAAAAAAAGGAAAAAAAAGTAAAAAAACAAAAAGATATCAAAAAGGTGGATCAAGTATTTTTAGAACTTTTTTTCCCGAAACAACTTTAGTAGGTGAAAATATAGGTCATACTTTTGGTAGTGCTGTAAATACATTTAAAGGTTATCCAGCACCAGTTGATCCAAAACCTTGGGTCCAACCAGAATTATTAAAAGTTCAACAACGTATGATTTAAAAATAATAGTACAAATATAATATATGAATTCACAAATTGACATTCAAATATTATCATGGAACATTATAAAAAAATATTTCGAAAATGAACCACATTCATTAATTTTACACCATATTCAGTCTTATAATGAATTTATAAACAATGGTATAAAACAAATTTTCCAGGAAAGAAATCCTATTCAAATAAGAAAAAACTATAATGAAAATTTAGATGAGTATGAAATACAAGTAAATGTTTATTTAGGTAAACAAGATGGTTCCAATATTTATTTTGGAAAACCTATGATTTATGATAAAGAACGAGTTCATTACATGTTTCCTAACGAAGCAAGACTTCGCAATATGTCATATGGATTTTCACTATACGTAGATATACTTTTTGAATTTATTTCATATAATAAAGAATTAAAAGAATTTACAAAAGAATATTTTACAATTGATAAACATTTTTTTGGTAAATTTCCAATTATGTTACATTCTGATTTATGTATTTTATCAAAATTAAATAATGAAACACGTTTCCATATGGGCGAATGTAAAAATGATTATGGAGGATATTTTATTATAGATGGAAAAGAAAAATCTTTAATCAGTCAAGAAAAATTTGCAGATAATATGTTGTATATAAAAAAAAATAGTCCTGGTGATGCTTATGATTTAACATGTGCTATCAGAATGGTTTCTGAAGATGCTTCTAAACCAGAAAGAACAATGAAAATACATTTAGTTGCTTCTACTAATGAATATAAAAATCATAATATTGTTGTTGATTTACCTAATGTTAGAAAACCAGTACCATTATTTATATTGATGAGAGCACTAGGTGTAATTAGTGATAAAGCAATTATATCACATTGTTTACTAGATATAGACGTAAATTCAAAATATGTTGATCTTTTTACTTCTTCAGTACATGATGCTGGTGTTGTATTTAATCAAGATCACGCATTGAAATATATAGGTAAATTAACTAAGAGACAAACAATTGTTAGTGCGCACGACATTTTAATGAATTATTTATTACCTAATATAGGTACAGAAAACTATCTACATAAAGCACTTTTTATTGGTCATATGGTATTTGAAATGTTACAAGTAAAAGAAGGTGATAAATTACCAACAGACAGAGATAGTTTTATGTATAAAAGAGTTGATGTACCAGGTAAATTATTATATGATTTATTTAAAGAATATTATAAATTACAAGAACATAGTATTTTTGTAAACATAGATAAACGTATTTTTTATAAATCAAGACCAGACAAAGATACTGATTATGTAAATATTAGTTTTGAAGGTTTTCATCAATTTGTAAATAGTTATGAAACACAAATTCTTACACCACGTATAGTAGAGAAAGGTTTTAGAAAAGCATTCAAAGGGAATTGGGGTTCAACAAGTCATACAAAAAAGGATGGTATAGTACAAGATTTAAATAGATTAAGTTATAATTCGGCATTAAGTCAAATGCGAAAATTAAATTTGCCTTTAGACGCTAGTGCAAAAGTTGTAGGTCCTAGATTATTACATCCATCACAATATGGATTAATAGATCCTATTGACACACCTGATGGTGGTAATATTGGTCTTCACAAACATTTATCAATTATTAGTTATATATCTAATAAAATTCCTCTAGAAAATTTTATCGAATGGATGTATGAAAATGTAAATATGAAAGCACTTGAAGTTTTTTCTTGTAAACAACTATATTCGTGGATTAAAATATTTATAAACGGTATATGGATTGGAGTTGTAGAAGATCCATTTATTACTGTAAATGTTATTAAACAAAATCGTCGTTATGGAATTCTCCCAAAAGATGTAAGTGTTAGTTTTTATTACAAAGAAAAGAAAATAGAAATATTTATTGATAGTGGACGTTTAATGCGACCTTTGTATTATTTAAATAACAATAAATTTTCATATGAAGAAATAAATCGTAAAATATTAAATAATGATTTTAATTATGTAGATTTGTATAATGGTTTTGAAAAAAAGAAAATAGACATCAATTTCAAAAATTATAAAATATTTGACATTAAAGATCTATATGATAAAAAATTAGATTCGTTAAAAGGTAAAGAAGGTCCGATTGAATATGTTGATACAAATGAAACAGAAACAAGTTTAATAGCACTTGATTTCAATGAATTGAAAGATACTTCTAAAATATTTACACATGTAGAAATAGATCCTTCATTAACATTAGGCGTATTAGGTAATCAAATTATTTTTCCAGAAAATAATCCTGGAACACGTAACTCTTTTTCATGTGGTCAAACAAGACAATCTGTTTCACTTTATCATTCAAACTATCAAAACCGCATGGATAAAACAGGAATTGTATTAAATTATGGTCAAGTACCATTAGTTAAAAGTAAATACTTAGATATCATTCAGAAAGAACAACATCCTCATGGTGAAAATGCAATAGTAGCAATAATGTCTTATACTGGTTATAATGTAGAAGATGCAATTTTAATTAATAAAGGATCCGTTGATAGAGGTATATTTAGAACTTCATATTTTTCTGTATTAGAAGCACGTGAAGAAAGTTCAACAGTTCCTGAGTCAAATGAAGATAGTCGTATAATGAACATAAATTCTTCCAATGTATTTAAAAAAAAACCTGGTTATGATTATAGTGTTTTAGATGATAATGGTATTATTAAAAAAGGTACAATTGTAAATGATCATATGGTAATTATAGGAAAAGCTATTAAAGACCCAGATAATGATGATATATTTATAGATAGTTCATTAACTCCAAAAAAAGGACAATTAGGTTTTGTGGATCAAACATATATGTCTCAAGATGAAGAAGGTTTTCGAATTGCTAAAGTTCGCATTTGTCATCAAAGAATACCTGCTATAGGTGATAAAATGGCAAGTAGAGCAGGACAAAAAGGAACGCTTGGACTAATAATTCCAGAAGAAGATATGCCTTATAGTAAAGATGGTATTAAACCAGATTTAATTATAAATCCACATGCTATTCCATCAAGAATGACAATAGGACAATTAGTAGAATGTATGTTCGGTAAAGTTTGTTTACATTATGGTTCAAGTGGAGATTGTACTGCTTTTGCTAATAAAGGTTCAAAACATGAATTAGTAGGTAATATGTTAAATGAAATTGGTTATCATGCTTCTGGAAATGAAATATTATATAATGGAATGACCGGTGAACAATTAGAAAGTGAAATTTTTATTGGACCTAATTATTACATGAGGTTAAAACATATGGTAAAAGATAAAATAAATTATCGAGCACAAGGTCCTAGAACATTACTAACAAGACAAACAGTTCAGGGTAGAGCAAATGATGGTGGATTGCGTATCGGTGAGATGGAACGTGATGGATTGATTGCTCATGGTGCAAGTAAATTTATTCAAGAATCTTTTATGATACGTGGTGATGAATATGCAATGGCAATATGTAATACATCAGGTTGTGTTGCTGTATATAATATTCGTGAAGATAATTTTTACAGTTTACATAGTGATGGTTATCCAAAATTTAGTAATGATATAAATGAGACTATGAAATTAAAAAGTATATCGAAATTTGGACGCAGTTTTTCAATTGTTAAGATTCCTTATTCACTTAAATTATTAATTCAAGAATTACAAACAATGAATATACAAATGAGAATTATAACAGAAGATAATATTTCAAATTTTGAAAGTATGAATTTTCATAAAAAAGATATTGATAAATTATTATCAATACAATACCCAGAAAAAACCGGAACACCTTTAACTCCTGGTTCTATATCTTCAAATATTACAGAAAGTGAAGAAATTGTAAATAATGAAGGTGAAGAATCTAAAGAAGATAACCAAAATCAAGAAAAAGAATCAGGTGAAATATCTGAATCAAGTGCTTCACCAGAAGAACCAAAAGGATATTCAGATTCATCCAACGAATTAGGTGAAATTAATAATGAAAAATTACAAACAGATGATTCTATGAATTCATCTAAGAGTCTTCAATTTAATCCAGCTACTCCAGAAAATATAGAATTTGATTATGGATTATCATCATCAGAAAAAAATGATCAAGGTGCTGTAAAAGTTGATTCTATTATGAATTCAATTAATGATACAAAAGAAGAAGTAACAGAGTTTCCTTCAATTACTATGAAAATTGATACAGAACCAAAAAATAAAACAGAAAAAATAGAAACAATCTCAACTTTAATAAAAGAAACAAATAAAGAAAGTTTATTAGAACAAAAAGATGACGAAGAAGATAAAGAAGATGAAAATGAAAATAGTGAATCTTCCGAAGTAAAAAAATCAGTTAAAATAGACAGTTAAAGTCACAAGATATTTATATAGAAATATTTGATATATATTACCGTTTTTTTATTTATTTGTTATTATTTTTGAAATAAATTGAAATAAAAATAATATATTATAGTTATCTATAATATACTATGTCAGAAATTACCACAAATAGTTCATATTTTATAAAATTATATAAAGCAAGAAACATTTTGCTTGAATTGTTAGAGCATCAAGGTTATGATGTTAGTAGTTATTCTACTTTTAGTATTAACGAGTTACATGCTATGATTAAAAATGATGAATTAGATATATTTTTAACGAAAGAAAACAAAAAAGTTTTAATTAAATTTTATGAATTAACTGGTTCCACAAGTAAAATGTTAAGACAAACAAATATTGATAAATTAGTTGAACAATACTATGATGTTGAAGAAAAATTGTCTATTTCTGATGATTTGATTATCATTTTAAATGATGATCCTAATGATACTATTGAAAATATATTAAAGCATATATATGAACATAAAGGAATTTATATTAATGTTATTTCATTAAAAAGATTACAATTCAATGTTTTAAAACACGATTTGGTACCACAACATATTATTTTGAATAGTGAAGATAAAGATATATTTTTAAAAAAATATAATATTAAAAATTCACAAGAAATACCAGAAATTTCTAGATTTGATGCAGTTGCTATTGCTAATTGTATGAGACCAGATGAAATATGTAAAATAATTAGACCTAGTAAAACTGCTATTGAAGGTATTTATTATCGTAATTGTGTTAATCGATAATTTGTTTTCTTAAAATATATTATATGATAAGTAAAAGTATTTATAAATATGATCGTGATATCAATGTTATACGTCGTAATAATATTAATGTAGATGACATGACAACAGAAAATAACAATAACAATAATGATAATAACGTAGTTACATTTAAGTCTAGTAATTATCATAATGAAGGTTTTACAAAAAATAAAAACTATTTTTTTACTTTATTAAACAAAATTAAGACAACCTATATAGAATTTAAAACAAATCCCACAGATGAAATTGAACAATTGTACAATGGTTATTTATCAAAAATTAGTGAATTTCATAATAACGATAAAACTTTTTATAATGAATTTAAAAAAGACAATTTAATGTTAAATAAAAGTTTAGACAATTTATCTAAAAGTAAAAAAGACAAAAATATAATTCTAGAAAAACTAAAAAAAGAATATAAAAATCTTAATGAATCTGGTAATGCTTTTGGTCAACACTATAATGATAGTATATATGATTATAATTATAATATTACTTTTATAATAACTATTATTGGATTAAGTGGAGTTATGTTATATTTAACAAAAAAATAAATAATCTATATAATATTCATATAAAATGGGAAATGCAATGTTTATTGATAAAAGAATGGGTATAAAAAGAGGTGATTATTCTTCTGATGCAGTAGAATATCATACAAAAAGAAGACCATATAAACCAAAACAAGAAATGGTACAAGAAATTGAAGAAGAATCACAAGAACAACAACAACAACAGCAAGACACTTTTGAATTACCACCTACTGATTCATATGAAGAAGAAACCGTTTTTTTATCTCATCCAAATTTAGATATGCCTACAATTGATGGTAGATATGACGATGCTAATTTAAGAGTTGGTAAAAATTATCAACAATTTTTAGCTTTATCTATTACAACTATTGCTATTTTAGGAATAGCTAGTTACAAAATTGGAAAAAAATAATATTATAACATAATCATATTTATATCTGTATATGTTATATGGGAAATCAACAAAGTAATTCAAATGATTTTTTAACACAAGCAAAATCAGCAAGACAAAATACTGAAAGAATGCAAAAATTTTATAATCAAATATTAGGTTCTGGTATAAAACCATGTGAATACAAATTAAATGATAGAGAAGCTCAGTGTTATTTAAACAGATATCCTGAATTAAAAGATTATTTTGGTAATGATTTAGAAAATGCAAAAAAACATTGGCAACGTTTTGGATGTACTCCAACTGAAAAAAGAATATTTGTTTGTCCAACAAAAAAATGTAGAAAAACTTTATCAGATGAAGAAGCAAGATGTTATTTAAACAGATATACTGATTTGGAATTATTATATGGTGAAGATTTAGATAAAGCAAAAGCAGATTATAAATGGTTTGGATGTTTACCACCCGAAAATCGTATTGCATCTTGTGAAAAAAAAATGACTAATTATGATCAAACACAAGAACAAGCACAAAATATAATTAAGGCATATAATAAACATAGACATCCTTACAAATTAAATAAAAATAAATTAGAAGTAGAACAAGGTATTATAAATGGTATTGACGGTGATTTTGAGGCAACACAATTAAGTTTAGATTCAAACAGAATGGAATTTTTACTTTATTCTTTGGGGGGTTTAGGTGTAATTATAATATCTTTAAAATTCTTAAAATAAATTCATTATATACTATATATATGGTAAATAATGATAAAAATAATGTCAATGATTTAGAAAATACCAATTATCAAAGTATTATATCTGATCAAGGCAAAGATTTTTTACAACAAAAAGAGAGTATGATTTTAAAAAGTGAAGTAGAAACAATTGAAATAAATTCATCTGACAATACTTTAGAAGGTTTTACAAGTAAAATTCAAGAAGGTTATCATGGAAATCCACCAACTAGAATTAAATCATTTATCACACAAATGTCAAGATGGATGTTACAAGAATTTGCTGCTTTAGATAAATTACATAAACAATATAGAAGAGTTCAAAAAGAATACGAAGATACAGATAATAAATTAGAAACAACTACAAAAGGATATTTAAATAGAACAAATAAAGATAATAATTTTAGATCAAGCAATGTTCTTTTTAACGATGGTTCAGAAGCATATGTTACAAATAAAGGAGTTTTAAGAGATTATGAAAACACTGAGACGTATGAAAGAACATATTTTAAAAATAATTGTAATACAAAAAATATTCAATCAGATATGTCTCGTGATGATTTTCTCGAACAAGATGGTGCCGTGGTTGGTGATAATATGAAATTAAAACAAACAGATGTTAAAAAAATAAGAATACTTGGAAATAATCAATGGATCCATATTAGTAGTTTAGAAGCATATAATGAAAAAGGAGACAATCTTATGATGCCTGACAAAAGTGCTAAAGTAAATTTGATTGTTCATCAATTAGCTATTACAAAGAATGATTATACTTCTAAACAAATAAATATTAATGTAGGTTCTTCTAGTAGTAATACAAAAACTATAAAGTTATCACAACGTGGATTAAAAGTTAATCCAAAACCAATAAATAAACAAAATCCTAGTTGGAGAGATACATTTAGTGTAAGAGTTGATGGTGATAATTTATATGTTACTAGAACAGATAATACAACAGCTGGTTGGGGACAAAATTTAGTTTTATCAGCTAATACTTCTGGTCAAATGAATCCATATAAAATTTATCTAACATTTAATGGAAAAGATATATCTGAAGGTATAAATATTGATCCTAAAAGTTTACCATCAGTTGAAGAATTACCATTACCAATTAATCATTTACGTAATCATGAAATACATTCATTAAGAATTAATAAGTTTGGGCACTGTTACGGTTCTCATAGAAATGCTTGTCGTTCTGATAGACAAGGTATGGAACAAATAAATGATTCAAGGGGATTAACTGTTCGTTGTTATCATAATCATAATTGTCATCGCGAACAACCTCGACATCATTGGTGGACACAACGTCATTTCAGGGGTCAAAATGGTCATAATAGATTTTATTATAATTGGGGTGGCGGAACCGTGGGTGGACCAGGAAATCGACGTGATCGATTTATTATTTATTGGAACGGTTACATAAAAGCACCAAGAAGTGGTAGATTTGATTTTATGTCATATTCTGATGATGGACAGAGATTTGATATTAACGTTAATGGTAGATGGACTGGATGGAACTATATGCACGCAAATCATGGATGGAGTAACAATGGAGGTAGATATCGTACTTCAGTAACATTAGAAAAAGGTAAATATTATAGATTTCAATCTGCAGTACGTGAATGTGGTGGTCATGCAAATTATGGTTTATTATGGCGTTATCCAGGTCAAGGATGGCAATGGGTACCATTCGATGGAGTATTATTTGCTGGTAGCGGTGGTGGTGGTAATAGTGGTAGTGGTGAATTTGCTAAACCTAAAAATACAAAATTAAATTTAACATTTAATAATGTTAGAGGACCTGTTAATGGTTTTAGATTTGATAATAGTGGTAATGATAAATTTGAAGTATCAGAACCATTTGTTGTTGAATATAGACGTCCAGAATTAAATGGTGTAGGAAGACAAGTATATAATTCTTCACGTAGATATGATAGATGGAATAGAATGAATGTTACTGAAAAAAGAAAAATATCTACTTTTCCATTCAATCCATTTATTTATGAAGCACAAACATCAACAGGTGGTATTGGTTGGGATGGTCATAAACATTTTCCTGTTGATGGAAATTCTGGTGGCAAATGGCCAAACAGTGTTCATTTAAATAAATGGAGAGGTGAACAATGGTATCAAGTTGAATTTGATAAAAGTGTAGAAATAGATAGAATAGTAGTAAGAAATAGACCAGATTGCTGTAAATATCGTTTAAAAAACGCACAATTACAATTAATTACACCAGAAAATAATGTAGTTGCTTCATTTAAATTAGATGGAAGTGATACACAAACATTTTACACACAAGGAGGACCAAAAGGTACATCATGTCTTAATGAAGGAAAAAATGTTCATGTAAAATCTGTTGGTGAATTTGGTGATCCAAATTATATTGGATGTTTTAAAGACAGTAGTAATAGACGTATGAAATGGGAAGGTAAATGGGGTACATATGAAGATTGTAAACAATATGCTATGGATAAACATGCACCATATTTTGCACTTCAAGCTTCT
>MDSZ01068724.1_pt1 | contig 30328 bp, 33 predicted proteins | sample 811201 | NCBI WGS metagenome assembly MDSZ01 (sample SAMN05326647, study PRJNA326480) | marine metagenome | isolation source: seawater | place: Indian Ocean: North | collected 2010 | reverse complement strand
ATCTGAATTTTATAAAGATGGTAAATATAACCTCAAAGGTGAGGGTAAGATTTTATCTTCTGATGAAATGGTGCGTTATTACGAAGATCTTTGCGCGCGTTATCCGATTGTTTCCATTGAAGATGGTATGGATGAAGATGATTGGGATGGCTGGAAGTCACTCACCTCTGCAATTGGTCAGCAGGTTCAGCTTGTTGGGGATGATCTTTATGTGACAAATGCAGCGCGCCTATCACGTGGTATTGAGGAGCGTTCAGGTAACGCTGTTCTGATTAAGGTTAATCAAATCGGTACATTGTCAGAAACGCTTAAAACTATTGAAATGGCTAAGAAGGCTGGTTTCGGTGTGGTGCTTTCACATCGCTCTGGTGAAACAGAAGATGTAACGATTGCAGATTTAGCTGTGGCGACAAATGCAGGTCAGATTAAGACGGGCTCTTTGTCACGTTCTGATCGTATTGCAAAATATAACCAGCTCATTCGTATTGAGGAGCAGCTTGGCCTGCAAGCAGGTTATGAAGCAGCGGGTTTCCTTCGTGCGCCATTAGCAGGTGTTAAGAAAGCTGCTTAATTTTTAGCATTTTAAATAGTTAGTAGTGAGGAGCCGTTTGGCTCCTTATTTTTATAATTTTTTTAAATTAGAAAAAGCTGAATCATTTGAATCGGTTACGGTTTTTGTTCTTTAAATGTTCCTTTTAAATTATTGAATCTATTGTATTTTTAGACTTGTCCACAGGCTCTATTTATGATTCTATAAGCTTATGAACAAACTTGATCTTCACCGCATAATATTGAAAGAAAATCTCTTCACACTTTTTGGTGTGTGTTTGCTTTTGTATTTTACATTTCATGTGGTGCAGGGGCCGCGTGGTGTTTTTAGTTTGTTGAGTGTGAATCAAGAAATTAAAACCTTGTCCAAAATTAGTAACAATGTACTCTCTGAGCGTCAAGATGTTGATGTTCGTGTGAGTATGATGCGCCCTGGTTCTGTGGATAAAGACCTATTGTCTGAGCAGGTGCGTAATCAGCTTGGGTACAAAAATAACAATGAATATGTTGTTTTGGGTTATTAAGTTTCAATATTGACGCATTTTTCTAAATTTCTCTTATATATCAGTATGTTGCACTGCACAAAAGTGAGTTTTTGCTGGATGTGCTTTTTTAAATCGTGTAAAAGATTGCCATCATTTGTGTATTGATGGAGATTTGAAAATTGGCAGCCGCAAAGAAAAAAGATTCCGCTAAAGCATCGAATAAAACTGCACCAAAGGATGGTGCTGGGCGTAATGCGCCGTCAGTAGATGTTTTGAAAAAATATTATCGCGATATGTTACTTATTCGCCGCTTTGAAGAGAAAGCTGGTCAGCTTTATGGTATGGGCCTGATTGGTGGTTTTTGTCACCTTTATATTGGTCAGGAAGCTGTGGTAACGGGTATTTCCGCTGCTCAGGATAATGATAAAGACACGGTTGTTACTAGCTACCGTGATCATGCGCATATGCTAGCTTGTGATATGGATCCAAAGGGTATTATGGCGGAACTTACTGGTCGTGAGGGGGGGTATTCTCGCGGTAAAGGTGGTTCAATGCACATGTTCTCTAAAGAAAAGCGTTTCTTTGGCGGTCATGGAATTGTTGGCGCTGGTACTGCGATTGGTGCGGGTCTAGGATTTGCGCATAAATACACAAAAGACGGCGGTGTTGCTGTTGCATATATGGGCGATGGTGCATCTAACCAAGGTCAGGTTGCAGAATGTTATAACATGGCTGCACTATGGGATTTACCGATTTTGTTTGTTATTGAGAATAACCAATATGGTATGGGAACATCAGTAAAGCGCTCATCTGCTGGTACATTATATCGTCGTGGTGAGGGGTATGGTATTCCTGGTGAGCAGGTTGATGGTATGGATGTGTTTGCCGTAGAAGCTGCTGCATCTCAAGCGCTTGAATATATTCGCTCAGGGAACGGGCCTTATATCTTAGAAGTTATGACATATCGTTATCGTGGTCACTCTATGTCTGATCCTGCGAAATATCGTACAAAGGAAGAGGTGGCTTCTTTTAAAGAGGAGCGCGATCCTATTACTTCTGTTAAAGATATGCTGCAAACGCAAGGCGTTGATGAGGCTGAGCTTAAAGAGATCGATAAAGAGATTAAAGCAATCGTTAATGAAGCGGCGACATTTGCTCAGGAAAGTCCCGAGCCACATGTTGATGAGCTTTGGACTGATATCTTGGTTGAAGAGAGCGCCTAATATCTGATGATTTATAACTTCCGCAATATACTAGGCTTTAAACCTATTGCTTCTATAGCAATGGGCTTAGCTTTGTTGTGTGGAGGTTTGTCTGTTGGAATTCAGGGCGCGCAGGCTACTGAAGCTGCTAATGCTGCATTAAAAGAGTTTGAGCGTCGTGAAGATGTGCTTTCGAAGGCGCTGTTTTTACCGCATGTTAAAATCGTTGATACACGTTTTTGGCCGGGTAATGTTAAAAGCGCAATTGAAAAAGCTGGTTTAGAATTTCTATATGTCAGTGAAACGGTTGAGCCTGGTGATGGGCGCTATAGATGTAGCGCGATGAGTGATGCGCAAATTTCAAATTCGCGTAGCTTTATTACGAATGCAGTGCAAAAGCTTCCTGCTTCAGTTTACAAGGATGTGAACTTAAAATATGTCCTTTTATGTGATAGTGCGCAGGCAAATGAACAAGAAATTGGCGGTATTCCAATTCCTCCCTTAAAGCTAATGATGCTTAGTGCAGGTAGTGATGATAATGGCTATAAAGAGCGTATGTTTTTTCATGAGTTTTATCACTATTTTGAATTTATGGTGCGTCATAGTTTAAAGGACGCTGAATGGGATAAGAGATTTGAAGGGTTTTATGTTGGGCTTAATGGTGCGGATACAAATATGTCTGTTGCCGAAGTTGGGACAGCTTCAAGTAAAGGCTTTGTAACACGTTATGCGCAAACAGGCGCTGAGGAAGATCGCGCTGAAATTTTCTCATTTATATATGCTGCACCGGATGAGTTGGAATTTTTCATTCGTAAGAAGAATGATGAGGTTCTAAAGGAAAAGGTTAAGTATATACAAAATATCGTATCTGAGCATTTAGGCTTACGTGCGAATAAGAAGTTTTAATACTAAGGTTTTAATGAAGTATCAGGAGATATAAAGAGTAATGCCTACGAATATTTTAATGCCGGCTTTGTCGCCAACTATGACTGAAGGTAATTTAGCAAAATGGCTAAAGACAGAAGGAGACACTGTTGAGGCTGGTGATGTGATTGCTGAGATTGAAACTGATAAAGCAACCATGGAAGTTGAAGCGGTTGATGAAGGGATCTTGGGTAAGATCCTTATCTCTGAAGGGACGCAAAATGTTGCAGTAAATACGCCTATTGCGGTGCTTTTAGGTGATGGTGAAAGCGCGAATGATATTGGCGAAGCACCAGAAGCTGCACCAACTGCTGCTGCGGCTGAAGTAAGTGAAGAGAGTGCACCAGTTGCACAAGCGGATGCTGAGCAGCCAAGCGGGGCTGTTGTTGAAAATCGCGACATCCTATATCACCAAGGTATTATCGTTGAGCCACCTCCATTCGATGAGGCGAGCTTTACTGATGTTTATACTGCGACTGTTCGTGAAGCGCTTCGTGATGCGATGAGCGAAGAGATGCGTAATGATGAAACTGTTTACCTTATGGGTGAGGAAGTTGCGGAGTATCAGGGTGCTTATAAATGTTCACAAGGTATGCTGGATGAGTTTGGCAAGGATCGTGTGATTGATACGCCAATTACTGAACACGGTTTTGCCGGTATCGCTGTTGGTTCAGCGATGAACGGGTTGAAGCCGATTGTCGAGTTTATGACATGGAACTTCGGTATGCAGGCGATTGACCACATTATCAACTCTGCTGCAAAAACACTTTACATGGCGGGTGGTCAGCTTGGTTGCCCAATCGTGTTCCGTGGCCCTAATGGCGCTGCGTCTCGTGTGGCGGCTCAGCACTCTCAGTGTTATGCATCATGGTATGCACATGTGCCGGGTCTTAAAGTCGTTGCCCCTTGGTCGGCGGCGGATGCAAAAGGTTTGATGAAAGCGGCTATTCGTGATCCGAACCCAGTTGTGTTCTTAGAGAATGAAATTCTTTACGGAGAGAAATATGATAACGTGCCATCATCTGATGATTTCGTTATTCCTCTAGGTCGTGCAAAGATTGAGCGCTCAGGCGCAGATGTAACAATCGTTGCGTTCTCTATTATGGTTGGTAAGGCGCTAAAAGCAGCTGAAGAGCTTGCAGAGCAGGGCATTGATGCGGAAGTGATTAACCTTCGTACTATTCGTCCACTTGACCGTCACACAATCTTAGAGTCTGTAAAGAAAACTAACCGTATAGTGGTGGCTGAAGAGGGTTGGCCTTTTGCTGGTATCGGTGCTGAAATTGCCGCGCTTATCGGTGAGCATGCCTTTGATTATATGGATGCACCGCTTGCGCGCGTTACAGGAGCTGATGTTCCTATGCCATATGCTGCGAACTTAGAAGCGCTTGCTTTGCCTCAGGCTGAGCATATCGTAAAGGCTGCTAAAAAAGTTTGCTATCAGGATTAATTGAGTAAGTTATTTTAAGGAAATACAAGACGATGACTATTAATGTAACAATGCCAGCGTTATCACCAACCATGGAAGAGGGCAACCTTGCTAAATGGCATGTTAAAGAGGGCGATAGCGTTGAATCTGGTGATGTGATTGCCGAGATTGAAACTGATAAAGCTACAATGGAAGTTGAAGCGGTTGATGAAGGGATTATCGGCAAAATCATCGTAAGTGAAGGTACGCAAGGCGTTAAAGTTAACGAGGTTATTGCGGTGCTTCTTGAAGATGGTGAAACAGCCAATGATATTGGTGACGTAGAGGATGTGAGTACTGGAGGATCAGAGGATTCGAAAAAGCCTGTTGAGAAACCTGCAGAATCTTCGAAAGTTGTGTCTAATACTCCAGTCCTCCAATCCTCTTCCCCTCAAAAATACGATAGGATTTTTGCGTCTCCGCTTGCAAAACGTATCGCGTCGCAAAAAGGTCTAGATCTTTCTAGTGTTAAAGGTTCTGGTCCTAAGGGGCGTATTGTTAAACGTGATGTTGAAAACTTAGATGCTTCTGCGCAGAAGTCTGTTTCTAGCAATGCTTCTGCAATGGCAGCGCCTGCTGGTGAGGCTTATCCTGAGGGGACTAAGACAAATGTTTATGGCATGCCTTATGTTGAAATTCCGAATAACAACATCAAGAAGGTAACCGCTAAACGCTTATTGGAATCCAAGCAAAGCGTTCCGCATTTCTATCTGACCGTTGAGTGTAACTTGGATGCTCTTTTAAAGGCGCGTAAGGATCTTAATGACCAAGCTAATGGCGAGTTTAAGCTTTCAGTGAATGACTTTATTATTAAAGCTTCTGCTATGGCGCTTAAATCATATCCGGCAGCAAATGTTAGCTGGACTGACGATGCTGTGCATCAATATCTGCATTCTGATATTTCTATTGCTGTTGCGACGCCAACTGGTTTGATTACGCCGATCATCAAAAAGGCTGAGACAAAAGGCCTTCGTCAAATTTCAGATGAAATGAAAGAGCTTGCTGGGCGCGCACGTGAAGGTAAGCTTAAGCCAGAAGAATTCCAAGGTGGTGGTTTCTCAATCTCTAATCTTGGTATGTTTGGTGTGAAGAACTTCCAAGCGATTGTTAACCCACCACAAAGCTGTATCTTGGCTGTTGGCGCGGGTGAGCAAATGCCAAAGGTTATCAATGGCGAAATTAAGATTTGTAATATAATGAGCGTAACATTATCGACAGATCACCGTTCTGTTGATGGTGCTATTGGTGCAGAATTCTTACAGCACTTTAAACGTTATATTGAGAATCCGGTTAGTATGTTGGTATAATAGGAATATAACCTCTTTTTGCGGGTGGGGCTAAAATGATAGATAGACTTCCGATTGTTGGCGTAATGGGTTCTCATGAAGAAGAGTGGCTTGAATATGCTGATCCTGTAGGTGATATGCTTGCGCGCAAAGGTTTTCATCTTTTGACAGGTGCGGGTGATGGGGTGATGACGGCTGTTGCGCGTTCTTTTACGCAAGTTAAAGATCGTAAGGGTGTTTCTATCGGCATTAAGCCCGCCATTGATTACAAAGGTGAGCGCTTATCTGAGGTTGCTTATCCAAATCCTTATATCGAAATCCCTATGATAACGCCGCTTTCTGCAAAGGCGCAGAGTGATGCAATGCCATTTAGTCGTAATCTTGTGAATGTTATGACTTCAAAGGCTTTGATTATCTTGCCTGGCTCTCATGGGACAAAGAACGAGGTTTCCTTGGCGCTTATGTATGATAAGCCGCTGATTATGTTTGGTCCTGATAAAGCTTTTGCAGATTTTCCTGAAGAGCCGTTGCGCGCCGATGATATTTCTCATGTTGAGCGCTTTTTGGATGATGTATTTGGCGAGCGTGAAGGTTAAGCCTCAATGAATAATTTAGATGAGGAAGAATATTCATTCTTTCCTGCACCGCGTGTGTTGGAGAAATATAATAAGCTTTTTCTCTATGGGTGGTTCTTCTTGGCTTTGGGGCTGTCTATTATGGCGGCAAGTTTTTTATATAACCAATCTATTGGTGTTTATGATGTCGAGTATAAAAGCTTTGCGCAGATCATACCTTTTATTTTGGTTTTTATCCCTGGTTATGGGGTATCGCTTTTAGTGAGTGCTATTAAAGAGCGAGGTGCTTTTTACAAAGCGGATATGAATGGGATAATGTTTGATGAGCGCGGTATTAGCGGGCCAATTGCTTTTTTAGAAGGGCCTACGCGTGACTATATACGTGATCGTAAGAAGGATATATTTTTTAGTGTTGCTTGGCCATATATAGAGAATTTTATTGTTGAGCCAAGACGAGGAAAGCGTGGAGATGCACCACCTTATTACAAGGTTACTTTAAAAGGTACGAGTGGGACTAAAGCGAACTCCTACTTTATCTTGAGAGAGTATTTTTTAGATAAGGAAGATGAGATTTTAAACGCTGTTCGTAAATATTTAGATGAAGAGCAAATTGTAATTAATGATCAAGCTGTAAAGGAAAGTGAGTAGATTTATTATGAGCACTAAAGATTTTGATGTTGTTGTTATTGGCGGTGGCCCAGGTGGGTATGTGGCAGCTATTCGTGCGGCACAGTTGAAAATGAAGGTTGCTTTGGTTGAAGCTAATCACCTTGGTGGGATATGTTTGAACTGGGGATGCATCCCAACAAAGGCGCTTTTAAGGTGCAGCGAAGTCTATCATTTGGCGCATAATGCTGAGCAATTTGGACTTAAAATCAGTGGTTTAGAATTTGATCTTAGTAAAATAGTTGAGCGCTCTAGAGGTGTTGCAAAACAGCTTTCAGGCGGTATTGGCCATCTTTTAAAGAAGAATAAAGTTACTGTATTTGATGGTTTTGGTAAGCTTCAGGGCGGCGGCAAGCTCTCAGTTGAGAAAGACGGCAAGGTTATAGAGACGCTTTCTGCAAAGCATATTATTTTAGCGACTGGCGCTAAGGCTCGCGTTATTCCTGGTTTTGAGCCAGATGGCAAATTTGTATGGACTTATAAAGAAGCGCTTGTGCCTGATACAATGCCTAAAAAGCTTCTTGTTATTGGTTCTGGCGCGATTGGTATTGAGTTTGCGAGCTTCTTTAACACGCTTGGCGCAGATGTGACTGTCGTTGAGATGATGGATCGCATTGTACCTGTAGAGGATGCCGAGATTTCAGGAATGCTGGAAAAAGCGTTGGTGAAACAGGGCATGAAGATTATCAAGGGCGCGAAAGTGTCTAAGCTTGATAAGGGTAAAACAGAAGTGACAGCCCATATTGAAGGCAAGGACGGTAAAGTAGAAAAGCAAAGTTTTGATCGCGTGATTTCTGCGGTTGGTATCGTTGCGAATACTGAGGGTATTGGCTTGGAAAAAACAAAAGTGAAGCTTGATCGTGGTCATATCATTACTGATGGATATTTGAAGACAGATGAGCCGGGCGTTTATGCAATTGGTGATGTTACTGGCGCTCCATGGCTAGCACACAAGGCTTCACATGAAGGTATAATCTGTGTTGAGAAAATCGCAGGCCTTAATAATGTTCACCCGATGGAAAAGAGTAATATTCCTGGCTGTACATATTGTCATCCGCAAGTTGCTAGCGTTGGTTTGACTGAAGCGGCTGCGAAAGAGAAGGGGCTTAAGTTTAAAGTCGGACGTTTCCCATTCATGGGTAATGGTAAAGCGATTGCGCTTGGTGAGCCAGAAGGCATGGTTAAAACGATCTTTGATGAAAAAACAGGCGAGCTGCTTGGTGCGCATATGATCGGCGCGGAAGTGACAGAGATGATCCAAGGCTATGTGATTGGTAAATCTGCGGAGCTTGTGGAGGAAGACTTTATGCATACAGTCTTCCCACACCCGACGCTTAGCGAGATGATGCATGAATCTGTGCTTGATGCCTATGGGAAAGCGATTCACTTCTAGTTGATCTCACATATAATTTTAAGAGCCCGTATTGTTCAAATTAACAGTACGGGTTTTTTGTTTATTTTATCTATGAATATAATTTGTGTAATTATTTATAGACCACTTGACTTATTTTATGCGCCTTAGTAGTTTCTTTATGCTTATTCATTGAGGAGTATTTATGAAGTTTTTTGCTAAACGTGTTGAAAAGCCATTTAATGTAAAACGTAGTTTTTTAAACTCTGAAAAGCCTGTGGCATTACGCCATGCAAATGACCAGCCCGCTTTATTTGATGATTATCTTTGCCCTGCTTTTTCTGGGGCTGCTTATGTCGGAGCTGGTTTTTTTGCCTTGAATAATCCGAGCCTGATGACAGGTGGTATAGCACTTGCCACCACGTTTATGCTTGTTTCTCAATATAAGCGCCATGCACGTGACGTTTATAACAATCCTCAGCTTCTTAGTAAGAAAGCGACTTCTTTTGTGGCTGCAGCTGTTGTTAGTGCAGGGGTATGTGCGGCCGTTGTTTCTGATAGGCTGGATTTTGTAAATGAACATAACAGCTCTGCCACGCCATCTACTGTATATAATCTCGCACGGCAGCCATAATTTTGGGAACTTTTATCGCACCGCTTCGTTTGTAGAGCATGAGCTTTGTTAAAAGAATTGTAGGACCTGACGAAAAATTAATTGGTGTATGTCATGTGCACTGGTTTTATGCTGCCAAAGGCTTTTTTTGGTTTGTAGCTCTGATGAGTGCAGCGCTATTGCTTAAATCATATGTATTTATTCCTTTAACCCTAAAATCTGGGCTTTTAGTTTTTAGTCTTTTTGCTGATTATATTTTCAATATATGCGCCGTGATTGGGGCTATTATATTTCTTATTCATATCGTTGTGATGATATCAACGGAAGTTGGTCTAACGACTAAGCGTGTTTTGTTCAAAACAGGACTTATTGCAACAGATGTTAATGAAGTTGACCTTGAGGAGATTAAGGCTGCCAATGTTGATAATGGGTGGTTCGGGCGATTTTTAAATTACGGCTATTTGTTATTTGATGCGCGTTTTGTGAAAAATATGACTCTGCCTGCAATCGATAGGCCATATCGTTTTGTGAAAGCTTTGAACCATTTACGTACAAAACTCCATGAAGATAGTTTTACGAGTGATATTGATGGTGGTAAGCATCACTCTGATACAAAAGAACGTAAACTTGATGATACGAGCTTTGATACGATGGGGAGTGCTTCTGATGAAGTGAAGAATGTTGGTAGAGAAGCATCAGAAACTAGCATGAGATATTTGGGTAAAGCTGAGCAACCGACCTCTGAGCCGCCAGCTCAGCGTGATAGTGTTGATATGGAAGGCGAGCGTGGTAACACTAGACTTACTGAAACCAAGCGAAAGCGTTTATCAGAAAAGCTAAAGGGAACTTTTCAGTTGATCTCAAATTTGCGTGCACAATATTAACGCTAAGTTATCGCTAGTATTTTTTCTTATTTCTCTTTATTAATAGATGCATCCTTATGAAAATAATTGGTGCGTAAATGGTTTATGTTGAAACGGCAGAAGATGGTGATGTTGTCTCTCAAAGATATTTGAGTCACTTAATTCATCAATACGCTCGTGCTGCAAAATCGCAAGGGGCGGATGTGTCACCAAAATGGAGCCGTGATCCTTATGTAGCTGGTACTATTTTAACCAATGCCTTAGGTGAGGAATTTACTTTTACAATTGGTCAGCCAAGCTTTGCTGATGATGTTTATTATAGCTGCGTTGATGATAAAACGATCATGATGCATGCCGTTAAAGATCATTTTAACGTGCCAGCATATAGCATTCATAAAAAGCACCAGCCTCTTGATGCGGTCATAAATTCTGCAATGGATATAATTGAGGATCAGAATAATGTCATCACATACCCTTTAATTGTTAAGCCAAACAGAGGCTCACGTTCAAATCATGTTTATATAGTTCATGATGAAAAGGATCTGCGTGTTGCTCTCGAGGTTAATCATTCAGATCAAAGGCATGGGCGTGACATTATTATTCAGCAATGTATAGAGGATGCTGTTGATGTGCGTTTAATCATGATGGGCGGTGAATGCGTTTATGCGAAAACGACTGAGCGCTTTGATCAAATTACCACTAACGTCGCCTTTGAGCAGCTTAATGATGTAACTATTACTGATGCAGGCTTACTTAAGCGTTTAAATGATGCTTCGTCATATCTTCTACATGAAAAAGGATTGGAGTATGGGGGAATAGATTTTCGCCTCGATAAAGATGATAAGCTTTGGTTTATAGAATGTAATAGTGGTCCTATGGGGATTGATAGGATTCCTGACGAACCACGTGAGCGCTTATTGGGGATGGTTTTTGATCGTGTTAGGGCTGGTAGCGCTGTTGCACGTCAGTATAAGCGCGCGCAATATAGGCTTGCAGCGCATGCGAAAAGCGCTTACAAAGCGGGGATAGGGCTTGAATAGATTTTTTGCTGACAAAATTTAAGAGAAAGCTTATAGTGACCCTTCGCTTGATTGTCGGCTAGGCCTTGGATATAAAGGCTTAAAAGGGGGGGCCACCCGCCCCCACTTTTTATGACGAGCAATAAGACGAATTCTAAATAGGAAGTATTTACAGTGACTTATAACCCAGAGCTCCTCAATAAAGCAAAGCGTCATCCGGAAAAGCAAAAAAATCCGGATCGTCCCGCTGGTCGTAAGCCTGAATGGATCCGTGTTCCTGCACCGCAGGGGGGTAAATATGAAGAAACCTATGATATTGTTAAAAAACACAAACTAACGACCGTGTGTGAGGAAGCTGGCTGTCCGAATATTGGCGAATGCTGGCAGCAGAAGCATGCCACCTTTATGATTATGGGTGAAGTTTGTACGCGCGCTTGTGCATTTTGTAATGTTGCGACTGGTAAGCCTGATGCGCTTGATAAGATGGAGCCGTTGCGCGTGGGTGTTGCGACTATGCAGATGGGACTAAAACACGTTGTTGTAACCTCTGTGGATCGTGACGATTTGGCTGATGGTGGCGCTGATCATTTCGCCAAGACTATACAGGCTATACGTATGAAATCGCCTGAGACTACTGTTGAGATTTTACCTGGTGATTTCCGCGGTAATAAAGCGGATTGGGATAGTGTGATTGCTGCGCGTCCTGATGTATTTAATCACAATCTTGAAACTGTGCCGCGCCTTTATCCTACTATTCGCCCGGGGGCCCGTTATTTCCGCTCTCTACGTTTATTAGAACGCGTTAAAGAAGTTGATCCATCTCAGTTTACGAAGTCTGGGCTTATGGTTGGTCTTGGTGAGACTAAGGAAGAGGTTAGTCAAGTGATGGATGATATGCGCGCAGCGGGTATTGATTTTATTACGATTGGTCAGTATCTCCAGCCTACGCCTAAGCATGCGCCAGTTATGAAATGGTGGACACCTGATGAGTTTCAAGAGCTTGAGAAAATGGCAAAGCGTAAAGGCTTTTTGATGTGGAGCTGTAGTCCGCTAACACGATCATCTCACCATGCGGGTGATGATTTTGAAAAGCTTAAAGCGGCGCGTGATGAAAAGCTTGCTAAGATGGCTGCTGAATAGCTGTTAGCGAGTCTATTATATGCCAACGCACGCTGAAAAACGAAATCTTCCCTATACGCCAGAGCAGCTATTTGACCTCGTAGCAGGAGTTGATCGCTATCCTGAATTCTTACCGTGGTGTCTAGCTAGCCGTATTACTAAACGTGATGGGAATGTGTTTTATGCTGATTTAATTATCGGCTATAAAATGGTGCGTGAGAAATTCGGCTCTAAAGTTACGGCACTTCGTCCTGATCATATCCATGTTGAGTATCTTCAAGGCCCAATGAAGTATCTTTCGAACCATTGGAGGTTCATCCCCGAGCCAGATGGGTCAACGACAATTGATTTTTTCGTTGATTTTGAATTTAAAAGTAAGTTTTTTCAGAACCTTATGGGGATGTTCTTTGATAAAGCTGTTAAGAAAATGGTCGAAGCTTTTGAAATGCGTGCTGCAGAACTTTATGCGGCTTCGCCATCAAAACCAGAATAGCGATAGCTTAGCTGTACGTCTTTCCCCTGTAGGGTTTTAAAACTGGTTGTGAGTGAACGATCCAGGCGCATATCATCCCACCCTGAGATATGCATTATGCTTATGATTTCATTTGGTAAATTGGGCTCTATGAATTGGTTGGTATTTTCATCCCACAGAGGTTTTGTCTCACATAACCAATTGCAATAGGCGGGAAGTATTTCAACTGGGTAGTTTTCCAGATAGGTAAGCATACCAAGTGTAAGCTGTTCAGCGGTAAAAACTTTACCTTTAATAAGCGCTTTCTTTACGAGCTCTTGCCAGCGCTTCCAGTGCGGTGCATCAGCACGCATGGCAAAAACGCCTGCATTAAGAACTTGAAATGGCAGAAGTTTTTTAGCTGTTTTGAAGCCAAAAGCTTTTAGTGCATTCGTATAGTAAAAGCCGCGCATTTTGATAGGCATTGCGCCAAGCCATTTTATTCTTATCTGGCGTAGGTAGGATCGATCAGCTTGGCAGGCGATAGCGAGTTTGCCGCGGCGTGCGCCTTCATAATATATATCAAGAGCACGTGGATCTTGAACCCAAGTATCTGCATCCATCCAAATGAATGTCTCATAACCTTTAAATAATTCTGGTATGAAGGGGCGGCAAACGCATGCTTTGAGATATTCACGTCCTCTAATGCGGCTTTCAGGAATTTTCATTGGCCAGTCAGGTTTGACGATTTGATCGACGAGTGGTTTTAGATATTTTACCTGCTCGTCAGTTAAGCCTACATCCATGATGCAAACTGATGCATTTTGCCCCTGTTCAAAGCTGCGCAAAGAATGTAGCCATTCGGCAAGTATAGGGAAATATTTAGCGTTACAGCTAGACACGAAGGCCGTTTTTTTATCGATCATTTTAATATTGCTCCGCTTGGCTAATTAGCAGTTTAAGGGCTGTTTCGGCTGCTTGGCGCTGTATATCTTGCCTACATCCAGTATATATATGGTGCTCAGAATGAGTAAGGCCATGATAATTATGTGTGGCAAAATGCACCAGCCCCAAGGGTTTATCTTGGCTGCCTCCGCTAGGGCCGGCAATGCCTGTGATAGAAACTGATATGTGCGCATGTGCGTTTTTGAGCGTACCTTGGGCCATGGCTATGGCGACTTCTTGGCTAACGGCTCCATGCGTGTTTATAAGCTGCATGTCTACGCCTAGCTCTTCATGTTTTGCGTCATTAGAGTAGGTGATAAAGCCGCGCTCAAAGAAGCTGCTTGCACCAGCAAACTTCGTTATTTCTGAGGCGATAAGCCCGCCAGTACAGCTTTCCGCTGTAGCGAGCATGATTTTCTTTTCTTTCATTATCGCTGCGAGTTTTTTAACCAAGTCCTGCATAGAATGCTCCTGTCAGGATGAGGGCGGCGAATAGGCCAGCAATAATATCATCGCCCATAACGCCAATGGCATTATCAAACTCTTCATCGAAATATGAGACAGGCCATGGCTTTAAGATGTCAAAAATGCGGAAGAAGATAAATGCCGCAACGATCGATATTGGGCTTAATGAAAAGAAGTATAGGGCAGGGATTAGCGCGAGCCATTGGCCGGCAACTTCATCTATGACAACATGTTTGCAATCATGGATTTGCGTTTGCTTTTCAAAGCTGTGAGCAGCCCAAAGGCCTATGAGTGTGATGAGTAATATGGCTATTATTAGGGGGATTAAGCCTAAATAATGCGCAATTGCCCAGCCAAATGGAAGGGCGGCGACACTGCCCCATGTTCCTGAAGCTGGCTTTATAAGGCCAGAGTAAAACCAAGTGGCGAGGATTACAGCAGGTGAGAAGAGATTTAAGCTTTTAAGTTTTTCAGCTTCTTGTTCTTTGAGGCTGTCTTGCTCAATTTTTTGTTGTTTTTTTTGCTCTAGAGCTTTGCTTGCTTGGCCTGAATTTATTTCAGTGTCCTCAGTTTGCTCTTCTAAGGCGCCTTCAGGGATTGAAATGCTTACCACAGCTTGTGCGGCTATGCCTTCTTTACGCCCTGTAAAGCCAAGTTTCTCAGACGTAGTGGCTTTGACATTTATGCGGCTTATCGACACCTCACATATTTCCGCGATACGCGCTCTCATTTTTTGCGCATGTGGGCCAATTTTAGGGGCTTCACAAATTAATGTGACATCTGCATTGATTAGCTTTGCACCTTTAGAGCGTAGCAGCTCCATGGCGGCTTGTAGGAATATGGCGCTATCCATATTTTTAAAGCTGTTATCGCTAGGCGGGAAATGAATGCCTATATCACCTGCGCATAGAGCGCCATAAATAGCATCTGTGAGTGCGTGCAGGCCAACATCTGCATCACTATGGCCTTTAAGCTTGTGGGTGTGCTCTATATCTATGCCACATAAGCGAATAGGTCCGTTGCTTTCTAAATCGAATGCATGGACGTCATAGCCTTGTCCGCAACGTGTTTCCATTTCGCTCATAAGATATTTTCTCGCTAATTCCAAATCTTCTGGGTATGTGATTTTTATATTTTCTGGCGATGCCTTCACTAGTTTTACAGGGATTCCATTCTCTGAGACAAGTTGAGAGTCATCTGTGTAGTTTTTATCTGTTTTTGCATTCTTATGCGCAAGGATTATGTCTTTGTAATGAAAGGCTTGAGGGGTTTGCAATGACCATAAGTTATCACGGCTAACTGGCTCTTCACAATGGTTGTTGGCGTCTGATCGGCGTAAGGTACTGCTTATAGGTGATGCCAATGTCGCTGCTTTTTCTGTGTTCATGATGGCTAGCAAATTATAAACATCATCGACACGTACACATGGTCTAGCGGCATCGTGGATTAAGATTATATCTTCAGGTTTTGGGTTGTTAATTGCGAATAGTCCATTATAAATACTATCTTTTCTCTCTTTCCCTCCTGAGACGATATTTATTTTCGGATGCTTCAAATATTTGTTTTGAACCTCACTTGCGTCACTTGATGCTAAAATGAGATGTATTTCGGTGCATTCCTCTAAGGCTAAAAACTTATCAAGACTATGCTCTAAGATGGTCTTGCCTAAAATCTTACTATATTGTTTGGCTTTGGTAGAGCCAAAGCGAGCGCCTATACCAGCTGCTGGGATGAGTAGCTTAAAGTTAGGGTATGTTACTGCTTGGTGGCTCATTCTTGCTTTCTTGGTATTTAAAGTGTAGAAGGGCATAGTTAATTCTTTTCTGTGTTATGGGTTTTAGCAGGTTTGCAGCCCTTGGAAAAGACAACATTTGAAAATTAGTATTACCACCACATGGCAGCACCAATTCTAAATGATCGTCAGGCGCTATTCTCTTCTTTCACTGAGAAAATGCCAAAGTTTATGCGCTATCTTTTTAGTGACAATGAAAAGAACCGTGTTTGGCAGAATAAGCTTGCTATAGCGCTACTCGTTGCTGTGTTCTTAAGCGGTGTGGCAACTTATGGCGCATTAAGTGAAGCACCTCCCTTTGGTAATGATCCTGATACAGTTATATGGCTTCTTAATCTAGACCTCATTCTTGTTTTAATGATTGTTGGTTTAATTGCTCGGAGGATTGTTTCGGTCTGGAGCGGTCGTAAGCGCGGTTTAGCAGGCTCACATCTCCATGTACGTCTTGTTTACATCTTTAGCATTTTGGCGGCTGTGCCTGCGATTATTATGACCGTATTTTCGGCCTTCTTTTTCCATTTTGGTGTGCAGACTTGGTTTAGTGAACGTGTGCAAACGGCTGTTTATGAATCGCAAGAGGTTGCACAGGCTTATTTAGAAGAGCATACGCAGGTTATCCGTGCGGATACATTGGCGATGGAGAATGATCTTAATAGGCAGGCGGATCTGTTTATGGAGAATGATAAAGCGTTTGATCGAATATTGCAGACGCAATCTATGCTTCGGAACCTCTCTGAAGCGATTGTATTTGATTCTTATGGCCGCGTTTATGCACGTTCAGGACTAACCTTTTCACTAGAGTTTGAAGATTTACCAAGTAATGCGATGGATCGTGCGCGTATGGGTGAAGCTGTTGTGATGACCAGCAGTAACGATGATCGCGTGCGCGCTCTTGTGAAGTTAGATAATTTTATTGATGCCTATCTCTATGTCGGCCGCATGATTGATCCGCGTGTTCTCTCACATTTAGATGCGACTAAACGCGCGTCTCAAGATTATATGGCGCTAGAAGATCGTTATGGTGATATGCAGGTGACTGTTACGCTTATTTTTGTCGTCGTTGGCTTGTTGCTTTTATTTACGGCAATTTGGTTTGGCTTATTGCTTGCACGTCAACTAGCACAGCCGATAAGCGAGCTGATTGATACAGCTGATCGAGTGCGCTCCGGTGACTTTTCTGCGCGTGTTGCAGAAAAAGCGTCGTTAGAGGAATTTGCTTATCTTGCGCAATCATTTAACCGCATGACGACGCAAATACAGCAGCAGCAAAGTGATTTAATTGATGCAAATAGACAGTTAGATCAAAGGCGCCAATTTACTGAGAGTGTTTTAACAGGGGTGAGCTCTGGGGTTATAGCTATTAGCTCTGAAGGTGAGATTACTGTGGTGAATAGCTCTGCATGTGATCTTCTTGATAAGAATAAAGATGATATTGTCGGTCATAAAATTTCAACGCTTATGCCTGAAATCTGTGAGCTTTTAGAACGTGCATATGAGCGTGTAGGTAAAACAACACAATCTGAAATCCATATCTCTCAGGGAAGTAAAAAAGGGCGCGTTTATCTAGTGCGTACGACCATAGAGAAGGGCACGCTGGATAAAGATAATGGAAGTGCCATTTTGACATTTGATGATATTACTGACTTACAATCGGCGCAGCGTAAAGCTGCTTGGGCGGATGTGGCTCGAAGAATTGCGCATGAGATTAAAAATCCGCTTACGCCTATTCAGCTTTCTGCTGAACGATTAAAGCGTCGTTATTTAAAGCAAATTACAGATGATCCAGAAACCTTTATGAAATGTACAGATACTATCATTCGTCATGTCGGTGATATCGGTCATATGGTTAATGAATTTTCTGCCTTTGCGCGTCTTCCTGAACCTGTTTTAACCTTAGGTGATCTCAATCTGCATATCATTGAGGCGTTAGAGCTTCAAAGGCAGGCGCATCCTGATATTGATATTCGATTTAATAAGGATAGGAAACAACATTACAAGGCTGTGTTTGATCCTCAGCAAATTAGGCAGGTCATTGGTAATTTAACGCAAAATGCAATCGATTCTATAAATGAGCATAGTGATGAGAGCTTAGCTGGTGCAGTTCAAATTAGCATTGGTGAATGTCATGATGATTCTCCTATGATTTATATAAGCATCTCTGACAATGGCTTTGGATTCCCTGAGGGTGTTGAGCTTTCTCGCTTGACGGAGCCATATGTCACACATAAATCTAAAGGGACAGGTTTAGGGTTGGCCATTGTTAAAAAGATAATGGATGATCATAATGGCCGAATATATATAGGCGCACCTGAGTGGCTAGCTAGCAAAGACGACGTTGACCTGCTTAGTGGTGCAACTATTGTATTAACATTGCCGCTTGATAAGCATATAGAGGCGTAATGGCATTAGATATTTTAATTGTTGATGATGAAGCCGATATCCGTGATCTCGTTGAAGGGATTTTGGAGGATGAGGGGTATCAAACTGAATCTTGTGCCAATTCAACTGACGCTTATAAAATTATTGATGAAAGAAAACCGTCTTTGGTTATTCTTGATATCTGGCTTCAAGGTAGTGAAGATGATGGTTTAGCTATATTGGCTAATATTCAAAAGAATGCCCCCCATATACCTGTATTAATGATCAGCGGACATGGAACGATTGAAACTGCTGTGAGTGCTATTAAAGAAGGGGCTTATGACTTTATTGAAAAGCCGTTTAAGTCTGATCGTTTGTTATTGATGATCAAAAGGGCTTTGGAAACTGCAAAGCTTAAGCGAGAAAATGAAGTTTTAAAGAAACGATCGTCTCAATATGTTGTGACAGATATTGTTGGCGTTTCTCCTGCTATTGAAAAGTTGAGACAACTTATAGAGCGCGTCGCCCCAACGAATAGCCGTGTTCTTATAAGTGGTGAGCAGGGCAGTGGCAAAAATGTTGTTGCACGTTTGCTTCATGTTCATTCTAATCGTGCTGAAAAGCCGTTTATTGTAGTGAATTGCGCAAATCTTAATTCTGAACATTTAGAAGCCGAGCTTTTTGGCTCGAACTTGGTTGGTCAGCCTCATCAAGGATTGCTGGAGCAAGCTAATGGCGGGACTGTTTTACTTGATGAAATCTCTGATATGTCTCTTGATATTCAGTCTAAGATCGTACGCGTTTTGCAAGAACATCGCTTTCAAAAAAGTGGCAGTGCGGATTATGTCGATCTCGATGTAAGGATTTTAGCCAGTACAAATAGAGATATCGAAGAGCTTGTTAAGCAGGGCGCGTTTAGAGAGGATCTTTATTACAGGCTTAATGTTGTGCCTATTCATGTTCCTGCATTGCGAGAACGTGCAAAAGATATAGAGGCATTAATAGCAAGCTTTGTAGTTGCAAATAAAGCCAGCGCGGCTAGTGCAGAGGCTTATTTTGATGAGGCGGCACTTAAGAAGCTTAAGAAATATAGCTGGCCGGGAAATGTTAGGCAGCTACAAAATGTGATTGAATGGGTTCTTATAATGCATGGCTTTGAGCCTGATAATGTATGGCGTCTTGAGCATCTACCTGTTGAGATTAGTGGCTTAAATGCTAATAGCAGTTCTTCAGTTGATAGTGATGAAAATGAGACTTCATTTGAGTTTATTCAAGATGGGTATATGGAGCTTGCGCTTCGTGAAGCAAGGGAAGTGTTTGAACGCTCATACCTTCTAGCTCAAATCGAGCGTTTTGAAGGTAATATCTCGCATACGGCACAATTTATCGGCATGGAACGTTCCGCTTTGCATAGAAAATTAAAATCTTTACGTGTGCATGAGGGAAATAATTCTGATATAAAGTCCAGCGAAACTCAGTTAAAGAGGGCGTAATTAATGCGGGTAATAATTTGTGGTGCTGGTCAGGTTGGCTATAATATTGCAGCCTATCTTTCTAGAGAAAATAACGATGTTACTGTTATTGATAAGCAGCAAGATTTGATCTCTAAAATCAATGATACATTAGAGGTTAATGCGATTGTTGGACATGCTTCTAACCCTGATGTTCTTAACCAAGCTGGCGCTAAAGATGCTGATATGATGATTGCTGTTACGCAGTCAGATGAAGTTAATATGGTTGCTTGCCAAATTGGTCATTCGCTTTTTGGTATCCCGAAGAAAATTGCACGTGTACGTGAGCAATCTTACCTTGCGCCTGAATGGTCTAATCTGTTCAGCCGTGCGCACATGCCGATTGATATTATTATCTCGCCAGAAGAAGTTATCGCGAATGACATCTATCAGCGCTTAGCCGTTCCTGGGACTACATTCGTAAATAGCTTGGCTGATGGCTTGGCATATTTGGTTGGTGTTATTTGTGAAGATGATTGCCCTATTGTTAACACTCCAATTGAGCAACTTAAAAACTTATTCCCGGATCTAAATTTCAACGTTATTGCTTATCGCCGCCAGAATAGAGCGCTCATTCCAGATGGTCGTGACTTCTTGGAGGTTGGTGATGAGGTGTTTTTCGTTGTCTCTAAGGAGCATTTACGTAGAACTTTGGGGATATTCGGTCATGAAGAAAAAGAGGCGCAGCGCATCATCATTGCCGGTGGAGGGAATATTGGTACAGGCTTAACGCGTCTACTCAGAGAGCGTTCACGTGGTACACAGCTTAAGATTATTGATCGCAACCCTACGAGAACACAGATTTTAAGCAATAAATTTGAAGATGTTATTATTATTCACGGTAGTGCGCTTGAACGCAGTATTTTGGATGAGGCTAATATTGAATATGCGGATACTTTTGTTGCGGTTACCAATGATGATGAAAGCAATATTCTCGGCTCATTGCTCGCTAAACAATATGGCTGTAACCGTGTAATTACTTTGGTGAGTAACGATGTTTATTCACCTCTTGTGGGGCCTCTTGGGGTTGATGCGATGGTTTCACCGCGCTCTCTCATTGTATCAACGATTATGCAGCATGTTCGCCGTGGACGTATTCGTGGGCTGTATAATTTGCGTGATGGTTTTGCGGAAGTTTTAGAAGCTGAGGTTTCTGAAAATTCTAATATCATCAATGAGACAGTAGAAGAGCTAAATATGCCGCATGAGATTGTTATTGGCGGTATTGTTCGGGATAACAGTTTTATTTCTCCTTCACCTGAAACGGCTATTCGTGCCGGTGATCGTGTGATTATTCTTGCTTCACGTGCGCAAATTCACAATGTCGAGAAGATGTTCTCTGTACAAGTGGATCTTTTCTAATGAGAGATATGAAGCTTGGGGTTTTTGATTCTGGGCTTGGAGGTGTGCTCATTGCACGCTCTATTCGTGAGCGCTTTGAGAGTGTGGATATGCTCTATCTTGGTGACACGCTGCACATCCCGTATGGCAATAGAAGCGCGGATGCTATCTACGCTTATACTGAGCGAAGCATTGACTATATGTTTAAAGCTGGTTGTCAGATTATTATTATGGCGTGTAATACGGCAAGTGCTTCTGCTTTGAGGAAATTGCAGCAGGGGTATTTAGCTGAAAATTATCCAGATAGGCGCGTGCTTGGGGTTGTTGTGCCAACAATTGAATATGCAATTGATAAGGGCTTTGAGCATCTAGGGGTTATAGGCACTAACTATACCATCTCTAGTGATGTGTATGCAGAGGAGCTAAAAAAGATCAATCCTTCTATGCGTATAATACAGCAGCGTACACCACTTCTTGTACCGTTAATCGAAAATGGTGGAGAGCGTTGGCTTGAGGATGTGCTGGATTCGTATATTCAGCCCCTTATTGCTCAAGGTATTGAAGCATTGCTTTTGGGCTGTACGCATTATGCTAGTTTTAAGGATATAATTCGTAAACGTTATAATCTTGAGGTCATCTCTCAAGATGAAATTGTGCCTTATAAGTTGGATCTATATTTTGAGCGTCATCCTGAAATTTATAATCGGCTTTTACTAAGTGGCCAAAATGAATTTTTAGTAAGTGATATCACGCCTAGCTACATAGAGAATGCTCAGCGTTTATATGGGCGTGAAGTTAACCTGAAGCATGTGGAGTTATAAGATTATGAGCATAGACAAGGCGAGGGCTGTATTTTTTGATTGGGACGGAACGCTTGTTGATAGTTTTGGTTTTCTGCATGCGGCGCATAACCATGTTAGAGGCAAGCTTGATTTAGAACCTTTTAGCTTAGAGATTTTTTCAACATATTTCGGGCAGCCGCGTGAGAAGCTATACACATTGCTTTATGGTGATCGTCAAGCTGAGGCGCGCTTGTTTTTTGAACGTTTTGTCTTGGATAATCATAAGGATGATTTAAAGCCATTTGAATGTGCTAAAGAGATTTTAGAGTGGTTTAAGGATCAAAATATTATATGCGGTGTTGTCACCAATAAGAAAGGTGATTTGGTTCGCGCAGAGATTGCGCATTATGGCTGGGATCATTTGATTGATGTTGTTGTTGGTGCGGGTGAGGCTGGCGAGGATAAGCCTTCAGCTAAGCCACTTTTAAAGGCTATTATGGATGCTGATTTGAGTGATCAACATATTGAGCATATTTGGTTTGTTGGTGATACGGATAATGACCTTTTATGTGCAGATGCTGTTGGAGCTAAAGCGATCTTAATTGTAGATCATGGTAAGTACACGACCTTGAGTGCAGAACATAAGGTTGAAAAACATTTTGAAGATTGTAAATCTTTTTACGATTTTCTGTTGCAATCAGCCCCAAACTCTTTAAAAGCTATTAATGAATAAGCGTTTTTAATAAACGTAGTTGTGAAAATGTAAAAAAATTACCGTGGGTAAGTGTTTATGAGCGAAAAGTTTCAAAACGTACAAGATGTCTTTTTAAATAAAATCCGTAAGGAAAAGATGTCGGTAACAGTATTCTTGGTTAATGGCGTAAAATTACAAGGCGTTGTGACTTGGTTCGATAATTTCAGCATGTTGTTGCGTCGTGAGTCACATGTGCAGCTTGTATATAAGCATGCTATTTCAACGATTATGCCTGGTGGCCCGCTAAACCTTAATGAAGGTGCAGAGGGCGGCGATGATAAAGAGGCAGGTTCGGACGCATAATTATATGCCTGATGAATCCTCTTTATTTAGTAATGAAGTTGAGCGCATGAGAGCGCTCATCGTTCACCCTGAACTTCCAATTACTCAAAAATCACAATCTGAACGTCGTCGTAGCTCTCAGGCTATGGTGGAAGAAATCTGTAGTCTTACGCGGGCCATAGATTTAGATATTATTGGCGTAGAAACATTCAATGTTACTAAAGTGCAAGCTGGTTATCTTCTAGGTAAGGGGCAATGCGATATTATTGCAGAGATATGCGAAAACGATGAGCCAGATATTGTCGTGGTTAATCATGTTCTCTCGCCAGTTCAGCAACGTAACCTCGAAAAAGCCTTCAAAGCCAAGGTTATCGATAGAACAGGTCTTATCCTGGAGATCTTTGGTGCGCGCGCGCAAACTAAAGAGGGGCGTTTGCAAGTTGATTTGGCAGCGCTTGAATATCAGAAATCACGGCTCGTGAGAAGCTGGACGCACTTGGAGCGTCAACGTGGTGGTGCTGGCTTCATGGGTGGCCCTGGTGAGCGCCAGATTGAGTTAGATAGACGTATTATTAGTGATAAAATTACTAAGCTTAAGAAAGAATTGGAAACAGTCAAGCGCACACGTGAGCTTGGTCGTAAGGCAAGGGCGCGCGTTCCGTTTCCAGTTGTCGCGCTTGTTGGCTATACGAATGCGGGTAAATCGACTTTGTTTAATAAGCTTACGAATAGTGAAGTTTTTGCACAGGATTTACTCTTCGCAACGCTTGACCCTACACTGCGCAAGCTTGAACTTCCAAATGGCTTGCAAGTAATTCTATCAGATACTGTTGGATTTATATCAGAATTACCAACGCATCTTATTGCCGCTTTTAGGGCAACATTAGAGGAAACGCTTCATGCGGATGTTATCTTGCATGTTTGTGATGTCGCAGGTGATGATTTTGAGGCGCAATATCAAGATGTCATTGATATCTTAGAGGATCTTGACATTAAATATGAAAGCGATGAGCGCGTTTTAGAGGTTTATAATAAGATCGATGCCATTGAAGATGCTGATACACTTAATGATTTAAAACGTAAAAGCAAATATGATGAGCGTATTATCCCAATCTCTGCAATAAGCGGAGCAGGGGTTGATGAGCTTCTTGCGCGTTTGGAAAAGCTTGTTGCGGCATCTTATCATGAGATTGAGTGCGATATTCCTTATGCGGATGGCAGAGCTCTCGCTTGGCTTTATGATCACGGTGATGTTCTGAAGCGTGAAGATACAGAAAAAGGGATATATATAGCTGTACGTTTATCAGGGGTAGATCTGTCTCGATTTAATGGTCAGTATCATTATGCGAGAAGTGTATAATAAGATGGAGCGTTATAGAATCACTTGGCCTCTTTATGCTTCTGCTTGATCCATAATTGCTTCATCTCGTCATGGCTATGGTCTTTGAATTCTTTGCCCGATAGTTTAGCATCTATTTCCATACCCTTGAAACGCCTTTCAAATTTAGCATTGGCGCTGCGAACAGACTCTTCCGCATCAATATTTAGATTGCGGGCGAAATTAGCGAGAACAAACAGAAGATCGCCTAACTCGTCTTTTTGCTCTTCTATGGTTTCATTATCTATAGCTTCGCGAAGTTCTGTGATTTCCTCTTCTAACTTATCGAGAATATGGTGCGCGTTTTTCCATTCAAAATTAGCTTTTGCCGCTTTCTTTTGAATTTTCTGTGCTCTCATGAGTGCTGGAAGATTTAATGGTATACCATCAAGGGCGCTAGGCGCTTCTGCAGCTTGAGCCGTCGATTTTTCTGCGGCTTTTCGCTGCTCCCAAATTAGGCGTACGTCTTCTTCATTATCAGCTCCATCATTAGCAAATACATGAGGGTGACGATAAATCATTTTATTTGTTATATCGTTTATCACGTCTGTAAGTGTAAAAATGCCTAGCTCACTTGCCATCTGTGCATGATAGACAGACTGAAATAGTAGGTCGCCTAACTCTTCACGCAAATTTTCCATGTCGTTTTTATCTATAGCGTCTGCGACTTCATAGGCTTCTTCAATTGTATATGGTGCAATCGTTTTGAAATTTTGCTTTAAATCCCACGGGCAGCCATGTTGTGGGTCACGTAAAGCCTTCATAAGCTTTTCTAGCTTATCAAGAGGATGAGCGGCCTTTTCTATTTCTTCTAATGGGTTTGATTTTTTAGGCTCACTCAATTTTACTTGCCTTTTTACTGGCCTTCGCCTGTTTGTGGGTTAAATTTACCGAGGTTGCCTAAGAGATCTTGCATGATTGTAGTCTCTGTTCCGCCGGTAATTGTTTTTTGTCTTGAATATGGGATTTTCACACGCCCACCTTCAACTGGTTCGAAACGCTCTAATATGCCAGCATCATTGAACTGAGCGACATAGACTTTTTCTTCGACAATTTCAGGGTCAAAGATTCCAGTTTTTTCTGTCTTTTGACCGATATAGTACCAAATATTAGTATCGAAAGTGCCTTTAGCGGTTGGTGAACCTAGGTTTCTCAGCACTTCTGAACGTGTTGTCTCTCCAACTTTAATCTCATCGATCTGGTAGCTTTCTAGCAAATTACCACGTTTATTGATTGTCGGTGAACATGCAACACTCATCATTAGGCATGAAAATCCGCTGATGAGTAGGAACTGTTTTGAGAAACTCTTTGTATTTTGAATCATGTTTAGGTACTTCTATCGTTAATTCATTACTTTTTGTATATCTTGGCTTTATGGTGAAAATCAATGCTTGGTCTATTAAAACCTAAAAATCCACACAAGGAGAATGCTAAAGCTGCTTATAGGCAAGCTTTATTGCGGGTTCGAGAAAGTGTCTTTTATACAGATATGGGTGTACCTGATAATTTTGATGGGCGTTTTGACCTTTTGTTACTGCATGTTTTTGCATTAGTGCATGTGGTTTTAGAGAATCATAGAGAGGATAAGCAGGCGCAAGATTTTAATCAGGCGCTTTTTGATGTTTTTTTTTGCTGATATGGATCAGACCTTAAGAGAAATGGGGATCGGTGATATGGGCATGTCCAAGCATATGAAGCGTATGATGAAAGCTTTTAATGGGCGTATGCATATATATGAGGAAGCTTACTGTGCCAAGGATGCTAATGAAAAGTTACTTTTCAATGCATTACGCCAGAATGTATATGGTACTGTTAATGATGATCAGGTGAACAATGAGCATATAGATAAGCTCTCATGCTATCTATTGGCGTTAATTGGCTCTCTGAAGGAAAATGGTCGTGATAATGTTATGAACGGCCGTGTTGCCTTAGCAGAAGTAAAGTAAGGCTAAAGAATAATTTTAGGTGATTAAAATGGATGATATAAACGCACAAGAAATCTTAGAAAATGAATGGTCACATTTTTTTGATGTGAGTAAGCTTGATGATGGTCCAGTCAAATTGACATTAGAACCTAGCGATGAGGAGCGTAAGCGTCTGGCGCTTCGTTTAGGGGTGATTGCTGTTGATATGCTGAAATGTGATATATCACTTAAACAGGAAAGCGGTTCGAATATTGTTCATGTTATTGGCGCTATGCAAGCGGACTTGACGCAAAAGTGTGTTGTAACGCTTGAGCCCGTTGCTGCGCATGTCGAAGATGAGTTTGAAGCTTGGTATGCTGATAGCGAGGCTGCTGTCTCTTTATCAAAGGTTAAGCAAGAGAAGGCTTGTAAAGGTGGAAATGCTGAAGTAAAAATGCTTGAAGAGCATGATGATCCTGAGCCCTTTATCAATGGTAAGATTGATTTGGGCGAGCTTGTTTCACAATATTTATCGTTATCTATTAACCCATATCCTCATGCGGAAGGTGTACATTACAAGGTTGGTGATGATACCGATTTTAAGGCTGAGGAGAGTGATGTGAATAATCCTTTCGCAGTTCTTAAAGATTGGAAGGGCAAAGTCACAAGAGGTGAAGAATAGATATTTTGAGTTTTTGTGCATAATTTCCTTGCGCTTTAGCTTTAAATTCGTTATTTAGCTGGTTCGTTTGATAACTATAAGAGATATAAGGATATCAGTCATGGCTGTGCCAAAGAGAAAAACAACTAAATCAAAGCGTAATATGCGCCGCGCACATGATGCTCTATCTGTTGAAAATCATGTGGAAGATAGTCACACAGGCGAAGCGAAGCGCCGTCACCATATTGACCTAAAAACAGGTACATATAAAGGCAAGCAGATCATTGAAGGTCGCGCCTAATTAACTTATCATGATTGCATCCGCCGAATAGTCGGCGGGTACATTTTACTTTTCTAATAAGAGGGACTCTCTCTTGTCCTTGCAGGAGCTGAAAGATAAGACCACCATAGCCATTGATGCAATGGGTGGTGATTTTGGTCCGGATGCTGTGCTTCCGGGGCTGAATATTGTTCTAAAGAAAAACCCTCATATTCATTTTATATTATTTGGTGATCGCTCGGTTATTGAGGCTTATCTCAGTAAGCACGCTTTTTTGCGAAAAGCATGCACGATTGAGCATACAGATTTCGTTGTTAAAAGTGATGAGAAGCCTTCCGCTGTTCTTCGCTCTAGTAAAGGCAGCTCAATGCGCATGGCTATTGAGGCCGTAAAAGACGGGCGTGCGCAAGCGGTTGTTTCATCTGGTAATACCGGCGCTCTTATGGCTTTGTCTAAGCTTATCCTTCGTCCGGTTAGTGATATACGCCGCCCAGCTATAGCGAGTGTTTTCCCTACGATGAGTGGCGAAGATACTATCATGCTAGATCTTGGTGCTAATGTTTTAGTTGATGCGCAAAGCCTTGTTCAATTTGCTGTATTGGGCAGTGTTTTTGCCAAAGCACATAAAGAGCAGGATAGCTATGTTCCTAGTGTCGGGCTTTTGAATGTTGGCTCTGAAGATATGAAGGGGCCTGACCATGTAAGAGCGGCTGCGGCTATCCTATCTGAAATTGATTTCCCAGGTAATTATGTGGGTTTCGTTGAAGGTAACGACATCACTAAAGGTACAGTGGATGTTGTTGTTTGTGACGGCTATGTGGGTAATATCGCTCTAAAAACGGCTGAGGGCGTTGGTAAAATGAGTAATTATTACATTAAACGCTATCTTAAGAGTGATCCTCTTGCAATTTTAGGGGCGATGCTTAGCTATTTTGCGTTACGTAAGGCTAAGAATAAAGTTGATCCGCGCCTTTATAATGGCGGGGTCTTTTTAGGTTTGAACGGCATATCAGTCAAAAGTCATGGGGGCGCAGACGCGCTGGCTTTTTCTAGTGCTGTAAAATTGGCGGTAGAGTTATCAAGAGAATCATATATTGAAACTGTGTCGCGTGAGATTCATAACCTGATGGGGCAGGAAACATTTCTTTCTCAAGAAGGGGTTTAAGACTTACTATGCTCAGTACAAATCAAAATTTCCGATCTATTATTAAGGCTACTGGCTCTTATGTTCCTGAGAAGGTGGTTACTAACCAAGATCTAGAAAAAATAGTTGATACAAGTGATGAGTGGATTTTTCAGCGTAGCGGTATTAAGAGCCGTCATATTGCGGAAAAAGATCAGACGACGAGTGATATGGCTATTAAAGCTGCTCGACAAGCACTTGAGCGCTCTGGACTTAGTGCTGAAGATATCGATGGCGTGATCGTAGCAACAACGACACCTGACAACACATTTCCTGCTGTTGCAGTAAAAGTGCAAGCAGCTCTAAATATTGCACCAGGCTTAGCTTTTGATGTTCAGGCAGTCTGTAGCGGATTTGTATATGCGCTGAGTACTGCGGATGCATTCATACGTTCAGGGCAGCTTAAAAATGTTCTTGTTGTTGGAGCGGAGAAGATGTCTTCAATTGTTAATTGGGAAGATCGTACTACATGCGTCCTCTTTGCGGATGGTGCTGGCGCTGTGATTTTGCAAGCTGATGAGTCTAGTGAAGGGATAATTTCTACGCATCTATATGCTGATGGACGGCATGAGGGTTTGCTCAAAACAAATGGTGGTCCATCCTCAACAGGCGATTCTGGTTTTATCGAGATGCAGGGGAAAGAAGTTTTCAAGCATGCTGTATCATGTATGGCACAAGTTGTTGAGGAAGCGATCGAAACAAACGGTTTGAGCGCGAGTGATATTGATTGGCTAGTGCCTCACCAAGCGAATATCCGTATTATCGAATCAACGGCTAAAAAACTTTATATGCCAATGGAAAAGGTTGTTGTAACTGTTGATCACCATGGAAATACGTCTGCGGCATCTATTCCCCTTGCTCTAGATGAGGCCGTTACAGATGGCCGTATTCAACGTGGGCAGCTACTATTGCTTGAGGCTATGGGCGGTGGTTTGACATGGGGCTCTGCTCTAATTCGTTACTAAATAACTTTCGCGATTTTCATATAAAGTTCACGCTCTTAATCTTTGAAAAAGTTTTCTTTTTTGGGGTTAAGTTTTTCCATTTTATTGACGAAAAAAATCACAAAGGCTAATCTAGAATTGTAATCGAAATTTTGGAGTAGTTTTAATGGAAAACCGTACGATAACGCGCGCAGATTTAGCTGATTCTGTTTGTGACCAGGTGGGTCTATCTCGTAACGAATCTGCTGATTTGGTTGAATCAATCCTCGATGAAATATCAAATGCCTTAATTGGTGGCGATAATGTGAAGATTTCTTCTTTTGGTAGTTTTGCTGTGCGTGAGAAGGGTGAGCGTATTGGCCGTAACCCGAAAACTGGTGTTGAGGTTCCTATTCTTCCTCGTAAGGTTTTGGTGTTCCGCGCATCTCATGTTCTTAAGGATCGCATTAACCAAGAATCATAATCCTATCAACTTTATAATTAGAGTATTTAGCTGGAGATTTTCCTATGAATAAAAGTGCATACGCGCATAATGAGTTAGCTGATAATGAAACGCCTGCGAAATCTGATACGCAAGGGCAGGCTGTGCACAATGTGCCTCGCCGAGTGCGCTCTTCCAAGAAGGGGGATAATGCGTTCAAAACTATCAGTGAGGTTGCGCAAGAGCTGGATGTTCAACAGCATGTACTTCGTTTCTGGGAAACTAAATTCACTCAAATCAAGCCTCTAAAGCGTGGCGGTGGGCGTCGTTATTATCGCCCTGAAGATATGGAGCTATTAAAGCGCATTCACCATTTGCTTTATACAGAAGGTTACACAATCAAAGGCGTGCAAAAGCTTATTCGCGAGCTTGGTAAGAAAGCTTTTGTTGAACAAGAAGCTATTTCTGTTCTTGAGGTAAGCAATCAGTCTCACGCTGCGGAGAGTGCAGATTTTGCGTCGAAAGCACCGCAAGAAGCAAGTGTGAAGCAAGATACAAGCTTTAGTAGCTCTCAGCGTGATGCGCTTAAATCAATGTTAGCTGAGTTGAAAGAGCTCAAGCGCATTGTTAATGAAGCTTAACTAACTCTTATACTTATATCTATTTTAAACGGAACGTGGCGCAGCCTGGTAGCGCACTTGCATGGGGTGCAAGGGGTCGGAGGTTCAAATCCTCTCGTTCCGACCAAGCTTTTGT
>MDSZ01194988.1_pt1 | contig 30336 bp, 36 predicted proteins | sample 811201 | NCBI WGS metagenome assembly MDSZ01 (sample SAMN05326647, study PRJNA326480) | marine metagenome | isolation source: seawater | place: Indian Ocean: North | collected 2010 | reverse complement strand
CACCCAGCTGTAGTATTTTCTAGATTCCAAAACAATAAATAGGAGACGGTGGGATTCGAACCCACGAGAGCTTTGACTCCCTAACGGTTTTCAAGACCGTCCCATTCAACCACTCTGGCACGTCTCCATAAGCGGACATTATAGATGAAAAAGAAGACTTATTACAATTCAATGGACTTAAAATTGAGAAATTCATGAAGACATTTTGGTATCAATATTTTATCTCCATCAAAATAGTTTTCAATGATTGCTGCTAATGTCCGACCAACTGCTAATCCAGATCCATTTAAAGTGTGAGCATAGTTTTTTTTATTATCCTCTTTATATTTTATATTTAGTCTTCTTGACTGGAAGTCTCCAAAGTTGCTACATGATGATATTTCTCTATATTTTTTTTGACTAGGGAACCAAACTTCTAAATCATAGGTTTTTTTTGATGAAAAACCAAGATCCCCAGTACATAATTCGACCATTTGATAAGGTAATTCTAAATCATCTAGGATTGATTTAGCATGATTTGTAATATGCTCTAGTGCTTCCTCAGACATTTTTGGATGTACAATTTGAACTAATTCAATCTTTTCGAATTGATGTTGACGAATCATACCTTTGGTGTCTAGACCATATGAACCAGCCTCTGATCTGAAGCATGGGGTATGTGCAGTCATTAATATAGGAAGATCGTCAACTGTTAGTATGACATCTCTATATATGTTAGTTAGAGGAACTTCAGCTGTGGGAATCAAGTATAAATTAGAGTTATCGAGTTTGAACAGGTCCTCTTCAAATTTTGGTAACTGCCCTGTGCCTTTGAGACTCTCTGCATTACAAATATATGGAACATTATACTCAGTATATCCATGATTCACTTGTCTAGTAAGCATGAAATTGACTAAAGCTCGATGTAGTGATGCAATTTTTCCTTTTAGGACAACAAAACGAGATTGTGTAATCTTTACAGCATCCTCAAAACTTAATAACCCAAACTTTTCAAGAATATCTGAATGCTCTTTTGCATCCTTGGGCTCTATTATACCAAACTTTTCAATAAACTTATTATTGCTATGATCACTGCCAATAGGACAATCCTCATGTGGTATATTCGGGACTTCAAGTAAATAATTATTTAATGTCTTTTCAACATCATCTAAAGATTTCTTTAGCTTCTTTACTTTTTCATCAATCTTTCTAGAATTTTTTGTTAAAGTTTCTTTATCTGATACGTTTGAAGAAGATCTGAATAGATCAGAAAGTTTATTCTTTTCATTTGCTAAATTTTCCTTTTCCTGAATTAGATTTTTTCTTTGCAATGCATGTTTTTCTATAAGTTTAATATCAAGATGAAAACCCCGAGATAGTAGCTTTTTACACACTTCATCAGTGTTAGATAACATAGCTTTTAAATCATTCATATAATTTATAAAATATCTCTATTTCCGTTACTTTGAGGTTCAGATAAAACTCCCTTAGATTCCATTGCTTCAATTAGATTAGCAGCTCGATTATATCCAATTTTTAGTTTTCTTTGTAGAAATGATATCGATGTTTTTTTTGTTTCTTTGACTATGCTCACAGCTGCGTTATATAGCTCATCAGATGTCTCACTAATTTCATTTTTAGGTTCATTGTCATCATCTTCAAGTAGTATTGATTCTATATCATCGTTAATCTTTTGATTTTTGAGAAAATTAGATACCTTAGCAATTTCTGCTTCACTAACATATGCCCCATGAATTCGTTGAAGGTTATGAGTGCCGGACCCTCTGTACAGCATGTCACCTAGCCCAAGTAGTTGCTCCGCACCCATCGAATCAAGAATAGTTCTTGAATCAATATTTGATGATACTTTTAACCCAAGACGTGTTGGGATATTAGCCTTTATTAAACCAGTAATTACGTTAACCGATGGTCTCTGGGTCGCTAAAATGAGATGTATTCCTGCAGCACGAGCTTTTTGAGATAAGCGAATAATAAGGTCTTCAACCTTCTTGCCTACAGTCTGCATCATATCTGCAAATTCGTCTACCACAACTACTATATATGGGAGTTTCTTATGATACTTCTCATTATTTCCCTCGGTAGGTGAATACACTACTTGAATGGATTCTTCTTCATTTTGTTTTATTTGCTTGTTATATGATTGTATGTTCCTTACATTCAAGTCCATCATATATCGGTACCTTCTCTCCATTTCTTGAACACACCAGTGTAAAACGCTTTTTGCTTCATTCATATCTGTCACGACAGGATGCAATAAATGTGGTAATCCTTCATAAGTACTAAGTTCAAGCATTTTTGGATCAATCATCAGGAATCTTAAATGATCAATATCATACTTGTAAAGTAAACTAATGATCATAGAATGCACGGCAACTGATTTACCAGATCCAGTAGTGCCTGCTACTAATAGATGGGGTAATTTGTGCAAGTCCACACAAATTGGATTACCTTGAATGTCTTTACCAAGAGCCATATTCAAACTAGCCTTGGAGGTTTCAAATTCCTTTGAACACACAATATCTTTTAAAGAGACTGTTTCTCTATCATCATTAGGTATTTCTATACCAATGTGAGCTGTTCCTGGGACTGTCTCTACTACTCTTAGACTAGGGACTGTCATTGTTCTTGCTAAGTCCTTGCTTATTGTATTTATTGTTGCTGCCTTAGTTCCTGCAACTGGTTCAATTTCAAATAGAGTGACTATAGGACCAGGCTTAACAGCTTTGACCTTAGCTGATATTCCATAGTGACTCAAATTCTGCTCAAGCATCTCAGACATAAGTTTAAGAGAGTTTTCATCGTGATTGAAAATCTCAGAGTTATGTTTTTCTAAAAACTCTATCAAGGGCAGCTTATTGTTTTGGTCTGCAAAAAGAGTTTGCTGTTTTTCCTTGAAGGCTCTTTTACTTTCAGCATGTTTTGGTTTAATTATATCTACTTTTGTAATATTTGATGTCTTCTTAGGTTCACTAACGTAATCTTGATTTCTTTGCTTTGATAAGTTAATTTTTAATTTTACCTTTTCATAAAAAGTTTTAATTTGATACTTTGATTTCAAGTAAACGTAAGTAATTATTTTATTAATTTTTGTTAAAAGATTAACCACAGAGATGTTGAAAAAATATACAAATGAATACAGTAATATCAGGCTTGATGCAATGAGTGTCCCAAAGCTTCCTAAATACGTTGATGCATGATTATAAAATAGATACCCTACATATCCCCCTGTGCCAGTGTTTGCATACTCCAAAAGAGTTGACAAGCACATAAAGAAAACGCATGCCAATAACAAATCTATAATTGAAGTACTTTTTGCTCTTACAAATAATCTATATTTAGCTAACGATATAAAAATAAGTAAAGAGGCAAGAAAATATGATGTTTTACCAAATACCATAAACGAAATATGGGATACATAAGAACCAATCAATCCAATATAATTATTTATAGTGCCTCCAAGACCAGTCTTAAAAAAATTAGGATCAGTTGGATCATGTGAAATTATTGATAGGCTAAAAAGTAGAGCAAAGGTTAGGAATAAGAAATTCAAAATCTCCTTTGGTAAATAATAGAGCTTTGTTTTAGAAAGCTTCTTATTTCTATTAATACGGGCCAATAAAACCTCTTTTAATGAGAATTATACAAATTTTTTGACATAATATATACATATATAACCATAGCAAATTATTGTGTATAATATCTTGGTTATTTAAACTCTTCTGAAAGTTATGGAAAAAAGACACAGTAAACTACTTGTACTAGGATCTGGCCCAGCCGGATATACCGCAGCTCTGTATGCTTCTAGAGCGAATTTAGAACCATTGTTGATTACTGGGCTTGAGATAGGTGGTCAACTAACAACAACTACAGATGTTGAAAATTGGCCAGGTGATTCAAATAATCTTCAGGGGCCTGATTTGATGGAGCGTATGAGAGATCATGTCAAAAAGTTTAATACTGAAATAGTGATGGATCAAATCAAATCTGCTGACTTGAAAAACAAGCCTTTTGAGTTAGTAGGAGATGATGCTGTTTATACATGCGATAGTTTAATTATAGCTACAGGTGCATCCGCTAAATATCTGGGATTAGAATCTGAGAAAGAATATCTTGGGAAGGGTGTCTCAGCCTGTGCAACATGTGATGGTTTTTTCTATCGTGATCAAGAGGTAGTTGTTGTTGGTGGTGGTAACACAGCTGTTGAAGAAGCCTTATATTTGTCAAATATTGCATCAAAGGTAACACTTATACACCGACGAGATACCCTAAGAGCTGAGGCGATACTTGTTGATCGGATAATGCAGCGTGAGCGTGATGGCAAGGTAAAATTCGTTTGGAGCCATACATTAGAAGAAGTTATGGGCGATGGAGATAAAGTTGAGGCGGTAAGAGTTAAACATGTTGATTCCAATAAAACAGAAATCATAAATTGTTCTGGAGCTTTTATTGCTATTGGACACAAGCCTAATACTGATATATTTAGAGGCTTATTAGATATGGATGATACTGGATACCTGAATGTGGCTGGTGGATCATCGGGAAATGCCACACAATGTTCTGTGGAAGGTGTTTTCGCAGCAGGTGATGTTTCAGATTCAATTTATCGACAGGCAATTACATCTGCTGGTGCTGGCTGCATGGCAGCTTTAGACGCTGAGAAATATTTAGATAAATAGTCACTAAATCCTATATGCTATTTCCTAAAAAATGCATACCTAAAATATAAATGAAAAGAATACTAAATGCGTAGAACGCAAAACTCAAAATATAGTGTATGAATTCATATTTATCATTAATTTTTTTCCTTAGAAAACCAAGGATTAATATTGCAAAAAATAATATTAATAAAACTCTCATGCTATCTTGTTGTTAATTATTTCTTTAATTTCTCTAACAGAATTATTTGTAATAATCATATGTTCGTCTAGCTTATCTAATTGTTTTACTTTATCAGTCACAAATGAATCATTCGAGATAATTTTAGATACGGTCTCTTTAAATTTTGCAGGATGAGCTGTGGACAACGTTACTAGTATATCATCAGAGGATTTTTGTTTTTTACCACATGCTATACCTACAGCAGTATGTGGATCTACAGTAATGCCGTAGTTGTTGAAATAATCTGAAATGACAGCTTCAACTTCATCTTCATTAGCGCTATCAGAGGAAAAATAGGTGCAAATGTACTCTCTTATTTCATCAGACAGCATAAATGACTTACTTTCTTTCAAATCCATCATTAATTGGCTAACATATTCTGAGTTTTTACAGGAATCATATAATAGTCTCTCAAAATTACTTGATATTTGAATGTCTATGCTAGGTGATGTTGTATTGATAACGTTTTTAATTGAATGTTCACCAGATCTTAATGCGCGGTCTAAGATATTATTCTCGTTAGTACTAATAATAAGTTTCCTGAAATCCAAGCCCATTTTCTTGGCAATGTAGCCTGCAAAGATATCACCAAAATTACCAGTGGGAACAGAAAATATAATTCTGTCTGAATTAGTAATTCTACTTGAACAATAAAAATAATATGTGATTTGGCACATAATTCTTGCCCAATTGATTGAATTTACAGCACCTAGATTATTAGTCTGCTTATAACTCTCATCCGTAAATATCTCTTTGATGAGATTCTGACAATCATCAAAGTTACCCTTCACTGCAATATTTATAATATTATCTGACGATACTGTTGTCATGAATTTTCTTTGTGTGGGAGAAATTAAATTATATGGATGTAAGATGAATAGATTAGAAGATTTCACAGCTTTGAAACCATAGATAGCAGCAGATCCGGTATCTCCAGATGTGGCACCTAAGATATTAATATTTTTTTTATCCTCAGTAAGGTAAAAGTCCATCAGTCTTGATATAAATTGCATGGCAATATCTTTAAACGCATAGGTTGGTCCATGAAATAATTCTAATAAATACTCATCATCTTCTATCTCATTTACCGGTGTAATTTCCTGGTGTGAAAAACTTTCATATGATTGAGAAATTATGTCCATCAACTTATCATCAGGCAGAGAGTCATTCACATATGGTTTAAATACATGAAAAGCTATCTCTTGATATGATAAACTTTTGAAGTCATGTATTAGATCATCTTTCAGCCTAGGCCAGTAGCTTGGAATATATAGTCCTCCATCAGATGCAAGTCCCTCAAAAATTACATTTTTAAAATTGAGCTCTCTTGATCTACCTCTTGTGCTCTTATAATTAAGACAGTTTTTGTCATTCATCTTCATTGAAAACTCTAATTAAATTAATAGTCCCACTTATATTATCTATAGATTCTATTTTTTTTATCGCTGATTGTATATCACCATATCTCACAGAGTTTGTAATCATAACAATTGGAATAAGCTTTTCGTTTTTTAGTGGCTCATGTTGAGTTACTGCTTCAATACTTATACGGTGATCAGCGAGTATAGAGGTAATCTCTGCCATCACTCCGGCAACATCATATGCAAACATTCTTAAATAATAAGGATCACATATGTCCTTCAAGTCAACTATTTGATTATTTTTATTACTCATTGAAGGTAAAGTCGAGTTGATTCCATTAGTTAAATAATTGCAATAGTCTGATATGTTAGAGACGACAGCTGATGCAGTTGCATCACCACCTGCTCCGTGACCGTATAATAAAGAAGTGCCAAATTTATCGCCTTTAATTTTTACAGCATTCATCACACCATCAATCTTGGAAAGAATATTTTTCTTGCTTATAAGACAAGGGTGAACTTTGCACTCAATCTTGGAGTCTTCAGACTGAGCTGATGCCAAATGCTTAATTTCATATCCAAGTTCTCTTGCAAAATCTATATCCATTGAATCAATTAACTCAATACCCTCTATCTGTATTTGTTTATATGGTGATTCAATACCAAATGCTAACATTGCAAGAATAGAGAGTTTATGGGCAGCATCGAAACCTCCAATATCAAATGTTGGATCAGATTCTGCGTATCCAAGTTCTTTGGCGTTTGCTAGTGATTCCTCAAATGACTTTCCATTTGATGACATTTGATCAAGGACATAATTACAGGTTCCATTAATGATACCTCTAACTGAAATAATTTTTTCATTCAACATGTTATGAGCTATTGAATTTATAATTGGAATAGCGCCCGCAACAGCTGCCTCATAGCCGATATATGTCTGATGTTCTTTAGATAATCTAAATAAATGGTCGCCACGCTCAGCAATAAGAGCTTTATTTGCAGTAATTACAGACTTCTTTTTTAAAATGGCTGCTCGTACAAGTTCGTATGAAATATCTGTGCCGCCTACTAATTCAACTATTAGGTCACAATCAGAATCGATAACATCCATGATATTAGGTGAAAACTTAATAGTACTTGAATTAAATTTTTTCTTTTCAATAGATCTGTCAGCAATCATCGAGATCATGATGCCTTTCCCACAATTCACTGAAATTTTGTCTTCATAGTTAAGAACATGATCAACAAAACTTTGTCCAACTGTTCCAAATCCACATACACCTATTTTAATCATTCAATGTCCTCTACAATGGAGATATAATATCACTAATAAATATTAATTTCTTGGATATATGGAACTAGTAGAAGATAAACATAAAAGTGAATTTGATATACAAAAATATACAAATAGAACTATATTCATATCAAATAAAGATTACACAAAACCAATAGTGATTCACAAAAATTCGATTTCATTATTCAGTGTTGCCAATCCTTCTTTGATCACAGTCGATAGCTTGAAAATGTACTTTAAAGATGTAGATTTAATTTTAATAGGAACAGGAGAGAAAAGTATGCTTCTTAGTGAAAGACTAATAAGCTATATGCAGGATTCAAATATAGGCTTAGAATTTATGAATACCCAATCTGCTTGTAAGACTCATAATCTGTTATTATCAGAGAGCAGATCTTTTTCATCAATATTATATCCTTGATAATAATATTATGATAACTATCAACAGTAATGCTAAATATAAAAGATATTTGTTTAGAATAACCAAGATATGATCACCATATTTCAAGCATACATATGAAACCAAGAAAAACCTTGCGGATCTACCTATCAATGATATTAATATAAATAGAGGAAGATTATAACTTAGGACTCCTGCCGAGATTGTAAATACTTTGTACGGTATTGGTGTAAATGCAGCGATGATAAGAAAAGTTATTCCATAATCTTCAAAATAAGATTTAGCACTTAGATAATGATTAAATTTACCCAAACGATGTATCAATGGTTCAATCATATCAAACAAATAATATCCCAAGTAATAACCGACAACACCCCCGATCACTGACCAAACTGAAGCAACTAGAGATACTTTTATCCAGTTATGCTTACCAGATAGGACCATAGGAGCAATCAGAAGGTCAGTAGGTATTGGAAAGAAAATTGATTCAATAAAACTTAAGAATCTCAAATACAGCATAGCTTTTATCGAACCACATTGTTTAATAAAAGAAAGTATTAGGCTATTCATTTTTTACAATACCGTCTAGCATTGGAACAAATACAACATCCTCGATAACTTTTTTTAAGATTCCATTCTTTGTATTTTTGAGTTTCATAAGTCTCTGTCCATCTTTCATCTGAATTGGTAAGACAAGCCTTCCTGTTGATGAAAGTTGTTCTACTAAAGGTGTAGGGACATCATTAGCTGCTGCAGTTACTATTATTGCGTCATAAGGACTGTTTTGTTGATAACCAAGATGGCCATCCCCAAGTATGAAACTAATATTTTTAAATCCAAGCCTAGACAGGCGGGCCTTGGATTGATTATAAAGCGAATCAATTCGCTCAATTGTTGTCACATTTTTAAATAACATAGAAAGTATAGAGGTTTGATAACCAGAACCAGTCCCTATTTCTAGAACGCTGTCCATATCACTCATCTCATGGATAAGCTCTGTCATTTTTGCAACCATATATGGCTGTGATATCGTCTGTTTGAAACCAATCGGTAAAGAGACGTTTTCATATGCTCGAGTTGATAGAGCGCTATCAATGAATAAATGTCTGGGCATTTCCGAGATTAAGTTTATGATTTGATTATTTCTAATTCCTAATTCCCTTAACTCTTTCGCAAGCTTATCTCTGCTGCTTTGAGATGTTAAACCGGATCCTATTATCTCATCAATACTCATAATTTTTTCTTCAGTTTGTCAAAAATTTTAGTATCAGTCATGTTAATCGTGATTGGTGTTACTGAAATATAACCTTTACTCACTGCATAAAAATCTGTACCTCTTCCAAGTATGCCAGCACCAACTTTACCAATCTCAAATAAATTAGATGTATCACTAGATACTGATTTTGCTTTATGTGACATTTTCCTTCTTCCAAGAGTGGTTAATTTAATACCTTTAATTTTTGAGAGAGGTAGATTGGGTACATTGATATTGAATATAGTGCTATAGATTTTTAAGTTACTAAATATAAAATCGACTGTATATTCTGTGATTTTCTTTATGTCATGAATATATTTTGGCTTCTTGCTTGCAATAGATATTGCGAAAGCACCATATTTAGCATGTCTTCCTTCTATGGCAGCACCAACCGTACCAGAGTAAATTACATCGTCACCCATATTTGAGCCAAAGTTAATTCCGCTAAAGACAATATCAGGATATTTTTTCATAATTCCTCTTGTTCCGATGTGGACGCAGTCTGCTGGTGTACCATCAACTTTATAAAAGTTTTTTGAAATTTTTTTCACTTTAACTGAATGGTGTACACTTAGACAGCTACTTGAGGCACTGATATCTTTACTAGGCGCAAAAGTCATTACTTTTCCATATCTATCCAGTACATCCCTTAATGTATCGAGGCCTAATGATTTAAATCCGTCATCATTAGATAACAATATGTTCACAATTACTCCATATGTCTATATGATAAAAATACATAGTATATCTTTATTGGTAATGAAAAAAGATAAAAAAATAAAAGAATTAGACGAGTGGCTCACCAGAAATCAAAATCATGAGCTTGATGATCATAATGAAAGTGCATATAAAGACTATGAGGATGTAATTATTCAAAATGATTTTGATCACATACTTACGATTGATAACAATACTGGGAAATTTGAATATAAAAATAATGGGATTCAGGACACAATACTAAACAAACTTAAACGAATGAGTATTGATCAAATATCTCATGAATTAGACCTTCATGGTGAGACAGTAAAAGATTCAATATTTAGGTTAAATGATTTTTTCTCCTATGCTTATACTCATGATATAGAGTTCATCAAAGTAATCTGTGGGAAAGGGCTTAATAGCAGCGATGGTATCCCAAGAATTAAGATAACCACACAAGCATTTATTAAAAAATCATTTATCGTAAACGCAGCATGTACAGCGAGGGATAATGAGGGTGGTATCGGTATTTTAAAAATTAAGATAAAAAAATAGATTTCTCCTCTTCGGTCAGATATTGATATTCTCCCTCTTTAAGATTATCTAATTGTATTTTAGAATATCTTATTCTCTTTAGAGTTACAGTTTTGTGTTTAACATATTCAAGCGAATTTCTAATTTCCCGATTTTTACCTGTTGATAAAACTAAACTATATATATTTCCTTTGATGTTTTGTATTTTATTAAACTTACCTATCTGTCCATTATTAATAGGCACTCCCTTATAGAGGAGATCAATATTTTTTTTCGATATGAGTCTATCTGTTTCTACAATATATTCACGTTCAAAATTAAAAGAAGGATGCATTATCTTATTGGCAAGCTCACCATTGTTTGTAAATAGTAGTAAACCAGTGCTATTAAGGTCTAGTCTTCCAATACTAATCCATCTACTCTTTATAGCTGGGAGATATTTGAATACAGTATTAGAGTTATACGGATCGTCTCTACTGACAACTTCACCCAATCTTTTATGATATTTTATAATCTTGATATCCTGCTCATTGAGGATTGAAAGGTCAATTGCCTTGCCATTTATCTCTAAATGATCACCCTCTGACCACCTATCACCTAGACTGACAATTTTATTATTAATTTTTATTTGCCCAGACTCAATAAGGCGTTCTGCGCGCCTTCTCGAGCAGTAGCCAATCATTGAAAGCAGTTTGTGTACTCTATACATATTGTAAATAATTGATTATATTAACTATTCATGAAAACACTAAATATTGCCATAGTTATAGTATCAGATACGAGAACTGATGATACAGATTCGTCTGGTAAGAAGCTCAGAAGCTTGATAGAAAGTGATGGGCATAATGTAGTTAACAAAGTCATTGTAAAAGATAACATTTATCAAATTAGAAAGATCACTTCCGATTATATAATAGATGATTCTGTAGATGTAGTCATACTCAGTGGAGGAACTGGAATTACAGGTTCTGATGGAACCCCAGAAGCAGTTAGTCCACTTATGGACAAAATTATTGATGGCTTTGGCGAGATTTTTAGGCTTAAATCCTATGAAAAAATAAAGACATCATCGCTACAGTCTAGAGCCCTTGCAGGCGTTGCAAATAGAACATTCATTTTTATCTTGCCTGGCTCTAAAGATGCTTGCATAACAGCATGGAAAGATATTATCAGTCATCAGCTTAATAGTGAAACAAAACCATGTAACCTTGTCATGTTGATGCCTAGATTAAAAGAGTAGCTATAGTGATTCCACCTCTTCGATATCAGGTAACTCGGACAGCTTACTTTTGTTGAAGTAATCTAGAAATTTTGATGTAGTAGCAAATAATTCCGGTTTACCAGGTGTCTCTCTGTGACCAACAACCTTTATCCACTCTAATTCTAGTAAGGTTCTAATTATATTTGAATTAACTGAAATGCCACGTATATCCTCAATATCACCCCTTGTTACAGGTTGCTTGTAGGCTATGATTGCTGTTGTCTCAAGAAAAGCTTTAGAAAATTTATTCGTTCCTTTGTCTTTCAGCTTGGAAATATAATTTTCCAGACCTGGTTTAGCTTGAAAGCGATAACCACTAGCAACATGATTAATATGTATAGCCTTATCTTGATACTGCTGGTTTAAATTTAAAATCGAATCTTCTATCATTTTTTTTGTAATTTTTTTATCATCAATGATTTTAATTATCTGGTTCACTGATAATGGCTCGTCATTAATCAAAATTAAACATTCAATTATATTTTCTAATGAGTATTTCATCCTTTAAGACTAATGTAAATTTTTGATAAAGATTGATTTTGTGTCACATCAATTAGCGATTCCTTTACTAATTCAAGCATCGCTAAAAAAGTAACAATAACGCCTAACCTTCCTTCCTTACGATCAAAGAATTTTTCAAACTCAATATTCATTTCAACTTTTAGAGAAGAGAGTATTGAAGACATTCTCTCTCTGACAGATAGAGTCTCTGATTGTATATTATGCGTCGAAAATAATTCAGCTCTTTTAACAACATCTATGAATGCTAATTTCAACTGATCAATTTTTATATTAGGTTTCTCATCTGTTGATTTTTGTAAGTCAATAGCATTGTCAACTACATAAAAGTCTCTAAAATTTCTCGGCAATCTCTCTAATTCGTCAGATGCATTTTTATATTTCTGATACTCCAGTAGTCTCTTTATAAGATTTGCACGCGGGTCCTCCTCCTCATCATCATCTGATTCTACAGGAAGTAAAATCTTAGATTTTATTTCGGCAAGTGTGGACGCCATTACGAGATAGTCAGACGCTAATTCGAAGTGCATTTCATCCATAATTGAGATATATCTCATATATTGTTCTGTAATTGGTAGAATCGGCAAGTCAGTTATGTCAATATTTTGCTTTTTTATTAGATATAATAGCAAATCAAGGGGGCCTTCAAATTCCTCTAGAATTACCTTGAGGTATTCTGGTGGAATAAATAAATCCTCTGGTAGTTTTGTAATTTTTTGTCCGTTATAAATTGCAGTATAGTTAGTCAATACAAAATCCTATCAAATTATTGATTTCTTTTATTGTCTTAGATGCTCTCTCGCTAGCTTTATCTGATCCATCAATTAATGTTGACTTTAGTAGATCTTTGTCATCTCTAATTTCTCTGATCTTCGATGAAATTGGTTCTATCAAACTAATTACAATCTCTTTCAATTCAGACTTAAAATTTGAAATTTCCTTACCAGAAAATAAGTCTACAGCCTCTTGTTTGCTTTGATCAGCTATAGAACAATAAATTGTTATTAGATTATTTATCTCGGGTCGATTATCTAATTCTTCTAATGTTGAAGGCATACTAAATGAATCTGACTTAGCTTTATTGATCTTGCTAACAATTGCATCATTTGTATCCGTGAGAAGTATACGTGAGTATATTGACGTATCTGATTTACTCATTTTTTTGTTAGCATCTCTGAGACTCATAATTCTTGGTGCTTTCTTATTTATAATAGGTTCAGGTAACTTAAAATAATCATGTCCATAGTCTACATTAAATTTATGCGCTATATCTCTTGTAAGCTCTAGATGTTGTTTTTGATCATCCCCAACAGGTACTTTGTCAGCATGATATAATAATATGTCAGCAGCCATCAAAACTGGATATGAATACAATCCCAAGGATGCATTATCGCGATTTTTTCCAGCTTTATCTTTAAATTGAGTCATTCTGTTAAGCCAACCAACTCTTGCTGTACAACTTAGATACCATGACAATACGCTATGCTCTTTAACAGAAGATTGATTAAAAATTATACATTTCTTTGGATCCAGCCCCGAAGCAAGAAAAATAGCAAGGACATTCAATACATTATCCTTAAGTTCACGTGGATCTTGAAATACAGTAATGGCATGTTGATCCACAATACAGAAAATTGAGTCAGATTCACTTTGAAATTTGATAAATTGCTTTATTGCACCGAGGTAATTACCTAAGTGAATTTCACCTGTAGGTTGCACGCCTGAGAAAACAGTATCCTTAGACATATTTAAAATCAGTCATATCGCTATCTTAACATAGAAGTATAAATTAGATACTGTATATATTTTTTGTAAATCTCATATAATATGGCTATGACTAGAGAAAGAGTAGATATGATAACAAATAGACTGTCAAAGCTCGAACCTATAGAGTTGAATATCGAGGACGAGGGGCACTTACATGTTGGACATGCAGGCGCTAAATCTGGAGGGCATTTTAAATTATATATAGTGTCCAAGTACTTTGTAAATTTTACTCAGATTGAAAGACATAAACTAATATATAAGACACTAGACGACTTAATGAAAACAGAAATTCACGCTCTCTCTATAACTGCTAAGTCTCCGGATGAGTTATAACTCAAGTCTTAAAACAAGCGCATCCTCTCTTCCGCCTTCTGACTCATAGTAGCCTTTTCTAGTTCCAATTTTTTTAAACAAGAGTTTTGTATACAACGATTGAGCTGCTAGATTACTTGCTCTAACTTCAAGGATAATATCTCTCGAGTTTCTAATTCGTGCATTATCAATTATGAGTTTTACTAATGACGACCCAATCCCATTATTTCTAAAATCTGAATCAACTGTAATATTAAGAATATGCGTCTCGGGCTGTAATATTTTTGAAATTATATATCCAACTAGTTTAGTCCCAAAAAAAACTGAATAAGAATCATAGTTATATATAATACAGTCTCTCAGTATTTCTTTAGTCCAAGGAAATTGATAGGATTTGACCTCCAGTTTATATATTTCATCAAGATCCTCAATCTGCATCGGAGTGAATCTATATAATTCTGACTTTTTAACTGACATCAGTAATACTTTTCAGCAATATTAGATCATCCCAAACCTTTCTTTTTTCACTAGGACTCCTTAGCAAATATGCAGGATGATAAAAGACTAACATTGGAATTCGTGTAGTTTTATAAAAATGGATTTTACCTCTCAATGATGACATAGGCTCAGATGTTTTCATAAGTCTCTCAGCAGCGATTTTTCCTAAAATTACTATCACACTTGGTGAAATTAAGTTAATTTGCTCATCTAAAAAGCTTGAGCAAGAATTTATCTCATCACTTGTAGGATTTCTATTCTCAGGTGGTCTGCACTTGACAGTGTTCGTAATATAGACATCTTCTCTTTTTAATTTTATTGAAAAGAGTATTTCTGTGAGCAATTTACCTGCCCTTCCCACGAAAGGCTCTCCGTTCAAATCCTCATCTTTACCGGGTGCTTCTCCAACAATTAGTATTTTAGAATCATGATCTCCTTTCCCGAAAACAACGTTCTTCCTTGTTTTAGATAGTTGACATCTTAGGCAATTGTTAGCCATTAATTCTAAAGTTTCCATTGTATTTGCACGACTGTTTGTTCTCCTTCTCTCTCTCATCCAGGAAGTATCGATTTTCATTAGTTTTAATAACTCTTTTTTGCGAGACATCAAATACCTGATAATTTTTTTGTTTTAAGGTCTGGATTTTGATAAATTTTATTAATTGCATTTAAGTATGCTAAAACAGAGGCTTTGACTATATCTGTGTCTGCACCATGTCCATTGACGATAAGATCATCTTTTACAATCCTGACCGTAACTTCACCCTGAGCATCAGTTCCAGACGTAATATTATTTACGGAATACAACTTAAGTTCAACTTTTAGATCTATTATTGCTTTAATTGCGTTGAAAGCTGCATCAACTGCACCATCGCCATCAGCTGATGCCTCCTTATCTTCGCCTTTTATGTTTAGTCTAACATTAGCATGAGGTTTTTTCTCCGAGTCGCAAATCACAGACATGTAACTCAACTGTATATCGTCACCAGTCAAGGCTATATTATTTGAAAGACGTACAATATCCTCATCATAAATCTCATGTTTTTTATCAGCAAGTTCCTTAAACCTAGAGAATAAGTCATTGAAAGAATCCTCTGATTCAGAGTGAATATTGAGTTCATCGAGTTTTTGCTTGAAAGCATTACGACCTGAGTGTTTTCCAAGTACTAGAGAATTACTCACAAGGCCAATATCCTCAGCTCTCATAATTTCATAAGTTTCTCTTGACTTGATAATACCATCTTGATGAATACCAGACTCATGAGCAAAGGCATTTTTACCTACAATAGCTTTGTTTGGTTGGACAGGAAACCCTGTAATGCTTGACACAAGTCTAGAACAGTTCATTATTTTCTTTGTATTAATCTTTGTGTCACATGAAAATATGTCACTACGAGTTTTTACTGTCATAACAATTTCTTCAAGGGCAGCGTTGCCAGCTCTCTCGCCTAGACCATTAATCGTACATTCAACTTGTCTTGCACCATTTAGAACAGATGATAGTGAGTTGGAGACTGCTAGCCCGAGATCATTGTGACAATGGACTGAAAATACTGCTTTGTTTGAATTAGGTACGTTTTGAATAATATTTGAGATCAGTTCGCCAAATTGATGTGGCATATTATAACCTACAGTATCTGGAATATTGATGGTTGATGCTCCTGCATCGATAACTTTCTCAATAATTTTACAAAGAAAACTAAAATCAGATCTTCCAGCATCCTCGGGTGAGAATTCCACGTCCTCGGCATGATCTTTTGCCATTTTTACCGCATTCACTGCACTAGTGATGACCTGATCGGGCAGCATCTTAAGCTTCATCTCCATGTGAATCGGGGATGTTGCAATAAATGTGTGTATCCTTGACAGTTTTGCATTTTTCAAAGCCTCAGCTGCTCTGAAAATGTCTTTTTCTAGAGCTCTTGCAAGTGCGCATATTCTTGACGTTTTTATAGAGTCCGCTATCTCTTTGACAGCCTGAAAATCACCATTACTAGCAATAGGGAAACCTGCTTCTATAACGTCAACATTAAGGTCACATAGCGCATTTGCGATTTGAATTTTTTCTTCAATATCCATAGATGCGCCCGGACTTTGCTCGCCATCTCTCAAAGTAGTATCAAAAATTATTAAATGGTTATCGTCTATCATAAATTAATATAAGCATATCAAAACATGAATCGAATTATAAGCTAAGAAATAAAGGTTAAAATAGAAATATACAAACTTTCAAATATACTATTTATCTCCATCCTCTCTAGGTGAAAAGTTTGATTCATAAAGCCCGTTTCTTCTAAGTCTTTTCGCTAAGTGTAGAGAAGGTCCAGAGAGACCATACAACAGGAAAAAAATAAAAAGAACCTTGGGTGGGTCAAAGGATATGAAAGATATAATAAGTGCAACAACAAAAAGGGCAACATGTGGTACTTTCTGCTTGAGATTTAAATCTTTGAAACTCAAATAAGCGATATTGCTGACCATTAATGCTGATAAAGTTGTTATTATTAGTAGTGTGAGATAAAAATATGATGCGATATCAACGCTCATATCCCTCAAAAGCCAGACATAGCAAATTAGGATTGCAGCACCTGCTGGGCTTGCAAGACCAACAAAATATTTTTTGTCGGTTGTTTGGTTTCTGGAGTTGAATCGAGCGAGTCTAATTGCGGTAGAGGCAACATACACGAAACACACAATATAAGAAATCTTTGTAAGATATCCAGGTGCGATAGAGGATAAGCTGGATAAATAAATTAACAAGGCAGGTGCTACACCAAAACATAATAAGTCAGAGAGACTGTCAAAATACTCACCAAAGGTTGTTTGTGTGTTTGTTAGCCTGGCTACCCTTCCATCTAAGCCGTCAAGTAACATTGCAAATAGAATAAATATAGCAGATTGAATATATTGTCCGTCTATAGCGATTACAATAGAGTAAAAACCGCAAAACATTGCCCCAAGAGTTACCAAATTTGGGAGTAGGTACACAGCTGATATCTTTTTACTTTTTCTATTCAATTATTTATCACCAACTAGTTTCTCTTTATCCATCCATGACATCATGCTTCTTAGTTTTTTCCCGGTACTCTCGATCAGATGATCAGAGCCCTCTTTTCTAAGACGATTAAATTCAGGTGAACCTGATTTAATCTCATTTACAAAATCATTGGCAAATTTTCCATTCTGAACATCCTCTAGCACAGTTTTCATTTTTTGTTTGACATGATCATCTATTAAGTAAGGACCTTTGGTGAGATCTCCGTACTCTGCGGTGTTAGAGATTGAATACCTCATGTCAGTCATACCGCCCTCATACATCAAATCCACAATTAATTTCAGTTCATTTAAACACTCAAAATAAGCCATCTCTGGGGCATAACCGGCATCAACTAGTGTTTCAAAACCAGCAAGAATGAGCGCTGTTACTCCACCACATAGTACTGCTTGCTCTCCGAACAAATCAGTTTCAGTCTCTTCTTTGAAGTTTGTTTCAATTATACCTGCTCTTCCTCCACCAATTGCAGAAGCATAGGCTAAAGCAACATCTTTAGCATTTCCGGATGAATCGTTATGTATTGCAATTAAAGTGGGTACGCCTTTACCGTTCACAAACGTTGACCTAACTAAATGCCCCGGACTTTTGGGGGCTATCATGAAAACATCATGCTTCTCAGCAGGCACGATTTGTTTATAGTGAATGTTAAACCCATGAGCAAATGCAATGGCAGCAGTAGGTTTTAAATAAGGCTCAATACTCTCTTTAAATAGATCTGATTGATACTCATCTGGAGCTAAAATCATGACAACATCAGAATCTGACACAGCATCAGGTATATTTTTTACTGCAAGACCAGCATCTTGAGCTTTTTTTGCACTTGATGAACCATCCCTAAGACCAATAATTACATTCGCACCAGAGTCATTTAAATTCATTGCATGTGCATGACCTTGAGAGCCAAAACCTATAATTGAGATTTTAAGATTTTTTATAACATCCAGATTTGCATCTTTATCATAATAAACTTTCATTTCGTCCTCCTAGTTATTTAGATTCAAGCGACTCAGAACCACGACTTATGCCCAATGCGCCGGATCTTACCTGCTCTATGATTTTTATTTTCCCAAGAGAGTCAATAAAAGCAAGAATTTTTTCAGTTGTACCAGTTAGTTCAATAGTATATGTAGTATCTGTAACATCGATAATTCTGGCTCTGAAAATATCAGTAAGTCTTTTAAGTTCGTCTCGTTGCTTGGTAGATGATTTTACTTTTAAAAGCAACATTTCTCTTTCTATGTGAGTCTCGCCAGTTAGGTCTTTGACATTAATGACATCAACTAACTTATCCAGCTGTTTCATTAATTGTGAGGCTTTTGCGTCAGAGCAATATGTTACAAGTGTCATTCTTGATATGGAGTCATCTGCTGTAGGAGCTACGCTGAGACAATGGATGTTATAGCCTCTTGCAGAGAAAAGTCCTGCTATCCTTGATAGTGAACCAAACTCATTTTCTACAAGAAGAGAAACTATATGTCTGGTTTCTTTGTTCATGCTAGCTCAATATCCTCGTTTGCTGACGGTGCTAAATGCATCTCGTGATGTCCTTTACCGCTCACAATCATTGGATATACATTTTCAGTTTGATCGGTAATCACGTCAACAAAAACTAATCTATTCTTATGATTGAGAGCGGTCTTTAGATCATTTTCAAGATCTCCTGGCTTATCTATTACCATGCCAATATGCCCAAAGCTTTCTGCTAATTTTGCAAAGTTAGGAATAGCATCCATATAAGACATTGCATATCTTCCCTCATAAAAAAACTCTTGCCATTGCCTAACCATCCCCATGTACCTATTATTTAGGTTAATAACCTTTATGGGCAAACCATATTGTAAACATGTAGATAATTCTTGGATGCACATTAAGATGCTTGCTTCGCCAGTTACACAAATTACCTGTTCTTTTGGAAATGCAAGTTGTGCACCAATAGCAGCTGGCAATCCAAAACCCATTGTCCCTAATCCTCCAGAATTTATCCATCTATTAGGTTTGTCAAATTTATAATATTGCGCAACCCACATTTGATGCTGACCAACATCTGATGTTACAAAAGATTTGCCTTTGGACAGCTTATGAAGAGTCTCAATAACAGATTGTGGCTTAATAACTTCCTTTGATTTTTGATAAGAGAGACATTTTTTCCTCTGCCAAGATTTAATTTTATTCCACCATTTTTCTAGAGCCTTCTTATCGATATCTTTCTTATATTTCACAGTGTATTCAATAAGTTTTTTCAATATTTTTTTTGTATCTCCTATTAAGGAGTAATCAACTTCGATAATTTTGGAGATTGAGGATGGATCAATATCGATATGTATAATTTTTGCTTTTGGACAAAATTGTTTTGTATCTCCGGTTACCCTATCATCAAATCTAGCACCCACAGCTAACAAAACATCGCAATCATGCATTGCCATGTTAGCCTCATAAGTACCATGCATGCCAAGCATGCCTAAAAATTGCTCATCAGAAGAAGGGTATGCGCCCAGTCCCATAAGTGTATTTGTAATTGGGTACTTTAGTAATTTCGTCAATCGAATTAGCTCATTACTCGCCTTACTCAAAATGACGCCCCCACCAGTATAAATCATCGGTTTTTTGGCTTTGCAAATAATTTTAGCTGCCTCTTCAATCTTTAGTTTATCTTCGTTTGTTTTTACTTTATAAGATCTTATTTTTATATTTTTATTATATTCATAGTCAATTTTCACATTTGGGTCTGTAAGATCTTTGGGGATATCAATAATGACTGGTCCAGGTCTACCTGTAGTTGCTATGATGAATGCTTTTCTAAAAGTCTCTGCAATTGACTCTCTATCACTGATAAGAAAATTATGTTTACAAATCGGCCTTGTGATGCCTGTTGCGTCAGCTTCTTGAAATGCATCGCTTCCAACATACTGTCTTGAGACTTGTCCAGAGATAACTATCATCGGAATTGAATCCATATGAGCCGTTGCAATACCGGTTACACAGTTTGTTATACCGGGGCCAGAAGTCACCAGAACGACTCCAGGTTTATTGCATGCTCTGGCATAACCATCTGCAGCGTGTGTTGCTCCTTGCTCGTGTCTTACAAGTACATGCTTTATATCTTTAGCAGCAAATAACGCATCATAGATATGCAGTACAGCGCCACCAGGGTATCCAAATATATAATCTACACCCTCTTTCTTGAGAGATTCAATTATTATTTCTGACCCACTCAGTTTCATCGCTAGCTTTTTTTGATGAGAAAATAAAACTTATTGTCCCTAGACTCGGAAGATAAAAGCTCGTTACCTGTTTGTCCTGCAAAGGACTCAAAGTCCATCACTGCGCCTGGATCGGTTGAGATGACATGGAGAACCTGACCAGCCTCCATAGTATTAATCTCTTTTTTTGCTTTGATGATCGGCAAAGGACAGTTAAGCCCACTTGTGTCTAGTTCTTTGTCAAAATCACTCATTTTTGTCATACCTCTTGAGTTATAATATGTATTGGAAACTATATTAGTACATTTAGATTATTTAATATAGAGAAATTAACTCATGAGAGAATAAATGTTTAAGTTATTTTTATTCATAGTTCTTGCGATAGTACCTTTGCATGCTCTGGTAGATCAGGTAACACCCTCACCTTTTTTAGGTGATTCTCTCAATAAGACGCTATCTCTATCCGATGAGAAAAAAATAGGATCTAGAATTTATAAAAATTTACAGAAAGGTAATTACATTTTAAATAATGTTTTGGTCTCAGATTATGTTTCATATCTTGGAAATAGACTAAGTAGAAATATTTCAAAAAATCGAGAGTATGTTTTTTTTGTAACAAAATCTGGTTCAGTGAATGCTTTTGCAGTACCTGGTGGATATATTGGTCTCAATGCAGGCTTGATCGCGTTGACAGAAAACGAAGCTCAATTAGCAGGAGTAGTTGCTCATGAGTTAGCGCATGTAGTACTTCGACATTCAGCAGAAATGATGGCCAATAGTAATGTAAATTCTATACCTATGTGGATTGGTATTTTTGCAGGTTTGTTGGCCGGTCAGACAGAAGCAAGCATCGCTTCTATTAAGTCAGGTATTGGTTTGTCTGTTCAAAAAAATATCAATTTAGTAAGAGAAAATGAAATTGAGGCAGATGCATATGCAGCAAAACTAATTCTAAAAAGTAATTTTGATCTTAAAGAAATGGCAAATTTTTTCAGATTGATGCAGGGTGATTCCAATAATCAAGCTGACTTGAATGAATACTTTATGACTCATCCTCTTTATAGAAATAGGATTAGCAATATTAATAACAAGGGAAAATCTCAGTCTAATCCAATTAGAAACAGCACAGACGATTATTTATATATCAAGAATATATTACTATCATATTTGAGTCCTGCAGATATCATGTCTAGTTCATCCAATAAAGATTCAGTAAAAAATCATAAGCTTGCACTATCTCACTTTAATCGTGGTGACTATATCAGAGCGAGGGATACGCTTGAGAAACATTACTTGAATAATAAATATAATATATATATTGCATCTTTGATGTCAGATATTTTGTGGGCGAGTGGGAAAAAAGAGGAAGCAAGAAAAGTGCTTGAAGATATATTGGAGGTTTATCCAGATAATAATGCTATATCGTTTCAGTTGCTGAGATATAACATTAAGGATTCTGTTGAACTTGAAAATAGTGTCAAAAAGCTCAATGGTATTATACAAAACAACAAGAATAACCCAAAAGCATATAAGTTGTTGGCCGAAGGCTTTGAAAAAATCCAGGAAAAATATTTTGCTCAGCTAGCTCTGATCGATTTTTATAATCTCAAAGGTAATATCCCTATGGCTTTCGCTGTAATAGATGAAAGCCTGAGATCAGATAACCTGAACGAGCGTCAAAAAGATAATCTAAAAGTCATCAAAAACAGGATTTTATGTGATGGAAATCCCCCTCTTCAACCTATATTTGGAGATAAAACCTGTAGTTAAAAAATGTTTTATTAAACAGGATTCATCTATATAATGATGTCATGAAAAGCCTATTTAAATCATTACTTTTTGTAATAATAATATCACCAAACATATCATTTGGAGACAATATTGTTGAGGGCAAAGAGCTCACATTCGATAGAAAAAAAGGTAATTGTTTGGCTTGTCATATGATTGATGATGGCGAATTGGCTGGAAATAATGGGCCGCCATTAATTGCGATGAAACAAAGATTTCCTGATAGAGAAGTCCTTTTTCAACAAATATGGGACCCAACACAGATGAACCCATATTCATTTATGCCTCCATTTGGTAAACATGGAGCATTAACAAGAAATGAAATTAACAAAATAATCGATTATTTATATACACTTTGAGGATAGAGATGAATAGAAGAAAATTTTTAACCAACAGTATGCTGTTCGCAGGTTCACTAGCTGTTGTACCCTCTTTGGTACTTAGTAAAAAAGCTTATGCCTCATGGCCTAAGAAGTCATTTGATATCAAAGATTTGACAGAATCAGTGAGTAGCGTTTATGGTCATAACAACTTAGAAGAGTCGTCAAAAGTTAAGCTAAAGGCTCCGGAAATTGCAGAAAATGGTGCCATAGTACCCATAAATGTATCAACAACGCTTGATAATGTTGAGTCAATAATGATATTCGTAGAAAATAATCCTCAGCCTTTATCCAGTGGATATAAATTAACCTCAATGTCAGAGCCGTCAATTGGAACAAGATTAAAAATGGGTAAAACATCGAATGTTATGGCTGCGGTTAAGAGTGGAGATAAAGTTTACACATCTACTCAGGAAGTTAAAGTAACTATTGGAGGCTGTGGAGGTTAAATATGAGTACTATTAAAATGAGATCAAAAGAATCTAATGGTGTTGTAACGGTTAAGGCTTTAATTAAACATCCTATGGAAACAGGTCAAAGAAAAAATAAAAAAACTGGAGACTTAATACCAGCCCACTATATACAAGAGGTTCATAGTAAAGCGAATGGAAAAGAGGTTATTACTATCTATTGGGGTCCTGCTGTATCAAAAAACCCTTATTTAACTTTTAAATATAAAGGTAGCAAGGGCGATGATTTAGAAATCTCTTGGGTAGATAATCAAGGCAATAGAGACTCCAAAACTGGAAAAGTTAAATAGATGATAAAAAAGTTCCTATTGCTGATTTTAATGCTACCTACCATTGCAGTACTAGCCAGTCCCGAAAAAGATTATGACGAATTTGTAACCTATTTTGAAAATAGGTTTCCGGATACACCTTTTGAAGATTACAAGAATGGAGTTTATTCTATTGATAAATCTGCAAGAGAGCAGTGGGAAGCTATGGAAGAATTCCCACCATATGAATTAAATGTAGATCGAGGAGAGGAATTATTCAATAAACCATTCAAGAATGGTAATACATATAGTTCTTGTTTCGAAAATGAAGGTATCGGCATACGTCAGAATTATCCTTATTTTGATACCGAAAAAAATAAGGTGGTTACACTTGAAGGTGCTCTTAACGACTGTAGAGTAAAAAATGGTGAAAAACCACTCAGCTATTTCAAAGGAAAAGAACTTGCTCATGTGTCCGCTTACATGGCTTATACCTCAAGAGGAAACAAATTTAATATTGAGGTTCCAAATACAAAAGAAGCTCTAGATGCTTATGAAGATGGGAGGAGACTATATTTTACAAAAAAAGGGCAACTTAATTTCTCATGTGCCGATTGTCATGTCTATCAAACAGGTACTAAGCTCAGAGCTGACATTCCAAGTCCTGCAATAGGCCATCCAACACATTTTCCTGTCTACAGATCTGGGATGGGAAGGCTTGTCACACTTCATGAAAGATTTGCTGGATGTCTAAATCGTATCAGGGCTAAAAGCTTCAAAGGTGGTAGTGATGAATTAAATAATCTTGAATTTTTCACAACATTTATGAGCAATGGTCTAGAAGTTAATGGTCCAGGCTCTAGAAAATAATATTTTTTAAGTTATACTTTAATAATGCGCGTAAAGAACTTAACTAGATTCTTAACAATACTACTAGGTTCTTTGCTGTTAACGTCTTGTGCTAACATGCAAGCGATGCTTGAGAGTGAGGTTGATGAGCAAAAACCTCTCAGTGTTGAGCAAACACTCCAAGTTTCTATACCTCTACCTGAAAATTCGAAGTATCTGACAGACAAAACTGTTATTTTTGGCGAGGGTAGTAAATTTACAGGGATATTATATTTGCAGCATGATGACACCGCTGATGATACTGTAAGTTTTTACAGAAAAAATATGATCTCTAGCGGCTGGTCAGAAATTGGAATCGTTAGATCTAGATTTATACTTATTAATTATGAAAAAGAGGATAGATTTGCAACAATTAAAGTTATAAGAGATATGTTTGATAAATCTGAATCTGAAATTACCATTGGCCCTAAATCTTCGACACAATTAGAAAAAAGCTTAGACAGTGATTCCCCAGTGATATCAGATGATCCCTTTGTAGTTGAATAGTCTACTCAAACATTAAATCTATTATATCATCAAGGTAAATGTCCCTAAAAAAGTGATCGCCATCCTCTATAATAAAGTGTTCAACATTTATTTTATTAATAGCGGAGAAATGTTTATAACTATCAAGTAATATCTCATCATCCGTTCCTGAAAATATCATGATCGGATGATCACTATCCTCAAGCAAGTCAATGATATTAAATGTAAAAGGATATTTGGATTCATTTTGTGAAAAATCTAGATAAGATCTAAATGTTGTAGAGGATACTTTTGCATTCTCACAAAAAAGAAAGTTTATAGGTGGATATTTATCAGATATCATAAACTCACTATCGTTATTTATAATCTCTTGATAAGGTAGATTATGCTCAGATACATAGTATTTTAATGTACCTTGATATGTATCAATAATCGGTGCTAATAAATATAATCTAATTTTATTTTCTCCTATAATAGAAGCTGCTTGTAATACATTAAGCGCCCCTCTGGAGTGGCCTAATAAATGAATTTCACTGTAGTTTCTACTAAGTAAGAATTTGTGCCATAATATAATTTCTTTTACTGAATCATGCTCATTATGTCTGTGTTCAATATCACATGATAGAAAATTACTGCCTCGAGCGCTTATTCCATAGCTTAAGTTTATACTCAGTACATCATGTCCTAGATCATGAATTTTTTGACTGAGTTTTTCTATTATCTCCATACCATTAAACGCACGAGTACCGTGGACTAGTAAAAAAATAGAATTATTGTCTCTATGTTTTAGTAAGTTACCATGAAGAACTACATTATCGTCTCTCTCAATTTTGATTAATTTTTTTTCTGCCAGAGCTGAACTAGATATCAACACGCATAAAACGAAGAAAGAGAGATAAAACAGTCTAGGGCGTACAGGATTCGAACCTGTGACAAATGGCTTAAAAGGCCACTGCTCTACCAACTGAGCTAACGCCCCAAATGTTTTAAATCTTCTCAAGTGTTCTTAAGGTTTCTGGAAGAACCCTTAAATCTATGAGTGAATTTTTAAGAAGTTCGGCAAAACTACTGTCCTCATACACTGCTTTATAATACTCGATTTTCATCATTAGTGAAGCACCAAATATAATGGAAACAAGAGTAATTATTGAGCCTATAGCGAGCGTTGATACTCCAGAGACTCCCTGTCCAATAGTGCATCCCAATGACAAGACTCCGCCAATTCCAATTAGAACTCCACCGAGGAGATGTCTAAAGAAGTCATGTCTGTTAACAAACCACTCTATTCTTAAGTTTTTACTTATCAACGCATAAACAAAAGAGCCAAATATTGTTGAAAGCAAAGCCACAACACCGAATGTTAGAAAGAATTCATCGAATATATTAGAGGTAAACAAAATAGCCTCACCCATTGGGTTTATGAATGTAAATGATTGTACTCCTACAGATGGGTAGGGTGTATCTAGAAAATCATTATTTTCTATCCAAGATTGCCCAAGTTCTCCACCTGTAAGAAGCCATGCAAAAGTCACAACAAGGCCGACCACAACACCAGATAAAATATTGTCTCCACTAAGTTTAGAACCAGACGAAAAAATATATTTCAATAGAATTATACATATGAATATTGGTAGTAAGAGTGATATAAGTGTACTTTCGTTTTCAATCCCTGTAATTGTCGCAACTAGCGTTTGTATAGATTGGTCATTAATTCCAATTTTCGCTAGATCGGGACTTATTGGGCTCATCCAGCTATGAAAAAATAATCCGTAAAAATCAGTCCTTGTCATAAGTAACGCCATTATCCCAGCGACTACTAAGACAAATATTGACTTTATATTCCCACCACCAATTCTTATCAGAATTTTGTTACCACATCCGCTGGCAAGAGTCATTCCTATGCCGAACATTATTCCACCAATAATGTATCGTGGCCAAAAGAAAACAGAATTTCTATATGGTATTCTCGATTCATCAATATCTAAAGATCCTATAAATTCGAGATAAGTTACCCCCAAAATTGCTACAGCAATAGCTAAGAACCATGCCTTTAAACGAGAGGAATCACCTATGTTTACTAAATCAGACACAGCGCCCATTGTGCAGAAATTAGTTTTGTTAACAACATAACCAAGAATAAACCCTAGTATGGAAGTGTAAATTAATATTGTAGTTGCTATATCCATGTACAAGATCACAGTTTATATATTTTTAATATTTTTTCAATTTTTATATCTAGTCGGATCCTTAATCCCAGCTAACTTGAATCCCTCTTTTCTCAACACACATGAGTCACACATACCACATGCTCTTCCTTGATCATCAAGTTGGTAACACGAGACTGTTTGAGAATAGTCGATGCCTAATTTACTGCCATACGTAATTATATCTTTTTTTGACATATTTATCAGAGGGGCATTGATTGAAATCGATTTACCACTCACTCCGGTTTTAGTTCCTAGGTTTATCGTGCTCTGAACACTGTTTATAAACTCTGGTCTACAATCTGGATAGCCAGAATAGTCTATTTGATTCACACCGATGAATATCTCTGCAATAGAGTGTCTTTCTGCGTAAGCAGATGCGATTGATAAAAAAATAGTATTTCTAGCGGGCACATAAGTAATTGGTATGCCAGCTTGTAATTCTGTTGGGACTTTTATCTCTTTGTCTGTTAATGCTGATCCACCAATCTGAGACATGTCAATTTTAAAAACAAATCCACTAATATTTTGATTTTTTAGATAATTCTGGCTTGATTTCACTTCATATGAATGTCTTTGATTATAGTCTATAGTAAGCGCAGTACACTCATATCCTTTTGATATTGCATGATGAAGAGCAGTAGTTGAATCTAGACCTCCTGAAAAAAGAATTAATGCCTTTTTACTTTCCATTAACAGGTCCCCATATGGTTTTGTGCAATTGCGCCTGCAATCTTACGTTTAGAGAGTGTTTAAGAATAAGATCTGCGAGTTTGCTAATAGGCATTTCATCATAAGATGGGGAAAATAATATAGAGCAAAATGAATCAAGTTGATGCTTTAATATATATTGTCTTGCCCAGTCAAAGTCTTCTGCGTTACAGATAACGAACTTAATTTCATCATTCGCTTTAAGTTTTTTATAATTTGAAATTATATTCTTATCGGATTCATTTGAGGCTGGTGTCTTTACATCTAAGATTATAGATACACGTGAATCTATTTCTGATATGTCAAATGCATTGCTAGTCTCCATTGAGACTGAAAAGTCTAAGTCACATAGATGTTTAAGGAAGACTAACACATTTTTCTGAGCAAGAGGCTCACCACCTGTTACCGTCACATATTTAGTATTATTCTTTTTGATATTAGAAATAATTTCAGTAAATGACATTTTAGAACCATTTGTAAATGCATATGCAGTATCACAGTATGAACATCTAAGAGGGCAACCTGTAAGTCTAACGAATGTTGTTGGTAGACCTGATCGTGAGGTTTCACCTTGGATAGAGAAAAAAATTTCGTTTATTATGAGTGTGTCCATAAATTAAATTGGGTTTATATCATCTAAATTATCCAGTGATGTGATAGCATGACATATCGCAACTGCTAATGCATCAGATGCATCCTCTTCAAGACTTCTTCTTAATCTTAATTTTCTTTTAACATGTTTTTTAACTTCATCTTTTTCAGCTGCTCCATTACCAGTAATAATCATTTTTACTCTCCTAGGGCTGTACTCAAAGATATCTCTGTCGCAACCACTACATACTGATAGGGCTGCACCACGAGCTTGACCTAGTTTGATAGCTGTGGCTGCATTCACACTAAAAAATACAGACTCCAATGCAATGTGATCCGGCTTATATTTTTCAATCAGACGTTTAGTATTCTGATAAATCAATGACAGTTTAACCGTATACTTATTCTTAAGTCCTGTTTTAAGTATTTCATGATGAATATAGCTAAGTCTACCCTCGTCCAATCTGACAATCCCATAGCCGGTTATATTTGTACCTGGATCAATTCCCAATATAACTGTCATGATTATTTTATATTACATTAATGTTCGTATATATATTTTGAACATCATCCAAATCCTCTAAATTATCTGTAAACAGCTCAATCTGCTCTATATCAGACTCTCCGATGTCACACATAGTTGTAGGTTCAAGTATCAATTCTTCATCTTTTGTTTCTATAGATTTAGATTCAAAGAAAGTTTTAACTGTAAATAAATTAGTTGGTTCAGTATTAATAATACAGTCATTACCACTTTGCTCATAATCCAGAATTTCTATATCATCAAGTAGATTTATCAGATCATCTTCGGATGTGTTAATGACTGTGAGAATTCCAACTTTTTTAAATAAGTGAGAAACTGATCCTTTTGTCCCAAGGCTTCCGTTATATTTAGTTAAAGCATGTCTAACTTCAGACACAGTACGATTTTTGTTATCTGTGAGACACTCAATAATTACTGCTATACCTTTGGGTCCATAACCTTCATATGTTATTTCCTCAAATGCACTATCGCTCTGACCTGAACCTTTTTTTATAGCCCTTTCAATCGTGTCTTTAGGTACACTATTCTTATTAGCTTTAGTCATAGCAAGTCTTAGTCTTGAATTACTGCTAATGTCAGGACCCGCCAGTTTAACAGCAACAGTAATTTCTCTTATTATTTTAGTAAAGACTTTTCCTCTCTTATTATCTTGTGCTTTTTTTCTGTGTTGGATGTTAGCCCATTTACTATGACCTGCCATTATGATGCCCTCTTATTTTTTTGATAATACTTATCTTCAAATTGAATCATTCTATTAATTGATTTTTTTGCATTTGTAATTATTTCTTGATTAAGAGTAATTTCGTTTTTTTGGTTAATTACGCCCATAAGTTTATCAAAAGTATTCAAGTGCATCCATGGGCATCGACCACAACTCTTACATGTAGCGCCCTCACCTTCAGTTGGCGCTTCGAAGAAGTTTTTATCAGGTGATAGTTTTTTCATTTGATAGAAAATTCCTTTTTCAGTAGCAACTATAATATTTTTAGATTT
>MDSZ01227305.1_pt1 | contig 30356 bp, 25 predicted proteins | sample 811201 | NCBI WGS metagenome assembly MDSZ01 (sample SAMN05326647, study PRJNA326480) | marine metagenome | isolation source: seawater | place: Indian Ocean: North | collected 2010 | reverse complement strand
TCTCTCTCTCTCTCTCTCTCTCTCTCTCTCTCTCTCTCTCTCTCTCTCTCTCTCCGTGTATTTTTCTCCGCTCAAACAAAGTCAACATATCATCGAATGTGGCAGACATCGAATTGCGCCAACGCTTGCAAGAGCATGATGACATCCTCGACGTCGTCGACGTAATACGGCGCTTTGGACGGTTTTTGGCCGACAGTGGAACAAAATGTAGAACACCCAGCGTAGGATGCGTCCATTTCTGTTCTATTTTCAATAGCAATAAACATTTCCTCGTCCGAGCGGTCATCTCCGATGGATAAAATGAAATCCACCGCGTCAGTATTGGTTTGTTCTCTTGATAACACGCGATCAACCGCTAAGCGTTTGCTGACGTCCTGTGCTGTAATTTCAACGACGTTGTTCCCTCTGCGAACATCCACTGAATCGTGCTCTAAAGCGCCTTCTAAATGATCGACCAACTCTTTCGCTTGCCAGTTACCGAAATCTGCATCCGCGTCGCGATAGTGCCACACGAATGAACTTCCCTTGGCTTGAATGAACGAACCATCCGTGGCTTCCATGTACTGTTCTAAAATCGGCAACACGGTATCTTTCCACTCCGCGACGTGTTCAGCCGTACCAGGAGGTGCTAATTCAATCCACTCGTTGTTCGTATCGTCTCCTCTGTACCAATATCCGTGTTCGGCGACTAAAGAAATATTCGGCACTTTACCGAACCATTCGTCCAAGGTGGCTTTTTCGCGTCCACTAACGATGCATAAAGTGTTTGCCTCATCGGCGGCTAAAGAGGTCAACAAATTCGTCAAGTGCGACGTCGGCGGTTGGTTGAAGGAAGCTAACTGCACGAGCGTCCCGTCGTAATCGATAAATAATTTTCGTTTTCTCGCTTTCTGATATGCGCCGACGCATTTGTTCGCATCTAACTTACGAAAGCTCGAATCGAGTTGGACGACTCTGAAATTCAAACCGAAACCTAGACCGTAACTTCTCGAAGACGACGCTCGCGCGCACGTTCTTTGCAACTCGCTCAAACAACTTTTTGCCCAAAATCCGACGTTGTGTTCGCCGACGTATTTCCAGTGTTTTTCGTGTCTCATCTCGCTTTCTTTAGAGCTCAAGGATAACGCCTTGTAGATGACATCCGCGACGTCGTCCACGTCCCATGGGTTCACGCGAAATGCCCCGGATAAGGATGGAGATACGCCAGTAAACTCGGAAACGATTAAGCTGGATTGTCTCGGCAACGCATACCCGTCCCTTGTTGCTTTCTCTTCGTCTCTCGGACCTTGTCTACACGTGACGTATTCGTACGGCGCGAGGTTCATGCCGTCTCTGGTGACGGTTACCACGGTCACATCCGCGACGGAATACAAAGCCGCTCTTTCGTGTAAAGGAACAGCCTGTTCTCGAAATATAACCCCCTCTGTCCCTGCCGCACCATTAATCTCTTTTACCAACCTGTGCACTTCCGCTCGCAAATCTTCCACGTCTTCGTTCTTCGCCCGCGCTGGGTTACAAATCTGCAACAATACGATCGATTCGACCAACTTCGGATGTTCCCTCAACAACGTCTGATAGGCTTTTAATTTCAACTCTATGCCTTTAAAAACGTCAAAATCATCAATCGACAATAATATTCGTTTCCCTCGGTGCGTTCGTAACATGTCATTCCGTATATTCACCGCCCCTGGACTCGTCAACGCCTCTCTCAATCGATCGGTTTTCACGCCCGTCGGACAGATTTTCACCGATACTTGCCTTCCGTAATAGTCAATACACAGCGACCCGCGATTGGTGGTATACGTCAAACCTAACAATCTCGTACAACAACTCAAAAAGTGTCTGGCGTAATCGAACGTGTGAAACCCAACAACGTCTGCGTTCAACAACCCTCTCAAAATCAACTCTCTATTCGGCAACGTCTTGAAAATCTCCGAAGAAGGAAACGGCGTGTGTAAGAAGAACATGCACTTAATAGAATTAAACCTTTTCCGTAAAAACGTCGGTAAAATCATCAGGTGATAATCTTGAATCCACACATGGTCGTCTTCGGAGCTGACTACTTCCATCAGCGTGTCCGCAAAAATTTTATTCGCGCCGACGTGCGCTTGCCACAACGTCTTTTCAAACCTCTGCTCGTTCTGTCCCATCGGCAACACGTAATGCATCATGTTCCACAAATATTCCTTACAAAATCCTTTATAATGTCTCTCCTTCATCTCTGGGTTTAGCATTACTGGTACGCAGTTGAACCTTTTCTGCAAATCCCTCATCAACGCGTCCTCTTCTTCGCTCTCAATTTCGCACACGTTGCTCGGCAACACCCCGACGTTTACCACGTGCTTAAAGTCCCCGTCGTTCAAGACGCCTTCTCGCATCTGGTCATAGATTGAGTCTCCATCTGCTTCGATTTCCCACGTGTGTCCAAATTGGTTCGTCTCTTTCAGTTTCGTCATTTTCAGCGGTAATTGATTCGCGCACACGATCACCCGTTCGACGTGCGGTTCGCTTTGGTACGAATCCGTGGAAAACGCTCCGGAGGATTTTTGGGAGTTGGTCGTTTCTCGCGGGGAGACCAATTCTGTGTGTGCGGGATCGCCGGGAGGAGGAATGAGAGTGACAGAGGCGCGTGGTAAAGAGTCAGTTTTTAACGGTGCGTCGCGCGGTCGTCGTTACGGTGGTCGTCGCATCGAGAGACGACCGACGGCCCATCTCGCGTTTGCGCGCGGCGGCGGCGACGATGATGCGTCGCGCATCATTAAAAAAAAAAGTGGGTTATCTCCCCAATCAATCGAAGGGCACTTTTTGGTGCGGTTTTGTGTGGGCCAAAACACGACTAATTCGTTCGACGAAGAAAGACGTCTCTTCTTCTTCTTCTTCGTGTTTACCTTGCAAATTCTGGAACGAGCCTCCGCTCGACTTCTTCATGGCTCCTTTGTCGTCGTCGTCGTCGTTTTCTTCGAAGGTGGTTTTATTGCGCTTGGTGTGGCGCCTCCTCCTCTTCAACACGTTTGGGGATGAAATGGAGGGGGCTCTTTTCCAAAAACAAAAACAAAAAAACGTGCATGGTTTAGGGTTTGGGCCCTTCTGAGTTTGGTTGGTCTTTGTAACTGTGTCGAGAAACGCTTAACAAAGGAATCCGACAGAAGGTCCGCCACAAAAAGCGCGGAAAAAGAAGAAGAAGAAGAAGGAAAGGAAAGAGAGAAGCGATGGAGGACGAAACGTCGTTCGAGGAATTCTACGCGTCCGTGGAATCGAAAGCAACCTCGGACCAGAAGATCGCGCGGGTGCGCGAGCGCACGAAGATTGGACGATTCGCGATTACCTGCAAACAAACGGGAGAGATTATACCACTGGTAAACTTTTCAAACTTGAGAGAAGAACTGGCGGAGATTTTGGGACCACACCTCGTGGATTGGGAAGACGAAGGGAAGAGAGAGCTGCTGTTTCGAAACTGTAAACCGTGGGAGAGAGAGGATTTGACGAAAACAATAGAAAGAGCAATTAAACAGAAAGGCTACAACGACCATTATCGTCAACGAGAAAAAGAAGCGGAGAAGACGCAGACGTACGAAGCGCCAGCACAGGAAAACCCGTTCAGTAAATACGATCAACACGGCCACGTCGACATGCCGATCCTGTACCAAAAGAGCGGAGGCGGAGAAGGTGAAGAAGCCGTGAAAAGAAACTTGGTCATCAAGGCCTCGAACAAGCATAACGAGAATAACGATGAGACCAAAATTTTTTCCTTTAACATGGAATGGGTGGACATGAATAACTCCGTGGGTAAACCGACTGTCGAAGATTCGGTGTGGACGGAGAAGAAAACGCCCATGCAACGGATGCGCGATACGAAATGGTTACCTCCCGCCTTGGCTGATAAAGGAGTCACCGAGAATGACTATTTCCATTTGTGCGACATACTCATCAGCGCGTATGATAAATTACCATTTCAAAACCTCCGAGGCGGACCGGCTGTGAACGAGTTTATGTATTTTTGTTGCCCGCTCGGTCCGGTTTGTTTTGTTCTTCAAATGATGAACCCGTTAACGTGTTTGCTTTATAAACCGTACGATGACGACATGGATGGACGCGTGTTGCCGAGCGCGAACGAGATTCTACGCAAATATAATTTAAAAGCGAAGAAAAACAATTTCAACAAAGCCGTCTTTATCGTCGAAAATGAAGAACAAACTAGTGTAGCAGTACCTCAACAAACTAGATTACCTCAATACGATATAGTGTATCCTACTGTGTAACAACATACATCTACCGTGACATCTTATACCCGACGACGAACATCATCACAAACAACGGTATGTCCCCGAAATGCGCGACGATGCCCCCGACTCGCTTCTTCGCCGGCACGCCGGTCCCGTATCCAAACACGTACATCACGCGACCAATGGACCATATCCCGCAATAGCACGCCGCTGTCACCGGGTACATCAATCCAACCAACATCGTGCTCATCGCAACGGAAGGTGCGACTTCCAATATGTTTTGGTGTGCGCGTTGGACGCAGTCGAATTCTTTCTTGTTCTCATGTCCCTTTATATCATATGGTTATTTTGCGAATTGGAAAATTGAGAGTACGTGCGCGTGAGAGTGAACGTCAGCGAGAGAAGAGAGGGAGAGAGAGAAAGAAAGCGAGAGCCAAAGAGAGAAAGAAAGAGAGGACGCGCGCGCGCCTCGTCACGCGCGAGCGTCCGGGAGGAGAAAACTCGCGTCGCCGCACTAAGCGCATCGGACCACCACACGCGTCGTAACGAACCCACCTCTGGTGCGTAGAGATTCGGATACTTGATTTTGTATTTCTTTCTCGCTCGGAGGACTTGGACGATGGCGACGCAGTTAGGAATCTGCATCGCGCCAATCGCGAGAACGACCGCGCCGTAGTTTTCCGGCACGTGCATCGTCTGTCTGTCTTTTCTTTCTTTCTTTCTTTCTTTCGTTCTGTCTTTGAACGAGATGTCCAAAGGGAAGGATATGATTTCTGGGGAAAAATTCGAAACATTTTCGTCGCTTTTTAAAACGCCACAATAAAATCATCGTCTTTGTCGCGACGACGACTGACGCTTTTCTCGATTGGTCATGAAGCTCGTCGAGTACCAGCGGGTAAAGTCCGTCTTCGCGTCTCTCCCGATGAACGCGCCGCCTCCCATGCATCTCCTCGCCGCGCAGTTCCCAGAGCTCTCCTTGGACGCGTTGTTCTCCATCTACGGACAAGAGTTTAGTCGAAAGCTACGCCAGACGCACGGGAAATTCGTGCGGTCCATCGAATCGTTGGAGAAACGATACCTACACGGCGAAGACGTGTTCGACATCGCGATGAACGTGGACTTTCCAGCCTGCCAGCTCATGCGATTGATCATCGAAAGTGTTTTAAAAGTGAACCATAAATCAGTCGGGAAAATGCTGAAACATCCGTACGATGGAAACGCGTTTCCGAGCGAAGTGCCGGAAGATTCGAGAGCGATGACGTCCGGTCTCAACAGCAACAAAGGGAAAAAATTGATCGAACGATTAAAAGTAGATTGCGAACGAGTCGTCGCGTGGGATTTCGGAGCCTCTCCAGCCACGGAACGGTCCCGAAGAGAAGCCGGGTTGGAGTACGAGAAGATATTGGAAGACGCGTTGACGGATATCGGCGCACAGTTTGAGACCGAGACGGATTTACGCGCGGAAGGCGCGAGTCGGACGCCAGATGTAAGATTGAAAGTGCCTATTAGTGTCCTTGGAAGAACGATTCACTGGATCGACAGTAAGGCGTCGTTTTGTGATCCGCAAGTGCACGAGGAGAGCGGGTCGAAGCAGTTTCGAGCATACGTGAATAGATTCGGAAGCGGAATGGTGATTTATTGGCACGGCGTCGTCGATGAGTTGAGAGAGGTCGATCCGAACGTTTTGTTGGTGGAGAAGTTTCCAGATAGGAAAGAGATTGTGATGTTGCCAAAATACGACGACGGTTTTGATGATGATGATGAGGAGGATGAAGAGACGGATGTGTGAAATTTTTGCGCGTGTTAGAAGTTTTTAGTTACAAAGTAGACTTAGAGAGTTAGTTAAAACAACCGCGCGATTACGCGCTCGAGCAGATAGATGTGTATCAGAGACCCAACTCGACTAGAGCACAAAGCAAGCTTTTAACCGCCAAAAGTCGCGCCATCGAACCCGCAGTTCACTCGTTCCATGTCAACAAATTCCACGTACACTCGATTCTTCGGTATCATAAAGTCCCTCTCCAAAGTCTCGCACAAATGTTGCATCAATTTTTTATTATTTTCCAAGTTGATCCCGCCGATGGACTTTAACGTCCCCAGCGCGCACGGCTGTTCTTCGCCTCCCCACACCATGGTCACGTCGTCGTGCACGGTCACGCACACGTACGTTTCTGGCTTATTCAGAGTTTCTGCGATGTGTTTCGACATTTGTTTCATGAAATCGCTCTTGTGCGGCAATTGCATCTCGCACGAGACGTGTAAGACCATCGACGGGTCCCCTGGCATGGCGCACAGGTCCTCTCTTCGGTTCGCCGTCGCTTCTGCTCTTCTCGTCGTCGCTCTGGTTGTTCTCGTCGGCCGAGTCGGCCGACTCGTCGTTCTTGCCGTTGGTATCGATGCAGAAAACATCGCGCAAAAGTGGTGCAGGAAATTTATGAATTGGATTTTTGGAAATTTTTTTTAGAGGTCCAATTGGACAAAGAATTTTCGCTCAATAAAAAAGACGCGCTTTCTTCTTCTTCCTCTTCTCTCGTCACCGTTCGAGACGACGACGCGTGTTTCGCTTCGGAGAAGAGACGCATGAGCGGGTACCCACCTCCTCCGAGCGGATACGGGCAGCCCCCGCCGCCGCGCGTTCAACAACAGGGCACTCAATACGGGGGTGCGCCTCAGGGGCCTCCTCCAACGAATCCAACAGGTGAGGAATCGAATCGTTTGAATGTGGTGAAAGCTTTCCGAAACGTCCGTCTTTTCTCGATCACCTCGACCGCGTCCACAAGACGCGCAAACAACGCTGACGACGAATCCACTCGCTCGCTATCCCCCTTTTCGCGCGCGACGATGACTCGCGCGGTCGTTTTACCAGGCATTGCACCACCTCCGATGATGGGACAACAACAACACCAGCAGAACAATAACGGGTATAATCCTCCGCCGCCGGCGCCGGGGGCGGGAGCAGGGTACCAACACCAACAGACGAGTCAACCAGGTCCAGCGATGTCTGCACCTCCCCCACCTTCAACTGCGATGGGAGGACAACAGCAACAACGGTATCAACCGGCGGTGCCACCGCCGGCGATGATGTCGAACGCGCCTCCCCAAGCGCAGACGTCCTTTACTTCTTCCTCCGTAACGTCCCCGCCGACGGCGGCGATGTCGAGGATGTCGATGGCACCTCCGTCGACGTCTGGCGCTTCGTCGTCTGCATATCCGCATCAACCGTCAACACAGCAGCAGCAGCAGCAACAACAACAACAACAGTATCAACAACAATATCCGGGACCTGCGCCGCCGCCATCGGCGGGCAGTAGTAGTAGCGTGTATCCGACGAGCGCGCCTCCCATGGGAATGTACGGACGAGGCGCGCCACCTCCAGGAGGTATGATGCCCGGAATGGGTGGTCAGCAGGGAGGGTACCCGCCCGACGCAGACGCACGGTCGATCGACGTTCAAAATCTCGATCAGAAAGCGTTGCCGAGACCAGGCGAGGATCAGGCGAGACCAAACTCGAATTTATCGTGTGACCCGAAATATTTACGGTTGACGGTTGGGGCGTTGCCGCAATCGGTCGGTTTGAAGCAAAGATTTGCGTTACCAGTCGGGTGCATCGTTCGACCAATGTGTCCTGGTGATTCTGTGCCTACGGCGCAGTTTGGATCATCTGGAATTGTTCGCTGTCGAAGGTGTCGAACGTATATTAATCCATTCGTTCAGTTCATCGAAGGTGGGAGAAGATATAGATGTAACGTCTGCTCGTTACCGAACGATGTTCCAGTGGACTATTTTTGCGCGTTAGATGAAAACGGAGTGAGGAGAGACGTGGCAGAAAGACCCGAGTTGAGATCTGGGACGGTTGAATTTTTAGCTTCGGCGGAGTACATGGTACGACCGCCCATGCCGCCGACGTATTTTTTCGCCTTTGACGTCAGTCAAACGGCCGTTAGATCTGGTTTTTTGAAATCTGCCATCGATACCGTTCGCGATTGTTTAGATTCCATGCAATCGAAATCTGATCGCACGAGAATTGGGTTTATTACGTACGATCGATCCATTCATTTTTACGGCTTGCGATCCACCTCGATGGCGCCATCGATGATGGTGGTTGGAGAATTGAACGACCCGTTCGCGCCAGTGCCAGACGATTTGCTCGCGAATTTACAAGAGTGCCGAACGGTAGTAGAGGCGACGTTGGACGTCATTGCAAATTCGTTCTTGGAGACGGATATTCAAGAGTCCGCGATGGGACCGGCGTTAAAGGCGGCATATTCAACAATCTCGCAGATTGGAGGCAAGTTGATGATTTTTCAGTCGACGTTGCCATCCATCGGCACCGGGAGACTTTTATCCCGAGACGATGCGAGAGGCTACGAAGCAAATTCAAAAGAATACGAACTTAGAAATCCGGCAGATAATTTTTACAAGTCTATGGCAGCGGAGTGTTCTCGACAGCAAGTTTGCGTTGATGTGTTTTGCACGTCTGTGCCGTATGCAGACATCGCATCGATGTGTGTGTTGCCGAAATATACCGGCGGAGACGTTCGATATTACCCGCAATTTTCCTTGGCAAAAGACGAGGTAAAATTCAAAACGGAACTGACGAGAACTTTGACTCGAGACGTCGCGTGGGAATCCGTATGTCGCGTTCGATGCTCGAAAGGATTTCGCGTTTGTGCATTCAACGGGCACTTTTTCATTCGTTCGCTCGATTTACTCGCATTACCAGCCACAAATGCGGACCAAACGCACGCGGTGTATCTCGCGCACGACGAAGTTGTGCCAAACATGCAAGCGTGTTACATTCAGTGCGCGTTGTTGTATACCTCAGCGGATGGTGAACGCCGGATTCGAGTGCATACTATGCAAGTGCCGGTGGTGAACGACATGACGGACTTATTTCGCGCGATTGACTCGGGCGCCATGGCGTGCTTTTTGACGCGTTTGAGCGCCGAGAGAACAAATTCGGCGAGGTTGCAAGAAGCCAGAGATGCGTTGACGCACAAACTCGTCGATGCGTTGAAAGAGTATAAACTGTTAGGCGGTGCTCGACACAACTTTGGATTCAACTCTTTAGCATTTCCGGAATCCATGAAACTTTTACCGCTGTTTGCGATGTGCGCAACTAAGACGCTCGCGTTGAAAGGTGCGCCAAGAGACGTTGCAGTGGATAACCGAGTCGAGTGTTCTTTTGATATCATGAGTTGTTCCACGGAAGATTGTTTGCGGATGATGTACCCGGCGTGTTATGCGTTACACGGAGGGAGTGGAGACGCCGGCATTCCAGAAAACGATTCAATCGAGGCATTGATGAAGATGAAAATGCCTCCAAGAACAGCGTTAGCTGGCGAGCGCATCGACGCCAGAGGTATTTATTTAATCGATGATGGACGAAAATTACTCGTATGGGTCGGTGGACAGTGCGAAAAACAGATGATTGCGAGTGTTTTCGGCGATCAAGGATGCCCGGATCCCTTCGTTGATGCGTATTTGCCAACCATTAGCGGGAATAAAATGAACGAAAAAGTTAGAAACACGGTAAAAAGAATACGAAGTAGAAATCAAGCGCGGTACCAAGCGTTGATGGTGATCAGACAAGGCACGCAGCAAGAGGCGCTACTGTTCAACCATTTAGTAGAAGATCGCGCGAGCGGTGGCGGTATGGGATACGGCGATTTCCTCGCGCAGTTACATCGATTAGTTCAACAAGCCGCAAACGCGGGACGGTAGATCTTATTTTAAAAAATAAGCTCACATCAGCTACGATATAATGATATTACAATCCTCCTCCTTTAAACCACGTAAACCCGCCACCACCACTGCTACCACCTTGGCTTCTCAAGTACTCCTGCTCTTCGCTATCTCTTAATTGAATGACGACTTCGCCGAGCTCAGGAATCTCCTCCAACATCAGCTCTCTCGCCGAAGATATTTTCCCAATGACCTCCTCCGCAGTTATACCTTTCCTTAAAAACGCTATGAAAAAGTCCACGCTTAGTTTTCTCCCGTTCATTCTCGCTCTCAACCCGGTCACGTGCGTATCCTCCCCGCACTCGTTCCTCACAATCTCTCTCACTCGATCTTCGATTTCCTCCACGCAATTCGTATCTGCCAATGTCTTCACGGCTTCCCATCCAACTTCAAGCCCAACCTTCGCTAACAATGCGCATACGAATATCGCCGCTAACTTATCCATGATTGGATACCCGTAAACTGCACCAATCACCCCAACTAATGCGGCGACCGACCCTAACGCGTCTGACCTGTGATGCCACGCGTTGGCGACCAACACTTGTGACTGCAACCGTTTCCCGATTCTCATGGTAAACTGAAACGTCGCCTCTTTCGCTAACACGGACGCGATGGCTACCGTTATCGCCTCCACCGACACTAACCCGTCCTCCTTCTCTTCTTGTCCATCCGCTCTTCCTCTCCCAGTCAAGTTCATGAACTCAATCTCGTATTCACTGACCAACTTTTCGCAGACGTACCAAAACATCCCGCCTGCGCTGAAGACTAAACACACGCTCACCCAAATCGCTGCTATGCTCTCCAACTTCCCGTACCCATACGGAAACTTTTCATCCGCCGGTCTCGCCGCAATCCTCGCCGCCACTAACGTCACAAAGTCCGTAAACACGTCCATCATCGAATGCCCCGCGTCCGCCAGTAACGCTTGACTGTTCCACAGGATACCGGCGATAAACTTCACAAACACTAAGACAATATTAACGACGGTTCCAACGACCGTGGTCCACACCACCGCGCGATAATACTCCGCATCGGAAACTTCGGGCCCGTGATCGCCGAGTAACGCGTCCGGTGGTATGCAATACCGCTCTAAACACGTCTGTTTTCGGCGTATCGCGTGCTCGTGTTTGGACTGAGAGGCGTGGCCGATGCGTATTAAATCGTTTCCCGACGGCGTGTGTTCGAACGTGGTCGACGCGAAGTCGTGGCCGGACGTGATTGTCGTCGCCCGCGGTGACGTCAGAGGGGAACGGAGGACTTGGTGCGTGGGCATGTCGTCGTCCACTGCCTCCCCCTCCCGTCACACCCAAGCGTATCTGAGTGAGACTCGAGCGACACAGTGAATTGATGTTTTTGCGATAAATTAATGTCGAAAAAATAGTGGGTCCACACACTCATTTTTTCGCGCATTTTTTTTTGTGTGTGGGTGTTTTTTTCCCTTGTACCTGGTATTTTTTTCCCTTACTCCTCAGTTTTGTAGAGCACGCAAAAGCGCCTTTGAACACCGCACACTCTCAAGAAACTCGTCGTCATGGTGCGTTCTCTCTCTCTATCTCTCTCCTCTCTTTGCCAGTCGTTTCGCGCGGACGAAAGAGGTCTCGACGCATCGCGCGCGGGACCGGGCGGATGCGGTGGTCGCGCGGTTGGGTTTCGCGCGCGCGATGGCGTTTTTTTTCCCTCGGGTGTAAAGGGTAGCCCTCAAAATCGCGTGGGAGAAGATGCGCGCGCGTATCTCGCGTGGGACGTCGCGATGTTTGAGGATGACTTTCCGCGCGCGATGTGAGGGTATTGGGTATTTTGACATCCAAATGCGGGGCGTTTGAAGTCCGCGAGCGAGGAGGCGCGCTAACAGAGGAACATTTTCGCGCGCGAATTTGACGAGCGAACGTAGTCCTAATGTGTGTGTGGCTTGCTGACCCATTCTTCTCTCTCTCTCTCTCTCTCTCTCTCTCTCTCTCTCTCTCTCTTTGCCTTTCTCTTTTATCGATCACAGTCTACGAACAAAACGATCGTCGTCGTCGACGCGAAGGGCCACATGCTCGGCCGTCTCGCCTCCACCGTCGCCAAGCAGCTCTTGCAAGGCCAGCACGTTGTCGTCGTGAGAACTGAAGGGATCTGCCTTTCAGGTGGTATGGTTAGACGCAAGCAAAGATGGGATTACTACAGGAAGAAGAGAATGAATACGAACCCGAAGAAGGGTCCGTATCACTTCACCCAACCGTCGAGAATGTTCTGGAGAGTCGTGAGAGGTATGTTGCCGCACAAAACTACGAGAGGGAAAGCTGCCTTTGAAAGATTAAAGTGCTTTGAAGGGATCCCGGCACCGTACGACAAGGTGAAGAGAGCGGTTGTCCCGGAGGCGTTGAAGATTGCGAGATTGAACGAAGGGAGACGATTTTGTGTGCTCGGCGATTTGTGCTCGCAAATTGGATGGAAGCACAGCGAGACGGTGAAGGTTTTGGAAGCGAAGAGAGCGGAAGCTGGTAAGGATTATTGGGAGAAGAAGAAGGTGGCGACGGCCAAGTTTGAGGCGGCCAAAAAGGCGGCAAACGAGCAGTTGGGTGACTTGAAGGAGTTGATTGAACGCACTGGCTATTAAACGGGCAGTGTAGTAGGTACACACTTGATTCTCAATCAAATCATCATCAGCAAATCGTTGTTTTAGCACATTAAGTAAATAGACTTCTTATAAAATAAATATAACAATATCTACCTATATTCTACGTAATGGTTTTTAATATCTGTACTCGCGCACGGATTTGAAAAAGTGCGCGACGTTTTCTTCTGGCGTGCCTACCATAACCCCGTGTCCTAAGTTCATGACGTGCTTCTTGTTTCCCGCACCTTTAATCGTCTCTTCAATCGCATGCGTGATGTGCTCTTTACTCGAAAACAAACTCACCGGGTCCATGTTCCCTTGCACCGCTTGTTCCATTCCCAATCTCGCTCTCGCATCAGCGATATCCACCGTCCCATCCAACGAAATCACGTCCGCACCCGTCGTCTGTAACCGTTCCAAAAACCCACCAGCACCGCTGCAATACAAAATCAACGGCGTGTCCGGGTGCGTTTGCTTTACTTCTTTAATCACCCGCGTTAAATACGGTAAGCAAAATCTGGAAAAATCTTTCGGCAACCATTCGCTCGCCCACGAGTCAAAAATTTGCACGACTTGCGCGCCGCTTTCGATTTGATATCTCGTGTACGTAATCACTGCATCGGTCAACTTTTCCATTAACGCGTGGTAAATCTCCGGCTCATCGAATGCCATTTTTTTGATAACTTTGTAATGGGAACTCGTACCGCCTTCGACGATGTACGTCGCCAACGTAAACGGCGCCCCAACAAAACCAAGTAACGTCGCATCCGTACCTTTCAGTTCATTTCTCAAAACCTTCAAACTTTCCCCAGTAAAATTCACGCTCTTTTCCGGCTCCAACGGCGTCACCGCGTTCACGCCCGCCATGTCGCGAATCGGGTTGAAAATAACCGGCCCAGTTCCTTTGACGATGTCAAATGGAATGTTCATCCCAGCTAACGGCGTTAAAATATCCGAGAACACGATAACTCCGTCTGGCTTAAACGCCTCGTATGGTTGCAAAGAAATCTCCACGCACAAATCCACCGTTTCCGAACGCTCGCGAAACGTCGTGTGTTTTTTGCACAAATCTTGGTACACTTTCATGTACCGTCCAGCCTGTCGCATCATCCAGATGGGCGGTCGTTCGCACTGCTCGCCTTTGATCGTGCGCACCATGAGCGGGTCTCCCGTCGATGCTTTCACCATCGTAGAGACCGTCGATGTTCTCTTCGCATGCCTCGCGAGTCCTCGCTTCCTCGTCATCGACGACGACGACGACCCGACGCGGTGCGCGCACGACGCGCTCGTTCCCATCATCATCTTTTAATGTGGTAATCCGAAAATTCGGACCAACACCCCCCACAAAGAATCAGCGTTTTTCGAGAGTCGACTTTGGGAACACGCTTCTTCACCGAGCAGCCCGCGAGGTTTGATCCGTGTGTGGCTCTGAAAAAGGTCGTCGTCTCCAGAGGTCAGTCTCGGAGTCTTCTCTTTCGTAAAAAAGCGCGTCGGTGCGTTGTAAGTGTGGATAAATCCGGGGAAGAAAATCAATCGTATCTCTTTTCCCTCCATGTGTTTAGGGTTTATCATGCTCTATAATTAAAAGAGACCCACCTCTTTGGAAGGGGCGCACAAAAAGCTCTCCAACGAAATCGATCCGTCTCGCGACAAAACAACGCCTTTCTCTCTTTCGCGACGGGAACCACCCCCACGGACGACGCCGCGGGGACGGGCACATGTCCTGCGCTTCGGTCTTTTGGGGCGTTTCTTTGACAAAGGTTCCTTCGCGAGGACACCTTTCCTCCGCGCAACACAATTTTCTTTTTTGGAAGACGACGACGAATTATTCGAATCGTCGAGACAATAATTTTGACCGGTCGTCGTCGTCGTCCTCCTCCTCCTCCTCTCAAAGAAAAACTGCGATCGAAATGAGTTCTTCCCCGACGAGCTATTCGTTTTTGGCCAGAAATTGCTCTCGAGCGTTACATCAGATGGTATGTTCGACCTCCGGTCGATGCGCGGGGTCTTTTGCCGGGAATGACAGATCTGTTGTTACAGCCGCGTTGAATGGGCAGCAACAGGGATCCGCAGCTGCGGCTCCGCAGCAGCAAAGATCATCCCAGATGCCGCAGCAAGCGGTGAAACCGGTCCAAGTGCCACCGCGGTTGACGAATAACGGGGTCATGAAGAAGGAAAATTTACCGCCGTTTCAATCGCAAATGGCAACAACGACTCGACAGCAACAACAAGAGCAACAATTTCGCTCGATACCGCCACAACCTTTGCCAAAAGTAAACAATAACAACAACAACAACAACAACAACAACAACAACAACAACAACAACAACACAATCTCATCGACGAGTGTTTCTTCTTCTGAAACAGGGTCTGCGCTTCCGCAATCTCGATTAGAAGGTAAATTGGTTCCAGACGACGTGGATGCGGCATACCACCAATTGCAACACTTAGGACAAAAATGGGCCGATTTACACGCCGAGGCAGAGATTCTCGAGGAGGCGAAGAAGTGCATATTAGCGACAATCACGTTGTTTCACGTGGAGAATGGCGACGCAAAGTCAACTGCGGAAGTCAGAGCACACGCGAGTAAAGAGTACCAAGACCATATAAAAAAGATGGTCGAAGCGAGACGGTTGGCAAACCAAGCGAAGATCGAATTGGAAAGCGTGAAGACACATTTGAATTTGGTGAGAACATTTGAGAGTTCGCGAAGGGAGGAGTTGAAGATGCTTTAAAGAAATACAGAGGAGAGGAACGAAGAGAAAAGCGTCGAGTGTCGAGTGTACCAGTGGTAGCAGTTTTATATCATAAATCTTATTACATTTTTTTCTTCTCTTTTTCTTTTTTCTTCTCTCTCCTCCTATTGAAACTCCGAGCCGCTCACCCCGATACTCCCGCCTTCCTTTCTAATTTCCATCAACGTCTTTTGCGGCGTCGTCCACGATTTGCCACCTTTCGCCTCCAAGCTACAACTGCACAACCTCGCCACCAACCCACACAACTGCACATCGCTCGCGCACCCCTCGCTAATTCTCACGTGAAAAAATCCGATAATTTTCAAAAACTCCAACTTTACGTATTCCGACATCTCCTTATCGTCGTACCGTTTGCACACCTGAAAAATTGTTTTAATCATATCTTGCGGCGAATATCCACTCTTTCTTAACTTTAAAATCCTATCGCAACCATCATCCACTTCTCCGTTCAAACAGTGCTGTAAAACAGCCCCGATCACTTCTGGATGCGGCGTATCGCACACGCGAAACACGTTTTCTTGATTCACCATTTGAAACCCACTATGGCACGCCTGTAAACTGTTCAACGCGTTCCTCATGTCCCCTTCCGCGCAAAATACGATCGCCTCCAACCCTCTCGCATCGTGCGGCACCTTTTCTTTCTCGCACACGTACACCAACCGTTCCAAAACTTGCTTATCGCTCAACCGCGAAAATCTCACGATGGCGCAACGCGACTGAATCGGTTCGATAATTTTTTCGCTCAAGTTACACGCCAACGCGAATCTCGTCGTCGAAGAATAAATTTCCATAGTTCTCCTCATCGCTTGCTGCGCGCCTTTCGTCATCGCGTCCGCTTCGTCCAAAATGATAATCTTACACCTCCCGGCTGGCAAAGTCACTTTCTTTTGCGCGAACATTTTAATCTTATTCCTGACTACATCTATGCCTCTCTCATCCGACGCGTTCAGCTCCAACACCGCGTCTTTATACCGATCCCCAAGTAGCGTTCGCGCCAAAACGTGCACGGACGTCGTCTTTCCACACCCGGGCGGGCCACTCAACAACAAATTCGGCATCGCCCCCGTCGCAATCATCCCTCGCATTTGACTCAGCGTCTCCTCGTGGCCGACGATGTGATCGAGACACGTCGGACGCCATTTCTCGATCCACGGTTGGTTGGCCATTTCTTGCTCCTTGGAGAGCTTTTGCTTCTCGCTCGCTTTTTGGAAGAACGGGTTCATCGTCATCTTCTTCTTCTTCTTCTTCTTCTAAATGAGATTGGTGATGGTTTCCCAAAGAGAGAGAGAAAAAAACAGAAGAATTTTTCCCTCTCGTTTTTTTTTGAATTTTTTTCTTTCTCTCTCTCTCTCTCTCTAGGGTTTAAAACCCTAAAAATGGAATCCTTTTTTTTTTTTTGAAAGGGAAAAAGACTTTAAAAGAACTACGAGAAAAAAAGAGTTTTGGGCTTTAGAGTAGTACCCTCTCAAGTCGAAACATCCCCCCCCCCGGGCCTATAAACTCAAACGTGTTACACAACATGCGGAACACCACCACTCGCCAACCACCACCCGTCGCGGCGGCAAAAGCGGCGGCGCGTTTTTTTGTCGTCGCACGCGTCGTCGTCGTCGCGACGAGCGTTTTTTTCGTGCGACCAGTGTCAGGCGCACCGGCGGTGTTTTTTACGAGCTTTGCGAACGAAGGAGATCGCATTCGCTTTGACGGGGCGGCGCTCGAGAATACGGGGCACTATTTTGGACGATTGAGCGAGGAAAACGTGCTAGAGAAACTGCGGCTGTTTAATAACGACGCGGAGAAGGAAGCGGGCGAAGTCGACGCGACGATACTTTTAGACCAACCGAGATGGACGTTAGCGGACGAGAGATTGATGGCAAAGCTCTTGTTTTCTTCCCGAGAGAATGTGGAAGAAGAGACGAAGAAGAAAACGATGCTGTTCGCGCCGAGATTTAGCCGATCGCACGAGAGAAGAGAAGAAGAAAAAACGAAGCACACCGTAAAAGAGAAAATAGAGAAACGCGCCTCGGAAGACTCGAGCTTGCGAAGTCGCGTGCGGTATTGGAACTGCGATACAAGCGACAATGGCGATAAAAACGTGGACCAACAAGTGAAGGCAATTTTAGGCGTTTTAACGGGGAGTTCTAAGGAGGATAAAGAACCGACCGATCGCGTGGGGATTGTTATATGCGGTGGAGAAAAGAAAGAGGAAGATTTTTTGTTATTTCAGGCGTTGATGAAGGCGTTGATGAAGGCGGAGAGGTCGTTTGTATCCAGTGTCGTAGGCGGGGAGACCGCTGGGAGAGTTGAAGGTAGCGTAAATAGCAGCGGCGACGCGGAAGGCACGAAAGGTGCGGAAGAACGAGAAAAGAGACGAGACTTGCTTTATTCGAAAGGTCCCGGGAGTAAAGTGAACGAGTGCGACGACTTGTGTCAGTTGCACGTCACCATCTTGAGCTGCTTGATTATTTTCTGGATTTTCGCGGGGACGTTTACGTTTGGCATCGGTATGATGTCGAATTTGGACACGCCAAAAATCTACGAGAAGAGCGACGAGTGATTGGGCTAAAGTCTGCCATGCCATTGTAAACATGTTCAGTATATACACGAATTAAACACACTAGTTCTATGCAACACTAACTACTCGCACGAATCTCGAAACGAATTCAGTTCTGCAGATAGCCGGTCAATAATCTCTCGCGCTTCGCCAGATGACCTCATTAACTGTTGATTTTGCATCGCTAATTCTGCAAGTTTTTCGCATATCGCCACCGAAACCACGTCCGCGTCTTCTGGTAACATCTCTTCGTTCAAAAAATTCGTCACTTCCATAAATATCTTCGATCGAGCCGATTCCACCGCCGAAGCGACAGCAAACTCGGCGTCTTTTCTTTGACGCGTTTCTTTCATGTAATAAAGAAAATTGTCTATATCTTTGCTACTGCTAGTGCTACCATTCATATTCGCTTCTTCTATCGACGGCTTTATTGGAATCGGTTGAAATTCATTCCTTCGTCGTCTCGAATCCTTCTCCGCGCCGTTTTTCTTCCCAACTTCGACTGGAATGCGCATCGGCTTTCCCAAATTTGGCGAACGCTGCTCTTTCCCTCTCTCTCTCTCTCTTCCCTCTCTACCCTCTCTCGTCGATTTATGTACCGGGCTCATTGTTGCAGTCCTCGTCCGCACATTCTCTCCGTCTCTATCTTTCCATTTCTCGCGCGCGCTTTTCAACGCGGACGCGAATTGGTCCTTTCCTCGTCTGTCCTCGACGTCAAAAGTCTCCCCAATGTTAGTCTCGCTCTTCTTACTCGCATTTTTTGCGTTCTTCGGTGGTGATGTTGTCGTTGTCGTCGTCCTTGTCGTCGTCGTCGTTCGCCGTTTGAGTTCGCTCAGGCGTTTCGCGAGCGCGGACACGTCCCCGTCGCGAGGAAGCGGCATTTTCTAAGTTCTTTCTCGTAGAGAGAATTTTGAGATGAAAATTTTCCAATTGTTTTTTTTTGACATTTTTCTTGGACTCTTTTTTTGGCCTCTTTTTTTTAGATACAATTTTTTGTCTCAAAAATACACGCACGAGCGACATAATAATAAACTAAAAATAGTCCTCCTTCTTCCGCTTTGGGGGCCAGCCAACCAACGTAAAAACGTCGATTCCAATAATGTCCGACGATCCTTTGGCGGCGAGTAACGCGCCGCAAAACGCGACTCCTTTTCGACGCCACGAAAGCGACGACGAGGAGAAGGAGGAAGAGGAGGTCGAAGAACCTCTGTTTTCTTCGAACGCGAACGAGGCCAAGAAAAAGTCAAACACGACGAAAGTGTTGTCCACGTACGGAGGATCTGGATTGGGAGTGAAGAATCATTTCTTACACGTGGCGTTGTCCGCGTCCGTGCTCGTGTTAGCCGTGTTTTTGTGCTTGGGATTGGTGTACATACCCGCGATGAACCCGATGGAATCGTACGCGCTGAAACGCGAGGACAAGTGCTTTGCGAGATCGAATTCAACGTGCGAGAACTATTTGAGAGCGGAGGTGTATTTTTGGAACGTGACGAATCCGATGGAGTTTGTGAACGGCGTGGAAGCACCAAAGCTAGAAGAGGTTGGACCGTTTGTGATTAAAGATGGGGTGTCGAAGAAGCAGAACGTAACGTTCAGCGAAGATGGAAGCGAAGTTGGGTTCGTGGAGACGTTGTACGGGCAAGTCGAGTGGGGGACAGAAAGCGCGTGGGAGAGCGAGGTATGGCCGCGTCTCTCTTTTTTAAAATACACATTTCGTTTCGTTTTGTTCTTCCTTCGTCAAATCTTATATGAACTAACCTAGTCTTTCTAACTGTGTATAGATTATATCAATCAACCCGGCATACGTGCAAATAATCAAATCCGCTGGGAGCGAGTACAACTTGGCGCTCTCGGCGTTGCCACAAACTTTGAAGGCTTTACACACGGCTATGGTTGGTTTTATCAACGCATGCGCTTACGATCCCGTCTTATCCCACTCGTTTGCGGATTTATCAGCAGCGCTGACGTCCGGGGTAGTGACCGCGGAGGATCTCGCGTTGGGACAACTCTTTTCTTTCAGCGTCACTTTCGGTGACGGGATACCGATTACCAGTTTGCCGTTACCGCCGACTGTTTTCGCTCCCATGTACGAACCGTTCGGTATCAATGCGTCGAGCGGTGTGAACATGCCTGTGTTTGAAGTGCACGGTTACGTGACTGCGATGCAAATGGCGCAAGGTATTCCTCCGCCGTATGCTCCGTACGTTTCGAATATCTCCTCAGCGCAGGCTTTGAAATACTTCTTCCAGAACATCACTGAAGACGCCACTGGAACCACTGCTTTGCGCTATCTCCAAATGCCGGATAGCGCACTGACTGCCGAACTTGGGTTCATTGACGATGCACAATCACAAATAATGAAAGGCTATCTCGGATACATCGCCCAAACTTTCGGTGTTCCAGCGTTGTTAAAGTTTACTATTGGTGATTTTCTAAATTCTACCGCATCCGGTTTACTCGTGAAACGCTCGGCGAAAGAGTGGATTTTTGGATTCGACGATCCACTTTTGAATACTGTCAGCCCCAATGGACAAGACAACAAAGTTCGCGCCGTACACAGCATTCGTGACATCAACACGATCGACATTGACCACGTTCCCTGGGGTACAGACGCGCAAACCATGCTTCGGGCCGGTGCAACACCATACCGTCTCAAAACAGGTCTCGGCGTCTCCAAAGGTAATGCCACCACATTCCTTCGTCGCACAGATGGTGATTGGGGCAATCGAATCGTCTACCCGACCACCAACCACATCGAAATTGTTTCCGGGAAACAAATCACAGTCGGTCAATACGAAGAAATCAAAGAACACTTCAAAAACTCGAAAAAAGGTAAAGAATCCTTATTCGTGCCCACCGTCGAAGCGTGGGCTGATTTCGGTCAAGGTCTGGATTTACGCCGTAAAGTCACATTGCAACACCAAGAAGGTGCGACGAGAAAGAAAAACAAGAAAGTGAGTACTGAAGTCTACTCTTTTGCCCCGAAAACTTTCTTGAACTGTCCAATCACCGACGAAACAACATGCGACTTGAATCAAAACTTCTATGGCGCATTCAACTTTTCCGGTTTCCTCGAAGGTGCCTCTGGTTTCTACTCTTTACCGCACGGGTATCAAACCGATTTTCGCGCGTTTGGTGGTTCGAGAGACTCGTATCCATACACGTCTTTCTCGCCGGACGCGAAGAACCACTCCCCCGAATTTGAAATCTATGCGCGAACTGGCAACACGGTCGGTATGAAAATGCCGTTGCAGCAAAACTTTAAAATCGAACCCACCGATACTTTCTACCAGTCTATCTGGCAACCGCCCGTGTCCTCCGTCGAATCCACCGCTGGCCTCCACCTCCCAATCTGCCACCTCCACTTCTCGTACATCATGCCCGAATCCTTCTTCAACAAAATTGCGGACACCATCAACCACATCACCTTGATGACGGTCGTCTATTTATACGTCATGCCCGCCATATCGGTCTGCTTCATCGCCTACTCGGCGTTGACGCTATATGTTCGCCACCAACTCGCCAGAACGCCCACGTTGAGCGAAAACGATTACAATAAAAGAGCGACGTCGAGCACGTCGAAAGCAATCGGGAGCTTCAACGATGCCTCGTTCATCCTCGGTGGAATCGGCCAGAAAAGTTTCAAGAAGAACAAGAACAAGATTGGAGGTGGCCTCTTCCGTAACAACAGACGCGGCAGATACGCGGACGAGTCGAACCAAAACGCGCCGATGGAAGAAGTCGTCGTCGTCAAACATCGAGGAGGCGAGGATAGAGGTGAATTCGAACATCAATAGTCATCGCACGTGAGAGTGATCGAGAAAAGGGTTTAAGATCCGGTCCGTCGTTTTGGTTTCTCTCGACCGCCGGGTTCGTTTGGTCTCGTCACTCCTCAAAGCCGTTTTGACATGACTCGTCCAATTTTAGTCAAAAAGAATTTTACACCATTTATGAAATTGTAAAGCTCAAGCTCTCGTCTTTTGTTACGCTTCATAAAAGAAACGCGCATCTCATTGGCGCGCGCTCTTTCTCTTCCCGAATAGTAGTCGCGCGCGTCGCTTGCTGCGATACGCTTTGTTCGTCGCGTGCTTTCTCCATCTATTTCACCGCTTTCTTCCCCTGGCTTCCCCCTCTCCGATTGGAGGTCAATTTTACAGTTATATAAAGGAGAGGCGGCTTCTTATATTCCCATTGACCACGTAACGACATAATCGCGTGATGACCACCACGTTCGACGTCCAAGGCAATGTCGCGATAATCACTCTCAAGAACCCGCCGGTCAACGCGCTCGCGCTGACTCTCCTCCGCTCCTTACAAGACAACTTGCAACGAGCACAACAAAATGCGTCGATCGACGCGATCGTCTTGCGCGGGGATAAATCCATATTCAGCGGCGGATTTGACATCACGCATTTGGCAAAGACGACAAGAGGAGAGAAAACGGAAAATGTGTCCGATTTTAATGACATTTTGAACAGTTTGGTGGAAAATGGGTCAAAACCGTGCGTGGCGGCGATATCAAATTTGGCTTTAGGAGGTGGTCTGGAAGTCTCGATGGCATGTTCGGCGCGAGTGGCGACTAGAGGCGCAAAGTTAGGGTTGCCGGAGCTGAAATTAGGGGTGATTCCTGGGTTCGGAGGGACGCAAAGGTTACCCAGGTTAGTTGGTCTCGAAAAATCGTTGGAAATGATGTTAAAATCGAAAGAGATTACGAGCGAGGAAGGCGCCGGGTTGGGCTTGGTGGACGAGATCGTGGAAGGCGAGAAGAGCGGGAATGATCGGGCAGTAGTCGAAGCAGCAGTGCGAATGGCGAAGAGAATTGCGAATGGCGAGAAGCAAAGGCAGTTTTCGTTGACTAGGACGGATAAGTTGCCGAGAGACGCGAAGCAGACGATGGGAATTATGGCAGTAGCAGAAGGGAGGGCGAAGAAGATTAAAGCAATCTTGCCGCACGCATCGTATTGCGTGGAAGCGGTGAAAACTGGATTGGAAAAAGGGAGCACGGAAGGTTTGAGGAAAGAGTCGGAGATGTTTCAAAAAGCCGTGAAATCTCCCGCAGCAAAAGGATTGGTGCACTTTTTCTTTGCAAGCAGAGCGACGGCGTCTGTGCCGGGGATCACGGATCAAAAATTACGCCCGAGCGAGGTGAAATGCGTCGGAGTTGTTGGTGGTGGTTTGATGGGGAGTGGTATTGCAACCGCGTGTCTTTTGAGCGGCATTGAAGTGGTGTTGAAAGAAATTAAGCCGGAATTTCTCCAAGCCGGCATCCAACGCATCGAAGCTAACATCGAATCTATGGTTAAAAAAGGTAAAATGAAACCAGAAAAGGCTAAAGCGATTCTTGGACGCGTCCGAGGGACCTTGGACGACAGGGACTTTGCAAATGTAGATATGGTCATCGAAGCCGTGATTGAAAATTTAGACTTGAAGAGGAAGATATTTGCGACGTTGGAATCAATTGTGAAACCGTCGTGCATATTGAGCACGAACACGTCGACGATTTCCATCGCAAAATGCGCATCGGAAATGCGTAATCCGGAACGGTTGATTGGTGCGCATTTCTTCTCCCCAGCGCACGTCATGCAATTGTTCGAAATCATTCGCGTGGACCAAACACCACCTCAGATTTTGGTCGATACTTTGGCATTTTCCAAGAAGATAAAAAAGACGCCTGTGATGGTTGGGAACTGCACGGGATTTTGCGTTAACAGGGTATTTTTTCCGTACACGATGTCCGCTACGGTTTTGGTAGATCTTGGATGTGACCCATACGCGATTGACAGGGTGATTTCTATGTTCGGCATGCCCATGGGTCCGTTTCGATTGGCAGACTTAGTCGGCATGGAAGTTGGCGTCCACGTCGGCAAGAATTTCATCGAAGACTTCCCGGAACGTGTGTACCAATCGCCATTGATTCCTTCGCTTCTCGATGCGAAGCGCTTGGGCGAGAAAACAAAAAGTGGATTTTACTCCTACGATGACCGACGCAAAGCGTCCCCGGATATGGACGCGATCGCGCCTTTCATTGAAAATGCTCGAAAAAATCGCAAAATACCGTTGCCGGGCCACCCGGAACAACTCGGCTTTTCCGCACAGGATATCGTAGAAATGATTTTTTTTCCAGTCGTCAACGAGGCATGCAGAGTGTTGGACGAAGGCATTGCGGTGAAAGCGGCGGATGTGGACGTCGCTTCAGTGCTCGGTATGGGTTTCCCTCCGTTTCGTGGTGGGATTTTACACTGGGCAGATCAAATCGGTGCGAAGAAAATTTATGCCAGATTGACTGAATTTGGCAAGAAATATGGTGGGTTATACGAACCATGCGCGTACTTGACGAATTGCGCGCACCAAGGGAAAACTATCGCTGAAGGACCGAGCCGTGCGAGGCTTTAAAATACAACGATAAATACATACAAATAAGAAAGATATCGCTGTCCATACAAATACAAAATACACCTGAAAACAATTCTTCTATAACTGCAATCCCAAAAGAATCGCTACTATTGCTGCTATCGCTATTTGAATCGCGTTGACGATATCGTTAGTCAACCATTCCCACCCTTTTCTGCCTTGCATCAACGAACCAAGAGCAGACTCGAACGTCGTTGCAACAAACGCTGCAAACGCACACACCGCAGCCGCGAGTAAAGGCGACGAGGACGACGTCGCCGTGTTCAACTCGCCCAGAAGCGCTGCCACACCGGCAAACAAAAAACTCGCCGCTACACCCGCCAACGTTCCTTCTAAACTTACCGCACCTTCCGTCCCTCTTGGCACTAAATTAAACGGTGGCAACGAATTATATGTTGTCTTTCCATACGCTTTGCCAACCTCCGATGCTGTCGTATCGCTCAGTTTACTACAAAATGACGCGACAAAGCCAAGACGCAAAATGGAATCGTATTGCGGATACGCCAACGCGAGCACAGCGCAAAGCACCCCAGCACTCCCGGAACCCCACACGGAACCAACGTTTCTTCGACCACTGTTTGCTTCCGCCGTGCCTTCTCTTTCTTTTTGCTCGAGTTTAATCTTTGTCACGGCGGAGCCGAGGATGAAGTAGAGACAGACGAGAAGGTAGCCTCGAAGGCCAAACGCCGCAAAGACAGCCTGTAGGAAAAGAAAAGAACGTAAGACATATATGCAGAATACGTGCACAAAACACGCGAAAACAAAAAAGAAGAGAGAATCAGATTGAAAACAAACGGTTTCGGGAGACGACGACGAATCGTCGCGTCTCCGTACACAGTCTTTCTCTCACGCGCGGCCGTCTCGCGAGAGTCGGAACATCTCGCGGTTGCTTTAGTACATAACACGTCAGAAGTATCTGAGCTTTTAAGTCATCACTTTCTCTCTCCTCTCGAGCGTACAAAACTATCCCCCAAAAACGTACCGTTCCGAGAAACCACGCGTTCGCCGTCGCGATACCGGTCAAGCCTTTCAGCAACACCGGCATTCCAAACAAAAATACGGAGGAGTTCACGAGAAGCGCCGGACCGAGCCCGGGGGATTGCGAAGCGACCACCGAACCGACCGTCTCCAGTCCTGCTCTGCAAACCCCGCGAGTATGTTCTCGCCGTCGTCTCTCCGTCGCACCGCAGTGCCGACGATTCATCGTCCCATCGTCGCTGACGACGATTGGACGCGTTGCGCGTCTTCCCCGACACAGACCGGTCGTCGTCGTCGTCGTCGTCGTCGTCGTCCGAGCGACCCGGCCTCGCGGTCCCGCGCGGGGGGGTTTCGAGAGAGACGCGACGACGACGCGAGGTGGGGCCCCAGCGCATCCTCGACGCGACGACATGCGGTGGTCGAAAGAGAAGACTTTCCTCCAAAAAACTTTTGGAATGTCGTCAGAACTTTCGACACCGGACGCTTAAAAAGAATTCTCCAAAGACATTTTGGGGAGAGGGAGAAACGCTTTGAAGACTAAAACCGAGACCACCTCGCGTTTCGATCGAGATGATGATGACGATGACGACGATGACGACGGAATCGACGACCGTCGTCGTCGTCAGCGGAGGCCGTTTAACGACGAAGGGCGGACGACATCGACGACGAGACGAATCGTTGGCGAATGCGCACCGGCATCGTCGTCATCGCGATTGGAGGAAGGATGGAAGCCTTTGTCTTCGTCGCTTTGGGCGAAGCGCGAAGATTTTGGCGAAAACGACGGTCGGAGCGTCCTCCTCGGACGACGCGGGAAAGAAGGACGAAGGACGATACGATTTTATCGAGGACATCACGGATGAAAACGTACTCACCACGAGCTTAAACCGAGCCATCTCGGACGAGGACTATTCGCTCGCGTCGAAACTCTCCAAACGGTTACAGGTGGTGCAAAACGTCAACGGCGGACGGGACGCGAGGGAGATTTTGTTAGACTGGCGAATGCTAGGCATCGCGGAGTGGATGGCGTCGAGAGCGGAAGCGTTAGGGTTTCGGTTTCCAACCGGGATTCAGAGGAAAGCGACGGCGGCGATGTTAGACGGCGATCGATTGATTGTTATCAGTGCGCAAACCGGAACCGGGAAGACGTTGGCGTATTTAGTGCCAGCGTTGGACCAGATGGATTTTGTCGGGAGGCAGATGCTACAGATTTTAGTGGTCGTGCCGTCGAGGGAGTTGGTGGTGCAAACGACGATGTTGGCGTATAAGTTAACGGGCGGGTCAATTTCGAGAGGCGTGCCTGGAGATCGAGGGAATATGTTCAACTATTTCGGGCCGCAAGGGTTAGTCGTCAAAGGTGTGTTTGAGAAAATGCACGTGTTAGATCCCGATCCAAAGTTAAAGACGGCTGAAATCGTGGTTGGAACGCCGGAGGAGTTGGCAGAGTTGAAGAGGGAAGGAGTTTTGGAGGTGGATTTGGCGTCGCATATTATTTGCGACGAGGCGGATGCGTTATTTGAGCACCACAAAGACGCGATGAGGGAGTTGTTGAAGCCGAGTCCATTCGTACCGGTAATGGAAACGCGACAGATTTGCTTAATCGGGGTTAGCATTGCGAACGATTCTTTCTTGAAAGAGGTGAAAGCGGTAGTGCCACATTACGAGCCAACGATTATTCAAACGCAAGCGATTGATTACGAAGGTCAGGGGTTAGACCAGAGGAAAAGAGACATTGAGAAGGACGTTGAGGAGGTGCTAGAAGGACTTGCAAAATTGGAAGGAGGAGAAAATACAGCAGCAAGAGGATCATCCTCGCCGGCTGAAGGCGCAAGTAGTAGTAGTAGTAGTAGTAGCGATAATAATGATAGCATCAATAATAGCGTGGATGGGAATAGACGCCTTCCTCCGAACATTCACCACCGTGTGTTGTATTCAGAACACGGGAGAAAATTGGTCACTTTGTGCCGACAAATTCGCGCCGATGCGATTGCTGCCGGGGAGGACAAACCGCCACCACGAACGCTTGTATTCGTGAAAGACGCTCCGGCGGCGGAAATTGTCGCGGGTCCTCTACGTAAAGCGTTATGGGGCGCGCACACGCTCGTCACGCTCCTCCCGGAAGGACGAGAAGCGATCAAAGTGGTGGAAGATTTCGATAAAGGTAAAGCATCGATTATGGTATGCACGGCGCAGGCCAGTCGTGGTTTAGATCTTAGAAATGTCGCGCACGTGTATTCGTTGGACGTCCCGAATGCGAAAGAATACGTGCATCGCGCGGGGAGATGCGGTCGGGTCGGTGCTATTGACCCAGGCGTGGTTACATCCATTGTTTCCGACGATGAAAAAGTCAGCTACGAAAACGTCGTCGACGAGTTACAAATCAAAAGCGAAGAGATTGAAACGATCGACGCGGAGAAAATGGGCCGAGGCACGGACGACGAGGAGGAGGCGTTGGCACAATTACAAAGACTATTGGACGATACCTTTTATCTCTTAGATACGAAGCAGCTGAACATTGCTTCTTTGGAAAAAGCGCTGGCGATTGAACCGGAAGTGCTCGATTACGGCGACGACGACGATTTCGACGACGAAGAGAATAAAAAATAAAGCAACAACTAATAATAAGCGCAAGGAAATGAGTACGTAGCACAAACGTAGATATGCCCAGCTTAAGGCAATAACAATAGTATACTAATGATCAACAACGATATATATTAGACTTATCCGCACCCGCCTCCGCCGCTCTTCTTCCCGTAATTCTCGTCTTCCAACTCTCCTCTCGCCCACTTCTGGAAATTCTCAAACGCTTTCTTTGGTGCATTTGGAATGGATTCAAAGAACTCGATCATCTCCAACAAGTCCGCGTTCGGGTCTTCCATACCTTGCTTCGTAGGAATCCCGCGAATAGGCGCTAATCTTCGCCTCACCGCGTTCATCATCTCACCGACCAACTCTTTTTCAGTCTGGCGAAGCCTGGACGCATTTCGGATTTTTAACGAAACGTCGTCTCTTTTTTGTAACAAAAGTTCATCCTCTTCATTCGTGTCGTAAGCACTCATGCGATCGCGACAATCGGCCATTAACAGCTGCAAAGTTTCGTATTCGTTCATTGGACTTATAATTTTATCTTCTGTGAACGAGACCGCGAATAACTCTTCGCTGTTCGTCACGCGAGCGAACCGCAAATAGGACAAAAACTCTCTCGGCATGCGATCTTTGTACACCGGGAAAGTTTGGCCTTTATCCGAGAAGCCTTGCGCCTCTAAAACAGATTTCTTAGCAGTGTATAAAGGGTCGCTCTCTGATAATTCCGCTGGCCAGTACTCGTAATCACCCGGGTGCTGATCGTCCACGTCTCCAAAGGATAAATACAACTCCGAGTTATTTCTCACGCTGTGATCTATTTGTAAAATTTTACTCCCCGCGCTCGCCCTCGTGTTTGCGCATAAATTCACTGAGGCCGACTCGACGTCGTAATCCGCGTATCCACACCTTACTGTAGTCAAACCAGTTCGAATATCCCTAATCTCGTAAAACTGGGTGAACGATGGGTCCTCGGGCGAGACCGGCGGCGGTGCCCCACAAATAGGGATCGCATCCATCAATGGTACCATTGCATAACAGTTCGCGGTGTTTAACCACTGCGCTCGCGCGCACACAATATCCAACGCATCAATAAACGCATTCTCCGTCAAAAACGCATACACATCCAACGGATATTTATCCGGATGTTCAGCAATCGCCGCTCTTAAAGCCTCGTACTCCTCCTTTGCCGAATCTCTCCTCTGCCTTGCCTCTTTATCAATCGTCGTCCCTTTCAATAACTCTTTAAAATCCTTCTCAGTAAACCTTAAAACGCTGTTCGGATTCCCATTCAACGTTTTCAAATATGGCCACCACTCGCTCCCTTTCGCCTTCGCTCTTTCGCAACACAACCACAACGCCAACTGCACCAACTCTGGTTTCTCTTCGATCAACGGAGAGACGATAGGATGTTCTTTCGCGTCCACCGCCGTCACGCAACTCTCCTGAGGAATGGACAGGATAACATCCCCACTTTCCACATTTTTCGAGAGCGTGAACTCCGCGAACTCTGTCGTCGTTGCCGTGCTCGTTTTATCCCCTCGATCGCCGTGCGGGTTCCCCGACGTCGGTTGGATAGTTATAAACTCACCAACCATTTTCGCGTTTCTCTCGTGTCTTAACCACGCGGCTAACTCTCTGGCATCTTCGAGAGAGACGGAGGTTGTTTTACCCGGGACGATCGGTTGAGACGGCGCTTCCGCTGCTGCTGCTGCCGCCGCCGCTTCTGCGATGACCGTTGTCCTTCTTCGACGAGGAGCAGCGCGAGACGCGACGGAATTCGAAGACGCACATCTCGTCGTCGTCGTCGCATTTTTACGACTCGTGGGATTAGTGCTGTTTATCTTCGAAGACGAGGACGAGGCGCACGCGTTCGCCAAAGATGAGACCGCGGTGGCGGCGCAGAACATGGTGTTTCTTCGTCGCTCCCACTCTCTCTCTCTCGAGGAGCAGCTCTTCGTGCGCGCGACGTGTCCGCGCGAACGTAAAAACAGTGCGGTGTTGTTTTTGTCTTTGAGGAAAAAATTTGCAAGGCGAGCGAGCCCCCGCAGGTGAAAAATACGCCTCAAACACAAGGGAAAAAGATAAGCAAAAAAAAGAAGAAAAACGCTTTCGTTCGTAGTCGGGAGAGGACGGAGGCGGACACGCGAGAGAGATGAAAGGGCGGGCAAGGGTTACGAGTGTGTGCACGTATTCACAACGCAAAAACGAATACATTTTCGCATTACAAAGTGTTTTTTCATGTTTATAAAAAAAAAAAAACCTTCGGGTAAACTTCAAGACGAAACACGCGTACGTGCCACTTCCTTCATTAGCTCACCGTCATCAGGGGGTTTGATTCATTTACATAAAGCAACCTCATTTTTTTCTTCTAAGCGGCTTTTCTTTTCTCTTAAAGGAGGCAAGGAGAACCGTTTAGTAGAAGCCGAAGCCCTTGGCCGCGTTGGTCAAGACGTTGGCGTGAACCGGGTCCGCGGTGTGCGCGGTCCAGTTGGCGATCGGACCTTCTTGGG
>MDSZ01015831.1_pt1 | contig 30400 bp, 27 predicted proteins | sample 811201 | NCBI WGS metagenome assembly MDSZ01 (sample SAMN05326647, study PRJNA326480) | marine metagenome | isolation source: seawater | place: Indian Ocean: North | collected 2010 | reverse complement strand
GGCGGCGGCGCGCGCCGGTCCCGCAAGCCGCGCGGCGCCGCCGCCGATCAGGGCTCCGGCGCCCGCGATCCCGGCCGCGCCCAGGGCCCCGGCCCCACCGACGGCGAGCGCGCCGGTCAGGGCGCCGCCCGCCCCCAGCGCCGGGCCCCCGGTCACGAGGGCGGAAGCGAGGTTCGGGATGAACATCGCCAGCATCGCCAGGAGCATCGATGCGACGAGGATGGTGAGGGCCTCGTAGATGTCCGGGTTGGTCGAGGGCTGGAGCTGATCGAATACGGTCCGCGCCCCCGAAACGACGATGGCGAGGGCCAGGACCTTGAGGCCGGAGGAGACGACGTAGCCGAGCGGCCTTTCGGCCAGGAAGGCGGATTTCGACCAGATGCCGAACGGCAGGAGGATGAAGCCGCCCAGGGTGACGATCTTGAACTCCAGCAGAGAGACGATGATCTGCAGAGCAAGGATGGCGAAGGCGAGCAGGATGCCGATCATGGCCAAGCCCAGGATCAGGGCGTCGGCCATGTTGCCGACCACGTCCAGGGGGTTGTCGACCGGCGCCGGGGTCTCGCCCAACGCCTTGACGATCTCCCAGCCCTGCTGGAGCACGGCCCCGGGGTTGAGGAACTCGGCCCGAGACAGCGAACCGCCTCCGGCGACGAGGCCCAGCTCCAGGAAGCCGGCGTAGATCGTCTCCGATAAAGCCTGCCAGTCGTTGATCAGCCAGGCGAAGACGCCGATGAGCAGCACCTTGCCGAAGCCGGCGGCCAGCACCTCCCGGTTGGAGGAAAGCGCCCACTGGATTCCGGTGAGGGCCACGACCAGCACGATCAACAGGCCGAACACGCCGTTGACGGCGCCGGACAGGGTGTCGAAGCCCGCCGAGACGGTGTTCGAGAACACCACCATCAGATCGTTGGGCGTGTCCATGCTGACCGGGGCCATGACGATCAGTCCCGGGCGCGGGCGAACGGATCGAAGGACGGCGCGACGGGGACCGCGCCCGCGCCGGCCCAGCGTTGGCGGCGGGCCGCTTCGCCGGAGGCGCGGTCGGCCGCCTCCCGCGCCGTGGCCTCCGCCATCAGCCGCGACTGGGCCAGCATCAGGGTCCGCAGGGCCGCCAGGTCCTCGGCCAGAACCGCGAGCAGCTGATTGGTCGATTGCACGGCCGCGGTCTGTCCCGCAGCCGACTGACTGGCGCCGAGCGCACCGGCCACCCGGGCGTCGCGGGTCCCGCCCAGCCGTTCCAGTTCCGCCGCCGTCCGCGCCAGATCCTCGGCGGTGCGCCGGGCGTTCGCGGTTCGCGCTCCGCTCTGCTCCAGAAGGCGCAGCACGTCCGCGCCGGCCAGATCGTCGGGGTAGTAGGTCTCGAACTGGCGCTCCAGACCGCTGACCGAGGTCGCCAGCCCGCGCGCCGTGCGCGCCAGCTCGGCCATGTCCCGCAGCGACTGGCTGCTGCCCGCCAGATGGCTGTAGGGCGAGGCGGCCAGGCTGCGGGCCTCGTTGGCGAGGCTCTCCAGCTGGCGGGCGGCCTGCAGCGCGTTCTCCAGGTGGTTGCGCGGGTCGAACACCACCTGCTGGGCGCCGGCCGGAACCGGCGACGCCAGCACGAGGAGGCCGGCGACGGCCAGGCCCGTCGTCCTATTCCGCCGCGAGCGGCGGGTCGAAGGCGTCGAGAACGGAATCCACATTCTGCACTCCCTTGGCTTTGAGGAATTCGCGGGCGAAGGCGGCCTCGCCGGATCGGGCCAGGACGTCGTCGATGAGGGTCTGGTCCTCGGGCGTCCCGGCGCCGCACAGGGCCAGGGCCACGCCCGTCAGGCGCAGGTCGAACAGCCGACGGCCTCGAGGCTGCCGCCAGTAGTAGGACCGCTTGGGCGGGGCGAAGGCGATCAGCTCCAGCTGGCGCCGGTTCAATCCGAAGCCCCGATAGAGCTCGGCCGAAGACGGCTCCATGGCGCGCGGGTTCGGCAGGAACACCTGGGTCGGGCAGCTCTCGATCAGGCTGGCGGCGATGGCGGACGCGGCCACGTCGTCGAGGCTCTGGGTGGCGAACACCACCGCCACCCGCTTCTTGCGCAGAGTCTTCAGCCATTCCCGGATCTTCGCCGCGAAGGCCGTCTCGCCCAGGAACAGCCAGGCTTCGTCCAGGATCAGCAGGGTCGGCCGTCCGTCGAACCCCTGCTCGAGCTCCCGGAACAGGGCCGAGAGCACCGGGGCCACCGCCGACGGCGTGGCCATCAGCGTTTCGAGCTCGAAGGTGTCGAACCGGCTCGTCCCCAACGCCGCACCCTCCCCGTCCAACAGGGCGCCGTGCGGTCCCTTCAGCGTGAGGGGTTCGAGGGCGGCGGCGACGGCGCGATCCTGCACTAGGGCGCAGAAGACGGTCAGCGTCCGTTGGGGAACCGGCGCGTCGGCCAGGGCGGCGAGGGCCGCCCAGATTTCCTCCCGCACGCGCGGAGTGGGCTCCAGCCCGGCCAACCGCACCGTCTCGGCCAGCCATTCCGAGGCCCAGGCGCGCGCATCGTCGCGATCGATCCCCACCAGCGGCTGCAGCGAGAGACCCGCGCCTGGCTCCATCGCGCGCCAGCGCCCGCCGGCCGCCAGAGTGGCGGCTCGCGCGGAGCGCCCCTTGTCGAAAAAGACCACGCGCGCGTCCGGATACCGGAACCATTGCAGGGCGAGGAAGGCCAGCAGCGCGGACTTTCCCGAGCCGGTCGGTCCCACGACCATCGCATGGCCGACGTCCCCGACGTGCAGCGCGAGGCGAAACGGCGTCGATCCGGTCGTGCGCGCCGTGGCCAAGGGCGGGCCGTCGAGGCAGGCGTCTTCCGACGGCCCCGCCCAGACGGCCGAGATCGGCAGCAGGTCGGCGAGGTTGAGGGTGGACACCAGCGGCCGGCGGACGTCCGCGTAGGGTTCGCCCGGCATCGATCCGAGCCAGGCCTCCACGGCGTTGAGGTCTTCGATGCGCGCCATCAGACCCTGGGCGTTGAGCGCGGCCTCGATCGCGCGGGCCTTGGCCGTCGCGCCCTCCTCGCTCGCATCGAGAACGGAGACCGTCAGCGTCAGATAGCCGAAGGCGCAGCTTTCCGCGCCTAGCGCGGCGAGCGCGCCGTCGCACTCTTCGGTCTTGGACGCGGCGTCGGTGTCGAGAAGCGGCACCTCCTCCTTGGTGATGGCCTCGCGCAGCAGCACGCCGACGCCCTTGCGCTTGGCGAACCAGCGCTTGCGCAGCTTGACGATCTCGCGCTCGGCCTCGGGCTTCTCGAGCCCGATCCAGCGCGCGGTCCAGCGGTAGTCGAACGGGAGGGCGCCCAGCGCGTCGAGCAGACCCGGCCGGGTGACGGACGGCAGCCCGCGCACCGAGACGACCTTGAGCCACCGGTCGCCGAGCCTGGGCGCGATCCCTCCGGTCAGGTCCGCGTCCGCCAGCCAGCCGTCCAGGAACATCGGCGTCTCCGGCGGGCGGACCTCGAAGGATCGGGGGGATACGCAGTCATGCAGCCAGGAGAGGAGACCGGCGTCATCGAGCCGGCGGATTTCCGGCAGGCCGTCCGACAGGAGGTCGAACACCGCGTCCGCCTCCCGGATGAAGGCGTCGAGCGCCACCCGCCAGTCGGCGCCGCTCCTGGCCAGACCGTCGAACAGCCAGCGCTCAAGGCGTCGGGTCTCATCGGCGGGCGGAAGCCAGGTCAGCGCCAGCCGGTGGTCGGTCTCGAAGGCCGGGTCGGCGGTCTCGAACCGGCTGCGGCGCTCCTCGTCGAGCAGCCAGGCGACGCCGAGGTCGAAGTCGCTTTGCGGATAGGGCGCTGCGGCCCGGCGGTGCGCCTCGACGTGAAGGCACCAACCGGTGCCCAGCCGGCGCAGGGCGTTGTTCAGGCGCGCGCGGACCGCCATCAACTCCTCCTCGGTGGAGGATTCCAGGTCCGGTCCGCGGAAGCGGAAGCCCGCCAGGAAGGAGCCGTCCTTGTTAAGGACGACGCCGGGGGCCACGAGGGCCGCCCAGGGCAGGTGGTCCGCGAGCGCTGCGGGCCGGCGCCGGTATTCGTCGAGAAACCGCATCGCCCCTCACCCGTCCAGATGGCCCGGCAGGGCCAGATGGCGCCGCAGAACGTCGAAGAAGCGCCGATCCGACCGCGCGGCCCAGAGGCCGATGGCGTGGGCGACCGCCCACCACAGAAGACCGAGCCACCAGATGCGCAGCGCCAGTCCCAGCACGACGGCGATGGTGCCCATGGCGATGGCGTAGTTCCGCGGCATGCCGGCCATCAGGACCGGCTCCGCAAGCGCCTGGGCCACAGGCAGGTCCCAACCCTCGGGGCGGTCTTCGGACCGCGACGCCATCAGGCGAACTCCACCCCTCCGGCGAAGCCGAAGAAGTCCAGGAAGAAGGTGGAGGCGGCGAACGCGATCGAGAGGCCGAACATGATCCCTAGCCCCCGGCGCATCGAGGAACCGTTCTCGCTCATGGCGATCCCGGCCCCGAAGGCGACCACCGCCACCACCGCCGCGGCCTGGACCACAGGGCCGGTGATCGACTGCACCGCCTGCTGGATCGGCCCTTCCCAGGGCATGCCCGACCCGCCGGCCAGCGCCGGTCCGGCGACCGCCAGGCCAAGCATCATCGTCGCGCCGAACAGGCGGCGGCCAAGTCTCCGTGACATGATTTGCTTTCCTTGTGTTCAGCGCGTTTCACCGCGCTTCGACTCATTGCAAGCAAAACTATCCCACTACTGTCAACAGTAAAATACACAAATAATCCACGACTTAAATACAACTACACTCCAACTCAGACCGACTTAGATAGTAACTTGGAACGACTTACTGTGTTGATGCCGCGACGACTTGGTTTGACTTAATGCAAGTCGTCACAACGCTCTGAATTATCTTCACTTTTCTGGATTCGGTATTTGCGACGCCGTTCGAGGCGTCGTCAGGCCAGGCCTTCGACCGCGTAGCCCGTATCCGACGCGCCGTTCACCGCGATCACGGCCTCAAGCCGCCGCCCCGCCGTCGAGCGACGGATATGGGCGATGACGTCCACCGCTTGGCCGATGGTGCGACGCGGCGGCGCCGCGGCGATCTCGAGGGCCAGATCCTCGATCCGCCGCAGCGCCTCCTCGGCGGAGTTGGCGTGAAGGGTCGACAGGCCGCCCGGATGGCCCGTGTTCCAGCTCTTCAGCGTTTCGAGGGCGGCTAGGCCGTCGCGCATCTCCCCCACGACGATCCGGTCCGGACGCATCCGCAAGGCGTCGCGGACCAGATCGGCGACGCCGATGGCGACGGGGGCCCGGCGCGTCAGGACCGACACCGTGTCCCAGGCCGAACATTGCAGCTCGGCGGTGTCTTCGATGAGAAACACCCGGTCGTCGGCGAAGGCCGGCTCTGCCAGGATGGCGTTGGCCAGGGTGGTCTTCCCCGACCCCGTGCCGCCGGAGATGAGGATGTTGCGCCGCTCGCGGGCGGCCTGGGCGAGGACATCGGCCTGCCGCGCCGTCATGACGCCGTCGCGGACATAATCCCCGAGGGTCCAGATCACCGACGGGCGCTTGCGGATGGAGAAAGCCGGCGCCGGCGACACCGGCGGAAGCAGGCCCTGGAACCGTTCGCCGGTGGCGGGCAGCACACCGGCCAGGCGCGGATCGTCCCGGGTGACCACTTCACCGACATAGTCGGCGATCAGACGAATGGCGCGTTCGCGCCCTTCCACCGACAGACGCGCCCCGGTGTCGGCGCGGCCTCGCCCGGCGCGATCCAGGATGATCCGGCCGTCGGGGTTGGCGAGGATCTCCACCACCTCCGGGTCGATCAGCGCCGCCAGCACCACCTCGCCCAGGGCGTGACGCAGCGCCTCCAGCTTGCGTTCCGCGATCAGGGGATGAGCCGTCATGTCAGTTCGCCGCCCCGAACGACCGCTCCTCAACCTCCCGGCCGTGAGGGTCGTGCCCGGCCCGGCCCGAGACGATCCGCGCCGCGGTGTCGTCGAGCATCCGCTCGATGCGCCGGTCGACGGCGGCCTGCACCGTGGGATCCTGGTCGCCGACGCCGTCCGGGAGCCGGACGAACAGCGCTCGCGCGACCTCCACCACCAACTCCTGAATGATCTGCATGTCCTGTCGAGTGGACCGCATATGGCCCTTGAGTGATTGCTCAAGCGCCAGCAGCCGGTCGTCGGGGTCAGCCCTCGGGTTCCCCTGAAGGCCCCGCGCGATGGCGTGTCCGGCGGCCTGACTGATCGACACCCGGCCCGATCGCGCTTCGCGGCTGAGACCGGCGATGATCTTGGGATCGCTGAGATAGACCTGAACGCGGCAGGTCTGCACCGGCGCGCGCCTAACCATCGCCCTGCCCTTTCAGATGATCGAGGACGGCGTCCTGCGCCGCCATCTCCTGGGCTACGCGGCCATAGATGTCCGCGGCGCGCGCGGCGACCTTCTTGTCGTCCATCGCCGCCACGATCTCCTTGAACAGGGGAAGGGCGGCTTCGGCGTCCACACCGAGGCTCCGACGGCCGGCCCAGGGATGGGGCGCGGGCGTCGGTGCGTCGACGCCCGCGACCTGGTCGGGCGGCGGCAGAGCGGCTCTCTTCCGGAACGGCCGGCGGCGATCGTACTGGAGCTTGCGAGTGCGCAGAGGGCGTTGGCCCGCCGCGAAGATGAGCTGAACGTCGTCGGGCAGAGCGCGCACCTCGCCGGGCTCGAGCAACGGACGGTCGATCTGGGAGCGTGACACGGTACTGCGTCCCGCCGCCAGGCCGGCGGGCGCGCTGCGGCTTTCACGCATCTCGCCGATCGTGCCGGTGAGTTTGGAGACCTTGTCCTGGGTCAGCGGATCCAGCGCCGAAAAGGCTGTGTAGATGGCGCAGTTGTCGAGGATCGTGTTGTTGGCGCCGTACGTCTCGATGATGTCGTTCAGCGACTGGGCGACGAACATCACCTTCACCCCGTAGCCGCTCAGAAGTCGCAGGGATTTCTCGAAGAAGCTGACGCGCCCCAGCAGGGGAAACTCGTCCATCAGCATCAGGAGCCGGCGCTGCTTCGGCCGCCCCGCCGCATCCCGGGTCTCGTCCACGGTGAGGGCTTGGGCGGCGGCGTAGAACAGGAGTCGCACCAGCGGCCGGAGCGCCGCCGCGTCCGCCGGCGCGACCTGGACGTAGAGCGAGACCGGCGCCTCGGCGCACATCAGGTCGCCCAGGTTGAAGTCCGAGGCCGAGAGCGCGCGCTCGACGTCGTCGCCCGCGAGCCACTTCAGATAGGATCGGGCCGTGCCCTGGACCGATGTCCGAAACCGATCATGCATGGCGGCATAGCCCCGCACGGCCGTGCGGATGAAGGGGTGGGTTTCAGGCTCGCGGTTCCGACCCGGCCGGTGCAGCGCCTTGACCATCACCTCGGCCGTGTCGTCGAGGTCGGCGAGCAGTTCGCGGACCTTCAGCAGCGTCTTGTCGGCATCCTCGGCCGTGTAGAGGACATGGAGGATGACCGCCTCCAGGATTTCGGAGGCCGCCTTGTCCCAGATGGCCTCGTCATCCCGGACGCCCCCGGGGTCGGCGAGGATCGAAACCAGTCGCTGGACCTGGGCCAGTTCTCCCGGGCCGGGTTGGATTTCCGCGAGGGGATTCCAGCGGGCGGATGCCGGATCACGCGGGTCGAAATAAAGCGCATGCGAGAAGCCCGAGCGCCAGCCGGCCGTCTCGCGCCAGAGCTCCCGCTTCGGATCATGGACCAGCACGCTCTCGCTCCACAGCAGGAGCGTCGGCGTGACATGGCCCCTCCCTTTTCCCGACCGCGTGCCGCCCGTCACCAGGCTCGGCCGCATGTCGACGGTTGCGAGGAGCCGCCCCTTCAGCTCCCCGAGGGCGCACCCCGCGCCGGCTAGCAACCCGGCGGCCCGGGCCTCGGCCAGGCCGCCCCATCCACGGATGCGCCGGCGGGATCCCTCTCCGCGCGTGAGCAGGCCTGCGCCCAAGCCGCCCATCACTCCGAGAAGGACCAGGAAGGCGCTGGACGAGAAGGCCTCCGGTTCGGCCCCGCCGAACTGCCTGCGCCAGCTGAGGATGCGCCACGGCGGATAGATGCGAACCTCTTCCGACACCGTCCAGCCGCCGCCCAGCACGGGATCGTGGCGATAGGTCCAGGCGAAGGTCTGGGTGGCCAGCTGCAGGCCGGCCGCCAACCCCGCCCCGAGCAGGATCAGCCGAAGGATCATGGCCCCTCGTCCTCCCCACCCTCCCCGCCCGGATGGCCCGCGACGTCCATCGACAGGAGCGCCGCGGAGCGGCCGCGACGATAATGATACGCCCGCAGGCCATCACGGAGGTCGCCATTGGCCCGGGTCGCCGCCAGCTCAAGAAGATCGTCCGCTTCGGCGTCGAGGTCCGCGAAAATCCGGCGCTCCGCGCTCCGGAACGGCGTCAGCTGGCCGTCGACGCGGTGATAGGCGTCAAGCAGGGCGCCGTTCCCGGTCCGGCGCACCAGGCTCTCGAACAAGTCCTGCAGGTCGGCCACGGCGGCGCCGTCGCGCGCGGGCGATCGTCCGTAGGCGGGCAATCCGGCTGTCAGATCGATCGCGGCCGACAGATAGGCCAGGCGGAGGTCGTAGCGATCCCGCACCGCGCCGGCGTCGAGACGGGCGGCAAGAAACCCGCCCGCCGGTCCCCGCTCGATCAACCCTTCCCCGCAGAGCCAGGCCAGCGCTTCCCGAACCGGCGTCGTCGAGAGGTCGAGACGACGCGCCTCCTCGACGATGACGATCGACTGGCCCGGCGCATAGCCGCCGGCCCGCGCTCGCTCCCGAATGTTGTCGAGGGCCTTGAAGAAGGGGTCGCGACTTTTCGCCATGACAGTCTCCGGCTCCCGCGCGCCCGACGCACGCGGCATATAACCGCTCGCCAACAAGTTGCGTGGTGTCCGGATGCAGACTCGCCGCATATCGGCGTTGGGGCCGCCGCTATGTGGCGGGAATCGATTTGAAACGGAGAGGTGATCGCCGATAAGTCGGCGAACCGAAAATCATCAGCTAACGGAGGGAGCAAGCTTTGACGTCCAGACGAATGCAGCCGCAGCGCGATAGCGATGTTCTCTCCCAGGCGCTGAAATTGGTGCGCCGTCACCGCCGCATGACGCGCGCGGTCGTGGCCCAAGGCATGCAGATGGCGCTGCGAACCTACGATCGTTTTGAGGCGGGCGGTCGCAGCCTGAACCTCGACTACATTCACCGTTTCGCGGCGGCCACGCGAAGCGACCCTCACGCCATCGTCATGGCGGTCGCGGTCGGTTCGCCTGAGTTGGCGCTGCGATGCGCAGACAATAAGCTGGTCACCGCCCTGACCATCGGGGGCCAGCGCTTCAACGCCTTGCTCGGCGACGACATCGCCGGGCTCGAGGCGCGGCCCATCATCCTCGCGGTCTGCGCCATGTACGACGCCTTGCTGGCCGAGAGCGACCGGCAGCAGGCCGCCACACGCTGGCTCGAGAACGGCGTCACCGACCTCGCGCAAGTCCGCCCCGCTCCCGGCCGATAGAAATATATTTCGAATATAGTTTTGAGACTTCGCCATCCGGGCGCTGACTGTGTTCGCCACACTCGTGGCGAACACTTGATGGAGAGACTGAGATGAAGAAGACCACTCTGCGCCTCGTCACCTTCGGCAATGCGAAGACGCTCACGCGTGACGGGCTCGGCACCATGTTCGAAGAGGCCGGCGTGAAGATCGGCCGCTACCCTTCCGAGGGCTGAGCGAAGGCGGGCGGCTGGTGACAGCCGCCCGCCGTTCGTTTCGGCGACGTCTATGACCCAACTCCTGTGGTGTGCGCCTGGCGTCTTCATGATCCGTGTGGATGACGACGTGGTCATTCTTGATGTCGAGAGCGACGCCTACCAGTGTCTTATAGGGGGTGGAGCAGAAGTTCACTTCGCTCCTCAAGGCGCGCTTCGAATTACCGACCCCGATCTCGCCACTGAGCTTCAACTCGCTGGCCTGATCAAACCAGGTAGACCGCCGCGACTTCCTTCCTCTCCAATTGCAGCAACGAGAGAACTGCCACTTCCAGCACGAGTGTCGGCATCTGAAGTTCTTTCGACCGGCTTCAGTTGGGCTATCGCTGCCGTGAGATTTCAACGGAAGTCGTTAAGGCAACTGCTTGCGTTTGAGCAGGCCGATGGGCTTCAGCGGTATAGCGAAGAGAAGCTTTCCCGGCTGGTGGGTGCGACACGGATCTCGCGCACATGGGTTCCGGGCGAAGGCGAATGTCTCCAGCGTTCGTTTCAGCTCCGGCACGTGCTCGCCGCGCGAGGCGTCCGTGCAGATTGGGTATTCGGCGTACGGACCTGGCCCTTCAATGCGCATTGCTGGCTTCAGATCGGCGATCTCGTCGTCGGCGACAGGCTAGCCCGCGTGCGCCGCTACACACCAATCATGCGGTCTTGAGGATGGGCGATTATCTGCTGATCTGCCGCGCGCCCAGCGACCCCCGAGCCTCAAGGCTCTTCACCGATCTGCGGGCCAGAGCATCGGCAGAGGGATATGTTGTCACTCCGATCAATGCCCACGCTTGGCTAGGTGTCCGCGGCCCCTGTCCGCCAAAGCGTGTGGACATTGGAGGTTGGGTGCTCATTGGGGATGTATTTGATCGCCGGTCACCCCGTCTCCCCTACGTTGACCCACAAGATCAGTGGGCTTTCGAGCGAAAGCTCGTCGCCCGCGTGTGGGGACGGTATGCAGGAGTTCTCTTTGGCCCCAAGGACCAACCGGCAGCCTTTATCAGAGACCCGTCCGGCGCCCTGGAATGCGTCGCTTGGACCCACTGCGGATTGACCGTGGCGTGCTCGGCGGCCGACGACTGGCTCGTCCGTTGTCTTCGTCCCCGCTGGCGCATCGACTATGCCCGCGTCGCCGAGGCGTTGCATAGTCTGGTTGCGGGAACCGGCGCGTTGCTCCTTGACGGCCCGCACGCCCTTGAGCCCGGCACGGTGCAGCCGACGCCGCTGACGGTCCCCCCGATAGCTGTGTGGACCCCGCGCCAGATCGCGATGCAGAGCCTTGACCCGCCCCCCGCAGCCCAGGCGGAAGTCAGCATTCGCTCGGCGGTGGACGAGGCCGTGTCCCGCCTTTCAAACCTCGCCGGGCCGCTCGCGGCCGAGGTGTCGGGCGGTCTGGATTCCAGCATCGTCGCCGCCGCTCTCGCGAAGGTCGCGTTGGAACCTGTCAGCTTGTGGATCAATGCTTACGGCGCCACGCCAGAGTCCGATGAGCGGTCCTATGTTGAAATCCTTGGCGATGCTCTCGGCTTCAAGCCTTACTGCACCCCCCATGCCGTCGGTCCCCTGACATCGGATTGGCTCACCGCGCTCGCGGGTGGGTTCCGCCCGGGGTTGAACGCGCTCGATCATCCTCAAAACCTGCGCTGGGCCAGCCTTCTACACGACCACGGAGCTAAGGCGGTGATGACGGGAAAAGGGGGTGACAGCATCCTGTTTCAAGCCGCCACGACGGACGTCTTCACGGATCAATGGCTGGCGCATGGATGGCGAGCACTGGCTTGGCCCGATCTCACCGAGCTCGCCGCCGCCAATGAGCTCTCGGTCTGGTCAATGGTTCGGACGGCTCGCCGATATGAACCGGGGAAACCCGATCCCCTCCTCCGCGATCACCCCATTCTCGCGCCGCTTGATCGACAGCCTCCGCCACATCCTTGGCTCAGAGACCTTGAGGGCTTCGGACCCGCCAAATGCTTTCATATCGCAGGGGTCGCGGACAGCATTTCCCATCACAACCCCTCGTCGCTCACGCAGGCGGTCGACGTTCGCCATCCCCTGTGCGCGCAGCCCGTCGTCGAGGCCTGCCTCGCCCTTCCCACCGCTCAGCTCTCGGTCGGCGGCAGAGACCGGGGGCTGGCGCGAAGGGCGTTTCGCAACCGATTGCCGACCGCGATCGTCGATCGCCGGACGAAGGGCGAGATGACCCGGATTTACGGACGAATGGTGTCGGAAAATCTGGACACCCTCCGACCGTGGCTGGCCGACGGCCGGTTGGCGTCATGCGGGATTATCGATCGGGAGAGAGTTTTGACCGAACTGTCTCCGGAAGTCTTGATCTGGCGCGGGCAGCACGCGGCTGTCCTCACGGCGGCGGCGTTTGAAGGATGGGTTCGCCTTTGGGAGCGTCGGCTGACGTAGTCTCAGAACCAGCATCATCGAGTGTGAGCGCCAACCAATCGAAAATCTGCTGGTAGCGATCGCGGATGTTGGCCGGGCTCCATGTCAGATGCTTCTCGCCCCAATAGGTCACGATGCGGGCGTGTCCGTGGTTGCGAAGAATGGCGCTAAACATTCTCTCGGCTTGTGTGGCCGGCGTGAAGTCGAGATCAGCCGTCAGGAACAGGATCGGCCTCGTTATGTGATCGGCCCGAAGAAATGGACTGGAGGCGGCGTAATCTTCCGGCGCACGCCACGGCGGATCTTGGAGCGCCCCCTGACCGGTCTCGGTCCAACCCTGGTTGAACCTGAAGAACATGCCGTTTTCCGGCTGTATGCGCCCTAAGGCGTCGAACTCTCCCCAGACACCAAGCATGTCACTGTAGGCGGACGAAGCGATGTAGGATCTGAACCGGCCCGAGCGAGTCGCGATCTCGAGGGCTGAATAGCCGCCAAAGCTGTGTCCCCAAAGGACCATCCTGTCTGAAGGAAGCTCCGGAAAGGCGGCCAACGCCGCATCGACGGCGAGATCGACGCTGCGGGCATAAGCATCGCCACGCTCCCTGACGGGTAGATCCCCAGGGACAGATGGGCTCAGGACGGCATAGCCGGCCCCAACGAAGACCTCCGGCCGAAAACTGTACGTCATAGTGAGCGGGTCCAGCCGCGCCAGATTGTCAGCCCAGCCCGGGTAGGGGTTCACGATGACGCCTCGGGGTTCGCCGTTCGGCAGAAACAGCCAGCTTTCCGTTTCGCGACCGTCGAAACCCAAGTGGCGGATCGGCCTGGGCTCGGTGACGAACATGTTCGCAAGGGTCGAGTTAACCTCGGCTATCGCTTCAGTCGATCCCGGTCTATGATGCAAAAGGGCATCTGCGAGCCCGCGAGGACGGAGTGTCAGCACGGCCTCCGGAGAAACGGCAAGTGTCTTGTCGAGGTCAGCGCCGCCGCCCCCCAACGTCGGCGCTGCGCCGTCCCTCACCAACCTCACCTGGCCTTCGCCATCAATCGCGATCGACCAATCTCTGCGCGGCGCCTCGTTGCTTTTCGGGCGACGCCCCATGGTGAGGTCGAAGATCATGGCCTCCCGGAGGTTAAGGTTGGGTGGCGAGAGCGCATGGGCTCCGTGCGCTGTGATTTCCCAGTAGCGGCCGTCCGCGAAGGCGAGCAGGCCCTCCGGCCCGGATGCAGCGATGCGCGTCGGAGCCACAACCAAATCGCCCGTCAGGGATTCTGGGACACCGTCCTGAGACAGCAGATACCAGTCCCCGCGCTCACTCTCCGTCGGTCGTGCGTACAAGACCGGGGTGAGACCCAGCCAGTCGGCTTGCACGCCAGCGACAACAACGCTGGCTGACGCGCCGGCACGCAACCCGCCGCGGTTGAATGGGTCGGTCGACTCAAAACTGGCGCTCATCAGCGTTCCCTCGTCCCACCGAGCGCCGTCTGGGCGGGCCCAAACGAGGACGGCCGTCGAGTCGGGTGACCATCGAAGAAGGTGGGGCGCGATGTCCAGCCCATCGACTCGCAGAGGCACGCGCCCTGTCCTGAGATCGATCAGAACAAGCCGGCGCCTTCGATCATCCTCCATGTGGAGAAGCTGCGGATCTCCCAATGGGATCGGCTCCTCCCTCATGACCACGGCGACGCTTCCGCCGTCAGGCGAGACGGTGAAGTCGGCAAGCCATCCCTCTTGCAAGGTCGTGATCTGCAGCGTGTCCCGTTCCAGCCGAACCAAGGCCTGGCGGGGCTCGGGGCGCTCCGGAACGACCACGCCCCCCCCGCGCGTCGATGACGGTCCTGGAGGGTTCGCGCCCTTCGGCGGTCCGCTCCCACGCCTCGGCGCGACGTCTCGTGCTTGTACGATCATACCCGAGAGCCAGCGGAAGACTGTGGTCGGGGCGCACTGGCAGCAGCAGCGTGTTTGCAGACGCCCATGTCGCAGTCGCCCCGCCCAGGGGAAGATCGGGCGTCAGGCCGGTCCATCGGACGGATCGGTCGACTAGGGACACGATCCCGTATTCGAATCCGTCGCCTTGAAGCCTCGTGATAAGGAGATGATCCGAGGACGGCGACCAAGCGGCGAACTGCAGCCCCAAGCCTTCGTGGGGAAGCAACCTTTCCTCTGGAGAGGTTGTATCGCTGAGATCAACAATCCAGAGCTCCATGATTTGCCAGGTGGAACGGCCATTCGCTTCGATGCGGGGCATGGTGTCGTAAGGACCGCGCCTCTCGTAAATCGCCCATCGGCCGTCCGGAGAGATGGCCGCTCTTCCGAACGCCTCCAACCCCAGCAAATCATCAACCGTAAGCGATCGATCCGCCTCGATACCTTGGCCGTGCGCGGCCCCCGCCAAGCAAGCCGCTGCGATCGCCGTTCCGACGACGCGACAGATGAGCGTCCACATTTCGGATACTCACCAGCGTCGCGTCAGTTGCAGGGAGATCACGCGTCCCAAGATGCTGGCTTGACCGGGATCGAACCCCAAACCAGTCGGGGCGTCGTAGAACGGCGGCGCTTCGTTGAGCAGATTTTGGACGGCAAGCTGAACCTGGACGCCGGGCGCGCCGGCCAGGTCCGAAGTCCACCCGGCCGTTGCGTCAATCGTATTCCAGGCCGAGAGGCGGTTGCCGGCCCGATCTTTGCTGCCGGCCACATGGTTCCAATGAAGCCCGACCGCGACGCCGTCACGCGACCAAGTCGCACCGGTCCGCGCTCTCAGGTCCGTCGGGTAACCTACGAGGCCGGCGACCTCCTCAATGGGCGCTGTCGGCGTCGTCTGGCTTTCGTAGTCCAAAATCCAGGACGCTGTCAGGTCGAGCGCGAGACGACCGTTGCTGATCTCCCAACCGTGACCTGCCTGTACGTCCAGACCGCTGACACGCACCGCGCCAGTGTTGACCCAGCGTGTATCCACCACAGCGCCGTACGCTGTGACCGGGAAGAGGCTGGAAAATCCGGGAGCGTCCGAGAAGCTCTCGATGAGTGCGCGGTCGGCGGAGCTGTTGACCGGATCGACGAAGGTCACGAAGGGACGGAGCGTGGGGTCGATGAGCGCCCCGTCGAAGTTGGCGTTCACGGGCTGCGCGATGCGGTCATCGAAACTGGTCGTGAAAAAGTTGACCCCGAGCCTCGGCCCTCTGGTCGGGCGATAGTCGAAGCCGAGCGTAAAGGTTTCTGAGGTCTCAGGCTGCAGATCGGGGTTGCCACCGTACAGCATGAGGATCAACGCCTCCGCCCCATCGGCCCGATCCAAAAAGGCCGGGGACACGCCGAACTGGTCGAACAGCTGCGTGAGCGCTGCGGCGCGGAAGGACGTCCCCCAAGATGTCCGCATGGTGATCTGCTCGTCCGGCGACCAGATCAAGCCAAGCTTCGGATTGGTTGTCGAACCGAAATCATCGTAGTCCTCGAACCGGGTCGCGACAGAAAGCTCCAGGCGCCGGATCCCGGCTCTTTCATTGTCCGGTCCCACAATCGGAATGCGCGCCTCGGCGAACACTGCGGAGATCGCTCGAGATCGGTCGGGGCTGGAGATAAAACGGGGCGCGGCTGCCGTCAGGAAGGTCTCGCCCTCGGTCTCAAACGCCTCTCGTCTCGCCTGGCCTCCGACAGCCAACGAGATATCACCTCCCGGAAGACGCCAAAGAGGTCCCTGCACAAGCAGGTTCGCCGAACTTGCGCGGCTACGATTCCGGACAACACCGTAGCCGCTGCCGATGAAGTCCGACACAGCCTGGGCGTTGGCGCTGCCGTCTCCGAAGAGGTTGAAGTAACCATCTACTGCAGCACGGAAGGGCGTTGCCGGGTCGTCTGGGATGTTCCCCAAGGCTTCCGACAGGAACCGAGTGTTGACGCGGTTGCTTACGCCGAAGTCCGCCAGTTCCCAAGCGTCGGCCACGTAGGCCTCGACCGACCAAGTCGGCGAAACGTCGTAACGCGCACCGATAGTCAAGCCCAAGCTCTCGGATTCGGTCGAGCTCCGCGCTGGCCCTATATCCCGAAGGAAAGAATACGCCACGGTGTGCGATGAAGCGCCGTTCGGCGACACGAACCACGGATTGGCTTGTGTGACATTGAAGATCCCCGCGGCGGCCGCCGTTGCCGACTCCGTCGTTCGAAGGCTGTAACGGATGTCCCCGGTCAACTCGAGCCGTTCGCCTATCGATTGCCGGATGCGCGCATACGCGCTGTGGCGTTCGAGTGCAGGCAGAAGATCGATACCGGCGAGCGGGGATTGAAGATTGCTCTGGCCTGCCGCGAAGTCGCCGGGGGTCTGCGCCGTTCCACCGGTCGGTGGGCGGATCGCGAACTGGACTTCGAACGCAGATGTCGCGGGGTTAAGCGCGAGAATATTGCCGGGCGCGCTGTAGAAACCACGGCGGTCACTCCCACCGAAGGGTCGCAGATCTCCATCCGCCGTGACGCTTCGGTCCGAACCGCTCAACGCGTTGGCGGATTGATATTCATAGGCCAGGTAGGCTGCGCCCGATCCCCAGTTACGACCTATGAGGTGCGAGACTTGGACGTCCTCTGCACCGCCTTCCGCGGCGGAGACGCGTGCTCGCGTCTCCTGTCCGTCCACGGATCGCCGCATGATCACGTTCACAACGCCCGCGACCGCATCGGACCCGTAAAGCGCAGATGCGCCGTCCAGAAGTACATCGACCCTGTCGACGGCCGCCGACGGAAGGGCCGAGACGTCGGCGAACTCCGCACGAGACCCGGTTCCTGCGAGCCGACGACCATTCACGAGAACCAGCGTGGACGCCGCCCCGAGACCGCGAAGGTTCACCCCGGTGGCGTAGACATCGTTCGAGGTGCCGGCATCAGCGAGCGTGGCTTGGCTCACCGGCGTGGACGTGCCGGCGTAATTCTGAGGTAAGGAAACGAGAATGTCGGCGACAGTCCCACGACCGGTTCCATCCAGCGCATCCCGGTCCAGTTGAACCACGGGCGATGCCAAATCTCCCGACGACCGCAGCAGCGTTCCCGTTACGATGACTTCATCGATCTCGACCGCCTCGTCGACACTCGCCATGCCGGCCCGCTGCACCGCGAAGACCCCAGGCCGGCTCTGCGTCCATGTCAGGCCAGACCCTGCCAGAAGCCGGTCCAAGGCCGCGCCCGTCTCCAGCCGACCGCTGACGCCGGGCGACCGCAGGCCCGCCACCGTGTCAGAGGTGAAGAAGATCTGGTGACCGGATTGCCGCCCGAAGGCCGTCAACGCCTCGCTCATCGGTCCGGGCGGAATCCGAAACTCCCGCACGGACTGAGCGCACGCCGGTGAGCTCGCGGAGACGATGCAGGCGACCGCGGCGGCGCCGGACAGCAGATAGGAACGGCTCATAGACTGGTTTCCCCTCGACGCCCCCAGTGGCGCTGAAGAGAGAGACCATCGAGACCGGGGCTAACCCTCTCGGCGTCCCGAATTAATTTCTGCGCCGGGAGAGCCCGACCGATCCGTCCGCCTTTGGAACAGCCCGTAATCCCATGACATCCGAAGACGCGGCCACAAACGCGTCGCGGTCACCGGTGCGGAAGACGCCGTTGACGGCCACCGACCGGATGGCGGGGTCGTCGATCTCGATCTTTTCGGTCAGGTAACGGTTCATCTCGGCCACCGCCTGCGCCAGCGGGATATCGGTGAAGACGAGCTGGCCCGTGGCCCAGCTGGTTTCCGCCTCGACGTCGACCGCGCGCGTATCGATCCTCGCACCGGAGACCCGCACCTGCTGACCGGCGGCGATGCGACGGGGCGGCGACGGCGCCTGGTCGGACTGGACGTCGATCACGCCAGACACGAGAGTGACACGAACCCCCTCCCCTGCCCTGCGCACGTCGAAAACCGTTCCCACGGCCGTGACCCGGGTATCGCCGGCGAACACCACGAAGGGACGCCCGGCGTCATGCGCCACATTGAAGAGCGCCTGACCTTCCAGGAGGTCGATCCGCCGCTGATCGTCCGTGAAGCGGACGCGCACCCTTGAGTTCGTATCCAGGCTCAGGCTCGATCCGTCGCCGAGCGGGATAACCCGCTGCTCGCCGACCCTTGTGGCGAAGGCATTTCTGTCGGTCCAGAACCAGGAGCCGCCCACCATCAACGCCAGCGCCGTGGCCACGGCCAGACCGCCGAACAGAACGGACCGACGCCCCGACGCCGGGCTCACCCGGCTCCGGCGACGGGCTCCGTCCAGGGCCTCGGCGAGCGCGGGGTCGGGTCCAAGACCCCGGCTCTCGCGCCATACGCGGTCGACCCGGCTGTACGCCTGGGCGTTGCCGGGCTTGGCCCGCCATTCGAAGAATTCCTCGATGGTACGTGTCTCGATCGAGGTCGTGCCGAGGCGGACGTGCCACGCCGCCGCCTCCTTCTCCGCCGCTTCAACCCGCATCGTCGGGTTGGCCATGTCGCGCCCCATCCTAGCGCCGGAGCTGGGCGGCGCAGTGGGCCAAGGCCCGGGTCATGCGCCCTTCCACAGTCTTGGGGGAAATCCCCAGTCTGTCGGCGATCTGGGCGTTCGTCAGACCGTCGATCCGGGACAATAAAAAGACATCTCTCACGGATTCTGGCAAGCTCAGGATGGTCTCCAGCAACATCAATCGATCGGTTTGGTCAGCATCAACCCGATCGTGAACCGACGCTGCGGCTTCCGCCCTGCACGCCAGCTCACGTCGGCGCCTTGCGTTGCAAGCCAGATTCACGGCGATCCGTAACAGGAAGGCTTTCGGGTATCGGAGACCGTCAAGAGATTTGCTTGAAGCCACGCGAAGCCACGTCTCTTGGGACAGGTCGTCGCATTCATTCTGCCCAAACCTTCTCCGAAGGGTACGCCGCAACCATGCGCCGTAACGACGTTCCAAAGCCGTGAGGCGATCCTCGAACCGGCCTTCGACACTATCGACTCCGTCATCCACGCGTCGCTCCGAGGACTTCGCCCTCCAAATCAAGGGAGGGCTGAGCGTAAACCACCGTCGGAATGGTCACTATAGTGACTGGCCCAAAATGTACGATGGGCGCCGCCTGCGGCTATGGCGCTTACGAGAATCTTTGGGCGGAACGTACGTCGTGCAAGACAGAAAAAAGGCATGACAATCGAGGCCTTGGCTGACGCCGTGGGCCTGTCCTACAGCTACATGGGAGAGCTTGAACGGGGGAAGAGAAATCCAACGCTGCGCGTCGTGGAAAATCTCGCCGTCGTCCTTGAAACGCCGCCAACGGCCCTTTTGGCCGAATCTCGCGTCTGATTCCCTGACAACGCGGCATGCCCCAGCGGCTCAACTCGCAGAGCCATAAGTCGCAATGGTTACTATGGTGACTGGCTGCCCGACGCTCTTTGCGTGTGCCTGTATGAATGAGTTTGACGGAGACTTTTGGGCGCAACGTCCGCCGGATTCGGCTTGAGAAGAAGCTCACGATCGAGGGGCTCGCGACCGACGTAGGACTCTCATATAGCTATATGGGCCAACTCCAGCGCGGCGAGCGAAATCCCACCTTGGATGTCGTGGAGCGGATTGCCAAAGCCTTGGGCGTTAAAGCCATAGAGCTCTTCCGCGAACGTTGACCGCTAGATGCCGACAGATGCTGTCACCCTGCTAGCGAGAAACCTCCAAACCCTCCTACGCGCCGCCGGGCTGTCGCAGGAAGAGTTAGCATTCCGTGCGGGGACAAAGCGGAGCTACCTTAGCGACTTGGAACGCGGCGTCCGTAATCCGTCCGTTCGGCTGTTGGGCCGTTTGGCCGAGGTTCTGGACGTGCCGCCAGCGCGGCTCCTGCAGTGAGATCGCGCGGCAGGCGGCTCAGCTGGTTAACGCGCCTCCTCGTCCCGGATCTGCGATGAAAAAGTCGGCAGCAGACAACGCAACAAATCCCGGATCAGGCGCTGCTGCTCCGGACCCAGGCGCGCGGCCAGGCGCTCGATCATCAGGGTGAGCCTCGTGGCGGAAGGCCCCCTTCGTCTCCGCTTTCGCCCCATCGGTCTGCGCCAGGCCCTCAAATAAATAGCTGACCGGCACACCGAGGAAACCCGCCGCTTCCCAGAGCTTGGACGCGGAGACGCGATTGGCGCCGCGCTCGTATTTCTGGATCTGCTGGAACGTGAGCCCGAGCGCCTGACCAAGGTCGCTCTGGCTGAGTCCCAGGCTGCGCCGGCGATGAGCGATCCGGCCGCCGACGTGCACATCCACGGGATTGGTCCGGCGATCGCCGTCGCCCTTCTCCACTGGTTCCCGGTCGAACATCAGACTCCCCGGCGTTCGCGCTCGACACTGAAAGTTGCAGCCGCTCCAGATCGACCGACGAAGCCTCCGCAGCCGCAGCGTTCCGGATCATGATGTCAGCGTTCGAGGCCTGCGCAAGCCATTAGCCTCAGGCGGGGCATCGCAGTTCTAGCCGTCCTGATCGAAACTGCCGACGGCCGAATCCGCTCAGGCGGCTGTGTCCAGCAACGCCGTCACCTTGCGCGCGGTCGCCTTGGCCGATCCCGGGTTCTGACCTGTGATCAGTAATCCGTCCGCGACCACATGAGGCCCGAAGGGCAGCAGCCCCTTAAGATAGATCGCGCCGCGCCGCCTCATCTCGGCTTCAGCGTTGTAGGGCATCCGGCCCGCGACGCCGGCAAACACCTCCTCAGCCCACGAGAAGCCGGTAACCATGCGATCCATAACCAGCAGCCTCCCGGTCGTCAGGCGCGTATTGAGCAGCGCGCAATAGCCATGACAGACGGCCGCGACGATCCCGCCGCGCTCCCACACGGCCCGCGTCAGCGTCTGCAGGCCCGGACTGTCCGGAAAGTCCCACATCACCCCGTGACCGCCCGTGAAGAAGAGCACGTCGCAGTCCACCGGATCGATGTCTTCGGGTCGCTGCGTCCTCTCCAGTCGCGCCATCTGTCGAGGATCACGCAGCCAGGCGTTCGCCGAGCGGTCCAACAGAGGCCACTTCAGCGCGCGCGGCTCCAACGGCGACCGGCCTCCGACGGGACTGATGATGCGCTGGTCCAGGCCCCGCTCCGCGAAATGATCCCAGGCATGGGTCAGTTCGGACAGCCAAAGTCCGGTGGGCGCGCCGTCCTCATAGCGATCGACATTGGTGACGACGTAAACAACGCGCCTGTCCATTACCGGAGCCCTTCGGTCGTCAGTTCACTGCGCCGAACAATACAACTCAACGCGCCGGATAACACAACCGGAACGGTCACAGTTCCAGCCCGGTCCCGCGCCCGCTAAGCACCTGCGCCACGCCGGCGCCGGTCGGGGCCAGCACCACGGTCTTGCCGATGTCCAGTCTAGGCGCGCCAGCGCGCAGCCGCGCATAATGTTCGGCGCCGTCGCTGTCCCGCACGATCACGAACGGATGCGCGCCCAGCTCGTCGTGGAATCCGGTCCTCACCACCTGTCCCTTCACCGGCGACGCCCCCATCGGCCTCACGTCCCGCCCGGCCTCGAGACGCCGCTGGTTCAGGGTGCGGATAATGTCGCGGCGCGCCTGAAGCGTCCGAAGCTTCGTCTCCATCTCGGGATCGAGCCGATAACGCCGCCCGGCGCGAACCGCGAGACCCAGGCCTTCCAGATGACGGAGGCGGCCTCGGGTCAGGGCGTTCCAGGCGTCGCTCCGTCCCACGCCGTCATCGACCGTCCCGCCCGGTTCCGCCGCCGCCAGGAGCCGACGATCAAGTCCGGTGAAGCGATCCGCCGACGTCTCGCGCCAAACACGCTTCTCGGCGTCGACCCGGGCCAGGTCGCCGAGCCTCTCCTGTGCGACCTCTTGCGCGCGGGCGCGGAACCCGTAGGCGATATAGTCGCGCGGGATCACCAGGTCCCGCCCGTCACCACGGCGGCCGCGCACGAGCACATGCGCGTGGGGCTGGTCCGTGTCGTAATGACAGGTCCCGATCCAGGTCAGGTGCGGCTCCCCGAGATCCGCCGAGACCCGGGCCATGACCTCGCGGACATAGCCGCGCAGATCGTCGATCCGGTCGCCGTGCTCCGGCGAGATGATGAAGCGGAAATGGTGCCGGTCATCGGTCCAGCCTCTCGTCTCGACGGCGGCCTGGACGCCGTCCTGATCCCGATCGAAGAACTCGGGCCGGGCGCCGTCCGCGCCGGCGCCGGCGCGGCCGAGATAGGCGACGTGCGCCGCCAGCGCGGCGCCGCGCTCGGCGCCTTTGCCCGCTTGGCGGGACACCAGAGCTTTGACGATGACGCGCTGCCGCACATCGAGGCGGAAGGCTCGTCCCGACCGGTTCTGCGCCGCGCGAAGAACGCCCGACCGATTTCCGAGTGCGAACATCCGGGAGCTGGCGAGGCGCTTCATCATGCCGAGCCGGACCGGATCACGATCGATCTTCAGTCGCGTCGGAAGCCTCACGCCGACCTGTGCGTCGTCGACGCCGCCGCGTCTCGACAGCCTGGTTTGAATAGCCTGGTGAACCGACATGATCCGCGCTCCGGCCCCGGAAGATCCGCCGAAGAAAGACAACTCAAAGCAAGTCGTCGGTCCTGGTCGACCTCTCCTCCAAGATGCTGAAAGCATAGAGAAAGCCGACCCAGGCCAACACTCCCTTTTATCTTGCCCTAAGCCGCTTTGGACGGATTTTCAGACATGGTCGTCACAGCTGCGCAAAGCTCCGCAAACCTCAGCAACAACGACGGCTGAGAAACAGCCGTAAGGCGTACGAGGCTCGAAAGGCGGCAGTCGCGAACCGGGTGACAAACAAGAACCCGCCCGGCCGAAGCCGAGCGGGTCTGTGGGTCAGGCGTCAGGGTCGTCCGGTTCGTCGTCCCAGAAGGCAGGGTCGCAGGGATCCGATCTGCGGATGCAGTAGTCAGACCATAGGTCCGCAGCGGACAGCATCCCTGCCAGCTCTCGTTGCTCAGCCACCCATTCAGGATCGTCCTGTCCGTCAAGGTCGTCTTCGAAGTCGGGGGTCATCACAGTCTCCAGAAAAGGACCCGCCCGGCCAAGGCAAAGCGGGTCGTTGATTTCAGTCTCGAACGATCAGGCTGCGCGCGCCTTGATGGGCACGTGCCGCAGCCCGTTCTCCATCGCCTTCTGGCCAAGGTTGAGCGCCGGTCCGAAGGGTCGCTGCTCTCCCCGCGTCCGATCCACCGAATGGACCAGGGTTAGGCAGACTTCCGGCTCGAGCGCGATCAACTCTTCGTTCGCCCGGAAGGGAGCGGCCTTCCCGTGCGCGTCGAAATCCGCGCGGGCGAGGATGAGCTTCACGCCCTTCTGCTGCGCCCATCTGATCGCCAGCTTCTCGGACCCCTTCGCCCCGGTCGTCGCCAGGGCCATGTCCGGCCACTCCTGCTTGGCCCAGTTGAGCGCGTCGAAGATCCGGCCCGCGTCCGCCTGGGTAGTCGCCGTCGGAGCGCCCCTGAAGGCGATGATCGGACCACCCGGATCCTGCTCTCCGGCCCGGCGGTTGCGGACCGCCCGGATCGCCTGTTTGGCTTCCAGCTGGGCGGCTGTCAGGAAGGTGCCCCGCCGGCTGCCGCGCCACGCCGTCCAGACCTCGCCGGTCGCGATCGTCCAGGTGTCCGAGGCCGCGTCCCGGATAAGCTCGGCGGCCTGCGTCGCCGCATCCCCGGCCCGGGCCGTCGCCGTCGCCTCCTGGAGTTCGACATCGGCCGCCTCCGATCCATCGAAGTCCCGCTGCAGCGAGCGCATCGTATCGCGGGCGCGATCGGCGTCGCGCTCGATCCGTCCGGCCGCCGAATGGAAGGCGCCGATGAGGGCCTCGCCGAGCATGGTCTGATAGTCCTCCAGCGCGGTGTCGGAGATCACGTCCACCAGCTCGGTCATGAGCGCGCGCCCGAGCTGGACCAGGGCGTCCTCGGTCGGATGCGGGCGCGGATCGCGGAGCGAGGCGGACAGGTCGTCGAAGGCGGAGTCGGACTTCGACGAAGCGATGAAGGCGGTGCTGTGGAGGGTCATGGGTTCATTCCTTGAGATGAAGAATGTCGAGCGCCCCAAGCGCAACGACCCCGGTTTTGGCCACGGCGGGGTCCCCGGCAGTCACCGGAGCGGACCGCCCTTCGCGGGCCGCGGAGGGGAACGGCGCAGCCGTTGACTTCCGGGGTGGCGTGACAAAATCGGAGGGCGTTGTGTGGGGGCAAGTCCTCGCCCGCTTGGGCGAGGACACAACTCGGCGCCGGCGCGCCGATGCGGACGAGGACACGGCGCGGTCTTTCGCCCGCGGTCGACCGGGTCGGCCGCGCCAACCCGTCGACGCGGCGGCCGTTCAGCGCCTTCGAGCTGGTCGCCGCGACCGGGATCGTCACACGCCGGCCAGGCGGGCCAACTGCTCGAACGTCTGGGTCGCGCCGCGATAGGCGATGGCCGCGTGATCGCTGCAGAAGGCGCCGCGGCTGACGGGACAACCGCAGAGACTGAAGCCAGGCTGAAGCGGATCGCCGAGCGGCCAGCGGCATTCTCTTCGTCGGATCGTCAGGACGGTGCGCCGTCCGACGGACGGCGAAACGGCCGAACCGTGACGGACCTCCGAGCGAGCACCGGCCGGCGGCCGGGTTCTCTCCGTGGCGGCCGGGCGGGGACGGTTCTCGCCCGCGGCCGACTCCGGCCGCAGCGCGGAGAGCCCCAGGCGATGCACCTTGCCGAGCACGGCGCTGCGGCTGATGCCGGCGCCCAGATCGCGCGAGATGGACTCGGCGGTGCGGCCCTCGCACCAGAGGCTCCTGAGGCGCGTGATACGATCTTCGGTCCAGACGGTCATGGGAGGATCCTCGTCAACGAGCCCCATTGGCCCGCCCGCCTCCGCCCTTCCTCCACCCTCCGGCGCGGCCCGACGCGAAAAGGCCCGAAGCGCGAAGCGCCCCGGGCCTTGATCGCCTCTGTCCGTCCTCCGTCCGGTCAGAACGGGATGTCGTCGTTCAGGTCGTAGCCGCCGGCGGCATCGACGCCCTCGGCCACGCCGGACGGCGCATTCGCCCGCTCCCTCCGGTTCTTCAGCCGGATGTCGCCGACGATGAGGCGCAGGTCGTAATGTTCGACCCCGTCCTTGCCGGTCCAGGTGTCGTTCTCGACATGGCCCTGGATGACGACCCGACTGCCCTTCTTCGCATAGGGCTCGATGTAGTTCTCGGCCGTGCCCTCGTTGAAGCAGATGCAGTTGAACCCGGTCGTGCGCTCGCCCGGCTCGCCGTTGGCGCGGCGGAAGCGGGTGGTCTCCAGGACGCGAAAGCTCGCGCGCTTCTTGCCCGAGCCCTGGGCCGACAGAATAGAGGGGTCGGCGGCCAGATAGCCTTCGATGGTCAGGGTCTGCATAATTCAGTCTCCTTGGATTTCGAGTTGTGGGGATCAGACGGCGGCGCGGTCGTCGGCCGCGTCGCTCTGGCGGTCCTCGGCCCAGTCGAGGACGGTCAGGCGGTTCACCACCAGCTCCTTGGCGGTGCGCTCCTGGCCGTCCCTGGCGGCGTAGGCGGTGTCGATGAAGGCGCCGACGACAAGGGCTTCGCAGCCCTGGGCGAGCCCCCGGGCGATGACCTTCTCGTTCAGCCCCCTGGACCAGCTGACGCAGTTGACGCCGACCAGCCGGGGCTTGCCGGCGTTGTCGGTTCCGCGCTGCTCGAGCAGGCGGAAAACCGCCTTGCCGAAGTCCTCGCTGATCTGGGGGTCGGCCGCGAGGCGACCCGTGAACACCATGGTCTGCATGTCAGTCTCCTTGATATCCGAGGCTGACGGGGAGCCGATCTCCCCGATCCCGCCTCAACCCGAGACCTCCCTTCCTCCGATCCTTCCTGGCGGACGGGCCTTCGCCCGTCCGCGCCCGTTCAGGCCGCCACGCCGTCGAGGACCGACTGCACCGGGTGTCGGCGCAGCACCGCCTCCACCACGTCCGGACGGTCGACCGGCGCGAAGACCCGCGGCGCATAGGCGATGATCTCGACGAAACACCCGAGGGCCACCAGGGCGTCGCGGTCCGTTCGCCCGCCGACGATCTCCAGCCGCCACCTGTCCATCACCCTGGAACGCTTGAGCCAGAACCCGCCCGAAAGGGCGAGCTGGACATTGCGGTCGAGCACCATGGCGGCGGTTCGCCCGCCGTCGGCCCAGGCGTCGCCGACCTCGGTCAGGCCGAGCGCGGTCTTCAGACTGGCGGCCTGGACCGGGTCGAGAACCCGGCCGAGCCATCGCCGTCCGTCCGGGGCGCGCACGCGGCGCACCGAACACCCCCTGGCCGGCAACCGTCCCCAGATCGGCAACAGCAGGCCCGTGGCCAGGGTCAGCTGGCGCGTCCGCCAGGGATCCGTCCGCGCGACCTCCTCGTCCCAGATCGCGCGCCAGCCGCCCTCGTCCGTCTCCATCCAGGCCGACTCCTCGAACGCCTTCTCCGGCATCACCTGGCGCTGGTCCGGACGCAACAGGCGCACGGCCGACACGAGCCGGTCGTCATCCGTCGTCGTCGTCAGGCCCAGCTCGGCGAGGGCGGCGCGTCCCGACCGCTCGTTGACCACGAGGCGAAACGCAGCATCGCGCGCCCCTTGCAAGGCGGCCTCCGAGGTGACGATTTCGCGCCGGACCTTGAGCGAGAAGGTCACCAGCGCCGTTTCCGCGCCGGTGGAGACATCGGTGCGGATGGTCTCGGCCTCGATTACCTCCAGCTCCTCCGCCTCTATGTCCTCGAGGCCCCGGTCCAGCTCGCCCGACGCGGCGGCGCGATCCAGGATCCCGCCGAGAATGCGGTCGTAGTCCGCGCACAGGGCGTTCTGGTCGGCTATGCGCAGGGCCAGCAACCGGTTCAGGAAGGTGTGGATCGGCGGCAGGTCGTCGGAGGGCTTGAGGGACCCGTCCGCGTCGCGCAGTCTGAGGCCGGTCCTGGTCTCGAAATCCTCCAGGCTCATGGACGACAGTTCGCCGAAGCCGAGCGCGCCATAGAAGACCAGCAGGGCGCGTCGCGCCCAGGGGCTCTCGAGATTGTCCTCGGCGCGGAAAAGGCCCGCGCCCGCCGTACGACGCTCTCCGCGCGTCAGCGCGCCCAGGGAGTCCAGCCGGCGCGCGATGGTCGAGGTGAAGCGCTTCTCGCCGTGGATGTCGGTGGTCACGGGCCGGAACAGCGGCGGGCAGGCCTGATGGGTCCTGTGGCTGCGCCCAAGGCCCTGTATGGCCGTATCCGCGCGCCAGCCAGGCTCGACCAGATAATGGCTGCGCCTCTGCTGATTGGGCGACGACAGGTCGGCGTGATAGCTGCGTCCGGTGCCGCCCGCGTCCGAGAAGATCAGGATGCGCTTTCGGCCGGACATGAAGGCGTCGGTCTCCGAGCGCGCCGCCGAGGCGCCGCGCCGCTCGACCAGCCGCCGACCGTCGCGCAGAACCACCCGGCGCGATCGGCCGGTGATCTCGGCGACCGCGTCCGCGCCGAAGGTCTCCAGCAGGGCGTCCAGCACGCCGGGGACAGCGGGCAGCAGGGCCATCCGCTCAATCAGGTCTTCGCGCCGCCGCAGCGCCTCCTGGCTGACGGCCGGTCGTCCGTCGATCATGATCGGAACCAGGGTGACGGCGCCGTCCTCGCCCTCGACGGCCTCCATCAGATTCACCGGGAAGGCCTCGCGCAGATAATCGAGGACGTATTCGCGCGGGGTCAGGTCGACGGAGAGGTTGTTCCACTCCTCCGGCGGGATGGAAGCCAGGCGGCGTTCCATCACGGCCTCGTTCGTCGAGACGATCTGAACGACGGCCGACCGGCCTTCAGCGAGATCGGTGCGGATCGAGGCGGCCAGGGTCGGCGCCTTCAGCCCCGCCAGCAGATGGCCGAAGAAGCGGAGCTTGGCGCCCTCGAAGGCGGAATGGACCGCGGACGCCGCGAGGCCGCTCTTCGCCCTGCCCTCCTCGTCGTTGACGCCTGTCGCCTTGAGCGCCTCGGCCAGGTTGGCGTGGATCAGCTGGAAGGCGTCGGCCCAGGCGTCCCAGATGCGGATGTCGTCCTCCGTCAGGGCGTGGAAGAGCGGCTCGTACTCGACGCCTTCAAACGACAGGGACCGCGCGACGTAGAGGCCGAGCGCCTTGAGCTCCCGCGCCACAAGCTCCATGGCGGCGACTCCGCCCTTGTCCATGGCGTCGAGGAAGTCATCGCGGGTGACGAACGGCGCCTCCGGTCCGCCCCACAGCCCGAGCCGCGAAGCGTAGGCGAGATTCTCCGCCGTCGTGGCGCCGGTCGCGGAGACATAGAGCACGCGCGCCTCCGGCAACCGGTTCTGCAGGGCCAGCCCCGCCATCCCCTGGAGGGAGGCCTTCCTGGTTCCCCGCGCGCCCTTTCCCCCGCCGGCGGCGTTGGCCATGGCGTGGGCCTCGTCGAAGGCGATGAGGCCGTCGAAGTCCTCGCCCAGCCAGGCGACGATCTGATCCAGCCGCGAAGCCTTCTCGCCCCGGGCCGGCTGACGCAAGGTCGCGTAGGTGGTGAACAGAATGCCCCGGTCCAGCCGGATGCCTTCGCCCAGCTTCCAGCTGCTCAGGGGCAGGATGTCATGAGCTCCGCCTCCGATCGCGCCCCAGTCGCGACGCGCATCCTCCAGCAGGGCGTCGTTCTTCGACAGCCACAACGCCTTGACCCGTCCCTGGGCCATGTTGTCGGCGATGACGGCGGCGATCTCCCGGCCCTTGCCGCAACCGGTGCCGTCGCCGAGGAAGAAGCCGCGCCGCAGCTGGAAGCTGGCCTCGTCGTCCTCGCCCGACAGGGAGAGATGGTGCGCGGCCTCGCCGGGCCGCCACCAGGCCGGCAACATCCCGGCATGGGCCTCGCCGGCGTAGATCACGGTTTCGGTCTGGGCGTCGGAGATCCGTCCCTCGTCCCGCACGGCGGGCGGCAGGACCGGCCGATAGGTCGGGGCCGGCGGGGAGACGGACGCCATCGGCCCGGACTCCACCAGAGGCGAGGGATGCGGCCGGGGCTCCGGCAGCGTTATCCGGGCCAGCTGGTGGGCCTGATACAGACCGACATCCCGTCCCTCGCCCGCCCAGGGCCGACTTTGGTAGGCGAGCGGCGCCGCCCCGGCCAGAAATCCCAACCGGCCGGATGGCAAAGCCAGCGAGCGGTTGCGGCTGGAAAGAAGGGCGCTCGCCACCACCTCCAGCCGGGCGCGCGGTTTGACGCCCGCGCGCCCCGTCACGGCGGCCGCCAGCGCCGCGCAGGCGGCGAGATCCTCGCCGCCCGTCAGCGGCGGCGGCGGCCCGTCCGGCTCCGTCCTGTCGATGACGAGGAGGCCGGTGTCGACGGTCGTGCCATGTCTGGCGAATGCGCGCGACGGAAAGGCGATACGGGCGTGGATCCGGCCTCTTGACCCCAGCCGCGCCAGCAGGGCGTCATCGCCCAGGGCGGTCAACGGCACGATGGCCGCCATGCGTCCGCCGTCGGCGAGGGCGGCGAAGGCGGCGACCAGATGAGCTTCAAGCTCGGAGAAGGGCGGATTGCAGACCGCGACATCGAAGCGACCGGCGTTCGGCAAAACATCCTGAACGTGGCGGCCGTCGTGACGGGATCGCGTCGCCCTCGGGAAAAGGCCGTCGAGCAGATCGGCCCGACCGGCGCCGATCTCATTGAGGGTCAGTTCGCCGCCGCAGGCTTCCGCGACGACTGCGATCAGACCAGTGCCGGCCGACGGCTCCAGCACCCGGTCGCCGGGCCGCACCTGAGCAGAAAGAACGGCGAGCGCGGCCAGTTCCGGCGGGGTGGAGAACTGGTCCAGCGCGACCTGCTCCTCACTGCGGCGGCTGTGGGTCAGACCCAGGCCGCTCACGCTCGCCAGCAGGGCGGCGATCTCGGCGGGGGCGTCCTCGAGCCGGCCCACCTGCGACGCAAGCCGGCGTAACTGCAGCACCGTCGCCGCCTCGATCGCCTCATAGGCGTCCCGCCAGGACCAGACGCCCTCCGCGTCCGAGCCGCCGAAGCCGGTGGTCATGACGTTGGAGACCAGCTTGCGGTCCAGGGGTCGCGAGCGCGCGAGATGCGTGGACAGGGCGCGGGCGACGGCGAGGACATTCGCGGCCCGGTCGCCGGCTGAGGGCGCGTCGAACAGGGACAGGGAGGTTGAGGACGGGGTGAAGGAGCGTGGAGATGCCGACATGACGGAGGTCCGATCGCGCGGAGCGGCGGGCTCATCCCTCCAGTCCTCCAGGCGCGCCCTCGACCGCCCTTCCTCCGCCTTTCGCCGGGCGGGGCCTCACGCGGAAAGCCCGCCCCGGCGAGCAGCCGG
>MDSZ01020265.1_pt1 | contig 30401 bp, 25 predicted proteins | sample 811201 | NCBI WGS metagenome assembly MDSZ01 (sample SAMN05326647, study PRJNA326480) | marine metagenome | isolation source: seawater | place: Indian Ocean: North | collected 2010 | reverse complement strand
CAAAAGCTATTGGATCTATAAAAAAAATGCTTGCAACAAGCTAAAAGCTTATTTATTCAATTACTTCATGAAAACTATTCAACATTTTGTTGACGGCAAAAGTTATGCAGGTGTATCTAAAAGGAAAGGTAAAGTTTTTAATCCTGCAACTGGAGAACAGAGTGCCGAGGTGATATTAGCTTCTGCTGACGATACTAATAAAGCCGTAGATAGTGCACTGAAAGCATTTAATTCCTGGTCTACTAAACCACCGCTTCAAAGAGCCAGAGTTATGTTTAAGTTTAAAGAATTGATAGAAAAAAATTCGGATGAACTTACTAAAATTATTGTTTCGGAACATGGAAAAGTTTATGAGGATGCCAAAGGATCACTCGCTAGAGGATTAGAAGTAGTAGAATACGCATGTGGAATTCCACAAATGTTAAAAGGTGAGTTTACTGAAAATGTTGGCTCAAATGTTGACAGCTGGTCTCTAAGACAACCACTAGGTGTTTGTGTTGGTATTACTCCTTTTAATTTTCCAGCTATGGTTCCAATGTGGATGTTTCCAATGGCAATAGCATGTGGGAACACTTTTGTTTTAAAACCTTCAGAAAAAGATCCATCTTGTTCAATTATGCTTGCAGAATTGTTTCGAGAAGCTGGATTACCAGATGGAGTTTTAAATGTGATTAATGGAGACAAAGAATCAGTAGATGCACTAATAAATAATAAAGATGTAGTAGCTATGAGTTTTGTTGGATCAACGCCGATAGCAAAATACATTTATGAAAATTGTGCTAAAAATGAAAAAAGAGTTCAAGCTTTAGGCGGAGCAAAAAATCATTGCGTAGTAATGCCAGATTGTGATCTAGATCAGGCTGTAAATGGATTGATGGGCGCTGCCTATGGGTCCGCTGGTGAAAGATGTATGGCACAATCAGTTGCAGTAGCTGTTGGCTCAATAGGGGATAAATTAGTAAATTCTTTAACAAAAAAAGTCGAGTCATTAAAAGTTGGACCAGGAATGGATAAACAATCTGAAATGGGACCACTTGTTACCAAGGAACATTTGGAAAAAGTAAAAAGTTATGTTGATATTGGACAAAAAGAGGGAGCAAAATTAATAGTTGATGGAAGAAATTTTAAATTACAAGGCTACGAAAATGGTTATTATATGGGCGGATGTTTGTTTGATAATGTTAAAAAAGATATGAGAATTTATAAAGAGGAAATTTTTGGTCCCGTTTTATCTGTAGTAAGAGCAAATGACTTTGACGAAGCCTTAAATTTAGTAAATGATCATGAATTCGGCAATGGAGCAAGCATTTTTACTAGAGACGGAGATACGGGAAGAACTTTTTCAAATAAAGCTAAAATTGGAATGATTGGCATTAATATTCCTATACCAGTTCCAATGGCATTCCATAGTTTTGGTGGTTGGAAAAGATCATTATTTGGCGATCAGCACATGCATGGACCTGAGGGCGTAAGGTTTTATACGAAATTAAAAACTGTCACCTCTAGATGGCCGTCTGGATTAAGAACAGATCCTGAATTTGTTATGCCAACAATGAAATAAATACAAAATGAAAAAAAAAATTACTTTAATTGGTGCAGGGCAAATCGGGGGAACATTAGCTCATTTAATCGCACTTAAACAGCTTGCTGATGTAGTTTTATTTGATGTTGCAGAAGGCATAGCTAAAGGTAAAGCTTTAGATATTGCTCAATCTTCACCTATAAGTGGTTTTGGTATAAATTTAATTGGCACAAATGATTATGAAGATACTAAAAATTCAGATGTAATTATTATTACAGCTGGAGTTCCTAGAAAGCCCGGTATGACTAGAGATGACTTATTAGGAATTAATCTAAAGATTATAAAACAAGTTGCTGAAGGAATTAAAAAAACCTCTCCAAACGCATTTGTAATTTGTATTACGAACCCTTTAGATGTCATTGTAATGGCTTTGCAAAAATATTCTGGTTTACCAAAAAATAAAGTAGTTGGGATGGCTGGTATATTAGACTCATCTAGATTTATTTACTTCTTATCACAAGAGTTAAAAGTACCAGTTTCAGAAATTAAGTCTTTCGTATTGGGTGGCCATGGAGATAGTATGGTTGCCATGTTGGAGTCTACCGAAGTTAGTGGGAAAAAAATTAGCGACCTACTCAAAGAGGGGAAGATCGAACAAAAAAAATTAGATGAAATTGTAGAGAGAACAAAAAAAGGTGGGGCTGAAATAGTTAAATACTTGGAAAAAGGGTCAGCATTTTATGCGCCGGCAGCTTCAGGGGTTGAAATGGCAGAGAGCTATCTTAAAGACTTAAAAAAACAGCTTCCTTGTGCTGCCTATATAGACGGAGAGTATGGAGTGAAAGATATTTACGCAGGAGTGCCAGTTATAATTGGAGCCAAAGGGGTTGAGAAAGTAATAGAACTGAAATTAAGTGATGAGGAAAATAAAAATTTTAATAATTCAATTAAAGCAGTGAGAGAATTATTTGGTGCTGCTAAAAAGATCGATTCATCTTTGTGAAGAAAAAAATACATGAAGTAATTGTTGTAGGTTCAGGTCTATCAAGTTTGACTTTTATAGATGCTTACTTAGAAAAAAATAAGAAAATAGATGTAATATCATTCAATAATAAAAAAAAAGCAAATTCAAAATTTAATATAAGCCATATATTTAAGATTTTACCACCACAAATGATAGGAGAAGAAAGCACAGTTTCTAATTATTTCAACTTAAATAAAATAACAATAAATAAAAAAAACAATTTTTTTGGAGCATTAGAATTTGGAGGCTTATCAAATTATTGGGGTCTCCAGATTGATAAAAATATAATAGGTGATATAAATTTTTTATCAAAAAGAACTCAAAATAAAATTTATAATAGTTTTATTGAAATTTTCAAAAAACTTAATCTTTTAGGAACATTTTCTAAAAATATCTCAAATTCATTTGAAAAAAATAAATATATAAGTGATGAGCACTTAAAAAAAAAGGAAAAATTATTTTTAGATGAGCCTATTCTTGCGTTTCAAAAAAAAAAAAATAAAGAGATTAAACTTAGTGAAATAAATGAAAATAAAGATAAACTGAGTCCCAAAAATTTTTATAATAAATATTTAAAAAAAAAAAATATAAAGTTTCACAATTTTTTTGTAGAAGAGATAAAAGACTATAAAAAAATTATTAAGCTTGTTTGCAGCAACGGAAAAGAAAAAAAAATATTTTTTACTAAAAAATTAGTTTTGGGATGCGGCACCCTGATAACAACGAAATTAATAATGGATTATTTAAAAATCACTAAAGAAGTCAGAATTAACCATCACCCTCGGCTGTTTTCTATGTATGTTTCAAAAAAAAAATGGAAAAGTAAAATGATTTTTCAACCCTCCCATTTACATCTTAAACTCAAGAAAAAACCATATTTATTTACTGCTGATTTTAGACCTGGAAATAAAATAATAGTAGAGGCCATAATTAAATTTAAGATTATTTTGTATCCATTTAAATATTTCATTAACTTAGTACGAGAACACCTAATTTTTTCTAACATATTTATAGAGCCAAAATACGGAAATCTTTATATAAAAATGAAAGATAATTATTATGAGGTTTATTCAAAAGAAAAAAATATAAAATCTTTGACGAAAAATATAAGTAAAATGATATTTAATTTTTTAAAAAAGTCTAAAATAATACTACCTTTTTATATTAATTATTTCCCAGGCTATGGAGCTGATTTTCATTATTTTGGAACAGTTTTAATGGGTTCAAAACAAAAACTATCGGTAAACGAAAAGTGCCAACTTAACAAAAATAAAAGTATTTATATTGTTGACGGTTCTGTAATTAATTTTAAAAAAAATAAGTATCCACTGGGTTTAATTATGGCAAATGCCAGGAGAATAGGTAAAGAAATTTAAAATGTTTCGTATATGGCTTTATTTAGGAGTTAAAGAATTTATAGCAAATCTTTTTTCATTTAACAAAAGAGATTCACAAGTTAAAGATATTAAGAGTCTATTGAACGAAAATTCTAACAAGAAATATTCGGCAATTTTCAGTCAATGCAGAGTCGGTTTCTTATATATTTTAAAATTCCTTAAAAGCAGAAGCATGAGAAAAGAAGTTATTTTTTGTGCGTACAATTTACCCGAAATGGTCAATATTGCACATAACTTAGAACTGAAAATAAAATTTTGTGACTTAGATTATAAAACAGGTTTTATAAATTTAAAACAAGTGAAAGAAAAAATTACTAATAATACTTTAGCAATAGTTTTAACAAATATGTTCAATAATTATGAAGATACAAAAAAATTAAAAGATTTAACAGAAAAATTAAATATTACTTTAATAGAAGATAATGCAATATATTTTGATAATTTTTACTTAAAAACCAAAGACAAAAAAATTTATTCGGGGAACTTTGGAGATTATTCTATTTATAGTTTTAATATTATGAAAAACATCTCATCTTTTTTTGGTGGAGCAGTTAGCACAAATAATAAGGGTTTTATTGATTATTATGACAAAGAAATTAAAAATTTGAAAAATTTTAATAAATTTTATCTTTTTAAACAAGTAATAATTTTCTTTATTCTTAAGGTTATGTCAATTCAAATTTTGTACAATATTTTTTTTTCACATATTATCAAAATTGCGCACAAATTAAATATTAAATCGGTTTTAAGAATATTTTATCCTTCAATACAAAATATTAAAATTAATTTTCCAAGATATTATTATTCAAAGATAAGCAAACTTTCCCTCAGTTTAACTCTTCATCAGTTAAAAGATAAATCTAGAAGAATAAAATTATTTAATTTAAGGAAAATTAAAAACGAGTATTATTACGAAAAACTGTCTAAAATAAATACAAACAAACTCAATTTAATAAAAATTCACGATAACAATTATCAAAATTTCTTAGATTTTCCAATTTTAGTTAAAGATAAAAAAAAATTGAATGATTACTTATTAAAAAGAGGAGTAGAAGTAAGATTCAAGCATTATTATAATTGTCAAAAGTTATTTGAAAAAAATATACAGTGTTTCAATGCAGAAAAATATGAAAATGAACTAATTTGTTTACCAAATCATCCAAAAATCTCAATGCCATACATCGATTTTATTGTTAAAAATATAGAAGTTTATTATTCTAGGACATAACAATAAATTATGTTTTCAAAAATAAATTATATAACATTATTAATATATATTGCCTTAAGTACATTAGCTTTTTTTTCGAATTTTTACATTGCCTCAAGAGGATTATTCCCGGTTGACTCTTTTATTCACTATGATTTCGGATACAGGATTCTACTTGGAGATGATCCTGTAAGAGATTATTGGATAGTTCATGGATTTGTAATTGATTACATTCAAGCATTTTTTTTTAAAATATTTGGTAACAACTGGCACTCTTATTTGTTTCACTCATCAATTTTTAATGTCATAATTGTAATTTTCACTTTCTTTATTTTGAGAGATTTAAATGTAAGTTTAAAAAAAACTTTACTTGTTTCTATATCCACTTCCTTTTTAGCTTACCCTGTAAGTGGAACACCTTTTTTAGATCTTCATTCAACTTTTTTCTCATTGTTTGCTATATATTTAGTAATTATATCAATAGCTAAAAATAAAATTTTTTTATGGTTTTATGTTTTTATTCTATTATTTTTAGCTTTTTTATCTAAACAGGTTCCTGCAGCTTATACAATTATTGGTGTGAGTATTTTAAATTTATATTTTACTATTTTTCGAAAGAACTTAAAAATTTTTCTTTATTTTCTCACAGGTGGGGTTTTTTCTTTATTAACTTTATTTGTTTTTCTTTTATTAAATAAAATTTCCATAACCGATTTCATTTTTCAAATTCTAATTTTTCCACCATCAATAGGAATTGATAGATATGAAAAGTATAATCTGACTTTTAAAAATTTAGTTTTAGATTATAAATTTATCTATATTATATTTATTCCATTAATTTTAATTAATGTAATTAATTTTTGGACAAAGGTAAGATATACATCTAGCAAAGAATTTGAAATATTTTTAGTGATACTTGTATTCACTTGTTCTACACTTTTTCACCAAGTCTACACAAAAAATCAAATTTATATTTTCTTTCTAATTCCTATTTTATCGGGTCTCTTTTTTTATTATGAAAAATTTATTAATAAAAGATTTAGACTCTTTAGTAATCTTTTAGTCATTTTAATCTGTATTTTTGTAACGTTTAAGTATCATCAGAGATTTAATTTAGAAAGAAAATTTCATGAATTAACAAATGTCAATATTTCAAATCATGCTGACGCAATTATTATTGACGAAAAACTTAAGGGCTTAAAGTGGATCACTCCCTACTCGAAAGATCCAAATAGAGAAATTCAAATTATTAATGATTTTATTTTTGTGCTTAAGAAAGACAAGGATAATAAAATTCTTATTACAGAGTATAATTTTTTATCATCATTATTAAATGAAAATTTAAATGCACCTAGTAGAACTTACGATCTAATCAGTTATCCGAGAAAAAATTCAAAATATTTTCAAAATTATAAAGATTTTTTAATTAATAAAATTAAAAACAAAAAGATAAAGAAAATTTATGTATTTGAACCGTTTTCAAAATACGATCATAATGAAATAATATTAAATTATATTTCTGAAAGTTGTTTTGATAAGGATGATACAAATAAATCCTTTACAATATATAAAATTAAGAATTGTAATTATTTAAGATGAAAAAAAAATTTAAAGAACTTACAGTAAATGAAATTAAAAAAATTAAAATCGAAGAATTAAAAAAGATAACAAATATTATTATTAAAGAAAACAATTATTCAATACTGTCTAAATTAAATAAATCAATCATCAAAGAATATTTAAGTATAGCAATAAACTCAAAAGTTATTTTTTTGTTTGTATTACGCAAGAATAAAAAAATAATAGGATATTCTTTATTCGCAAAAAAAACCAATTATCTCATTAATGAATTTAAAACTCTAAAATTTAAAATTTTCAATAATCTATTTATTAAACTTAAACTTATTTCTATAATTAATATAATATTAGCTTTAACTAAAATCGACCTGATTCTTATAAAGAAAAAAAAAAATTGAAGATATTACTAATTCACTTAATTTAAATTTGTTAGCTATTGAAAACAGATATCATTCTAAAGGCTATGGATATTTTTTTTTAAACAAAACACTAAAACTAATTTATAAAAATTTTTTCAAATTTAAATTAGTTTCATGTGAAGCACCAAATTTAAGGGCCTTTGATTTTTATTTAAAAAAATGTAGATTTGAATATGTTGGTAAAAAAATTAGATTTGGTCGGAGTCTATTTATTTTAAAAAGAGAATATAAATGAAATTTAAATACAGACCAGAAATCGATGGATTGAGAGCAATAGCTGTTCTTTCTGTTGTAATTTATCATGCTGGTTTTAAAATTGAAATTTTTGAGAGTAATAATTTGTTATTGCCTGGAGGTTTTCTAGGAGTAGACATTTTTTATGTAATCTCTGGCTATTTGATAACTTTTTTAATTCTTGAGCAACAACAAAAAAAAAAGTTTTTATTCAGTGAATTTTATGAGCGAAGAGCTAGAAGATTATTGCCCGCTCTTTTTGTTGTTATTATCAGTACGTTAATTTCAGGTTGGTTCCTAATGCTTCCAAATCAATTAGAAGAACTAGCAGGTTCAGCTCTTTCCTCTTTATTTTTTGTATCTAATTTTTGGTTTTATGAGATAGATAGTTATTTTGCTGAGTCCTTATCTTTTAAACCATTGCTCCACACTTGGAGTCTTTCTATTGAGGAACAATTTTATTTAATCTTCCCCCCAGTTATATATTTATTGTTTAAAAAAAAACTATTCAAACTAAATTCTTTTTTTATTTTTCTAATCATTTCTTCTTTAATTTCTTCAACTTTCTTTTCTCTGAATTATACTAATTTAAATTTTTATATTTTACCAAGCCGAATCTGGGAATTGATGGTCGGATCATTAATTGCAAATTTGCATTTTACAAAAAACTCAATAAATATTGAAAAAAAGATAAATTCAGACTTATTAGCTTTATTAGGAATAATTTTAATTTTTGTTCCCTTTTTTTTATTTAATGAAAAAACGCCTCATCCGTCTATAATAACTATTTTCACAATTTTAGGAACTTCAATTATTATTCTCGATATTAAAAGAGAAAATTTTGTTAAAAAATTATTATCAAGCAGATTGCTCGTAGGAATTGGACTGATATCTTATTCTTTATATCTTTGGCATTTTCCAATATTAGCTTTTAAAAAGATAAAGTCATCGAATTTATCTGAGTTTGATAAATTTGAAGGAATTATACTAGCAATAATTATTTCTATTTTTTCTTATCTTTTCATAGAAAAACCTTTCAGAAATAAACTGGTAGTAAAAAAATATTTATTTTTTTTTTCAATCTCTACTGTTTTTTTAATAATTTTATTTTCTAGTTTATATATTTATAAAAAAAATGGTGTTCCGAATAGATACTCTAAAACAATCTTAAAATTAGTTGAATTCAATTATGATTATACGGAAGCTTATCAAAAAGGAAAATGTCATATTGAAAAAAAAGAGAGTTTAAAAAAAGATTTATTTCAAAATTGTAATATAAATATTTCAAAAGAAAAAAAAGATATTTTTTTGTGGGGGGACAGCTTAGCAGCTCATTTATATCCAGGACTTAAACATAAATACAGTTCTAAATATAATATATGGCAGAGAAGTGTTGATACCTGCAAACCCACTATCTTTACTTTGCAAGAAAAGAATAAAAAAAATTCTTGTGAATTTGTAAATGATTTAGTTATAAAAGAAATTATAGAAATACAACCTGAAAAAATATTTATTTCTGGAGGTTGGGCAGAGAATGATTTACAAAAAATTCAAAAATTGATTGACATTATAGGAACAAAAAGTAAATCCAAGATTTACTTAGTAGGCCCCTCTATTAGATGGCAAGACCCACTTCCAAAAATATTATTAAAGAAATACAAGATTTCGAAAAAAATTCCTAAATTCCTTAGTGACAAAAATCATAAGAAAAATTTTGATTTAGATGATAAATTTAGTAGTTTTTCTAAAATGAATCAGATTTATTATATTTCACCAATTAAAATTCTTTGTAATAATAAATATCAATGTTTGACAAAAGTAGGAGATGAAGCTGACTCAATTACTACATGGGATGAAAACCATTTTACTGAAAAAACCTCTCGATTTATTTTTAGTAAATTTATAGATTAATTAGTTTTTTCACTATATAAGACAAAATATTATGAATATTCATGAACATCAGGCAAAAGACATTCTTAAGAAATTTGGAGCTCCAATTTCTAATGGAATAGTCATTTTTTCAAATGATGAAATAGATCAAAAAATATCAAAATTAAATAATGGCCCTTATGTACTTAAAGCACAAATCCATGCTGGCGGAAGAGGTAAAGCAGGGGGTGTAAAATTGGTTAAAAATTTAAAAGAATTAAAAGAAGAAGCAAAAAAAATGATGGGAAAACTATTAATAACACATCAAACAGGTCCAAGAGGTAAAGAGGTTAAGAGGCTATACATTGAAGAAGCTTCTGAAATATCAAGAGAATTTTATCTTTCTTGTTTAATTGATAGAGAAACCTCAAAGATAGCATTCATAAGCAGCACAGAAGGCGGGATGGATATTGAGAAAGTTGCTAAAGAAACTCCAGAAAAAATTCTTACTAATAAAATTGAATACAAAGAGGAGGGACCAAGTCAAGAAGAAATTGAAAAAATTATTTCAATTTATGAATTTAAGGACCAGCAAAAGAAAATTGCATCGGAACTTATAAAATCTTTATATAAGATTTTGACTGAAAAAGACGCGAATCTAATTGAAATTAATCCATTGATAATCACTAGAAACGAAAAAATAATTTGCTTAGATGCTAAAATGAACTTTGATGATAATGCAATTTTTAGAAGACCAGAAATCTTTGAATTAAGAGATCTTAACGAAGAGGATCCTGCTGAAATTGAGGCAAGTAAATACGATCTTGCTTATATTAAACTTAACGGATCGATTGGTTGCATGGTTAATGGAGCTGGATTGGCAATGGCGACAATGGATATTATAAAACTACATGGGAAAGAACCTGCTAATTTTTTAGATGTAGGAGGGGGAGCTTCAAAAGAAAAGGTAACAGCTGCTTTTAAATTAATACTAGCTGATAAAAATGTTAAAGGTATACTTATAAATATTTTTGGAGGAATAATGAGGTGTGATGTACTCGCTCAAGGGGTCGTAGAGGCTGCGAAACAAGTGAACCTTTCAGTTCCACTTGTTGTTAGGTTAGCAGGAACCAACTTTAAGGAAGGGAAAAGAATATTAGATAACTCAAACTTGAGGATATTGTCAGCATCAGATTTAAACGATGCTGCTAAGAAAATTATATCGGCTATAAAATAATGTCTATACTTGTAAATAAAAATACAAAAGTGATTTGTCAGGGCTTTACTGGTACACATGGAACTTTTCACTCTGAGCAAGCTTTAAAGTATGGAACTAAATTAGTTGGAGGTGTTACTCCAAAAAAAGGAGGTCAAAAGCATTTGAACCTTCCAGTTTTTAACACTGTTCAAGAGGCAAAAGATATGACTCAAGCTAACGCTTCTATGATCTATGTTCCACCTAAGTTTGCTGGCAGCGCGATAATTGAAGCTATTGAGTCTAAAATAGAATTGATTGTTTGTATTACAGAAGGAATACCAGTATTGGACATGCTAAAAGTAAAAAAAGTTTTAAAAAAAAGTAATTCAAGGTTAATTGGTCCTAACTGTCCAGGCATAATTACTCCAGATGAATGTAAAATTGGTATCATGCCAGGAAATATTCACAAAAAAGGTTCAGTTGGTATTGTGTCCAGATCAGGAACTTTAACTTATGAAGCCGTTGCACAAACATCAGGAAGCGATATGGGTCAATCAACCTGTATCGGTATTGGTGGAGATCCTATTAATGGAACAAATTTTATAGATTGTTTAGAACTTTTTTTAAAAGATGAAGAAACAAAGTCTATAGTAATGATTGGTGAAATAGGTGGGTCAGCAGAAGAAGAAGCTGCTGAGTTTTTGAAAAGAGAAAAAATAAAAAAGCCAATGGTGGGTTTTATTGCTGGGTTGACTGCACCTCCGGGAAGAAGAATGGGTCATGCAGGTGCTATTATTTCTGGTGGAAAAGGTGGAGCAGAGGACAAAATTGAGATAATGAAATCAGCTGGAATAACTATATCTAACTCACCAGCAGATATTGGAAAAACACTATTTGAAAAACTTAATAGTTGATTTTTGCTAATTTATGATAAAATAAATTTTTATGTCCTCTTCTGACAACAATATAACTTTTAAAAAAACCTCCTTTTTATCAGGAATTAATTCTGAGTTTATAAATCAATTTTATTCTGATTACTTAAACGACCCAAAATCTTTACCAGCAGGGTGGAAAAAGTTTTTTGATGGATTAAGTGAAGATGAAAAATTAATATTAAATGACTTAAATGGACCAAGCTGGTCACCTGAAAAAAAAATAAAAAAAAAAGTAGTAAATTTATCTGAAAAAAGTGAAGCTAAAGAAAATCAAAAAGAAGCGAGTCTTGCTTCCATAAAAGAAGCATCAAAAGACTCTGTACGTGCCATTATGCTGATAAGAGCATACAGAATACGAGGACATTTGATTGCAAATCTTGATCCTCTTTCGATACAAAAAAAAGATGAACACCCTGAACTTAAACCTGAAACTTATGGATTTACAAAAAAAGACTATAATAGAAAAATTTTTTTAGACGGTGTGCTTGGACTTCAGTACGGTGATCTAAACCAAATTCTTACAATTTTAAAAAAAACATATAGCTCCACCATTGGTTATGAATTTATGCACATGGGTGATCCTGACGAAAAAGCTTGGATAAGAAATAGAATAGAGGGTCCTGAGAAAGAAATTACTTTTACAGAAAATGGAAAAAAGGCAATATTAAATAAAATAATTCAAGCTGAGGGATTTGAAAAATATTTGCATGTAAAATTTATTGGAACAAAGAGATTTGGATTGGATGGAGGCGAGTCGCTCATACCAGCTTTGGAACAAATTATCAAAAGAGGCGGAGGTCTTGGAGCAAAAGAAATTAAAATTGGTATGCCTCATAGAGGAAGGCTTAATGTTTTAGCTAATGTGATGGGTAAACCTTTCAAAGCTATTTTTAGTGAATTTTTTGGAAAATCAGTTGCAGCAAGTAAAGATTTTGAAGGAGATGTAAAATATCATTTAGGAGCCTCTTCTAACAGAGAGTTTGATGGAAACTCTGTTCATATTAGTTTAACTGATAATCCATCTCACCTAGAGGCAGTAAATCCAGTTGTGTTAGGACAAGTAAGAGCTAAACAATTTTTTCATAAAGACAAAAATAGAAAAAAAGTAATACCAGTTTTAATGCATGGAGACGCAGCGTTTGCAGGGCAAGGTATTGTAGCAGAATGTTTTGCTATGTCTGGTTTACCTGGTCATAATATTGGAGGCACTATACATATAATTGTAAATAATCAAATAGGATTTACCACTGCACCAAGATTTGCCCGTTCCTCTCCATATCCTTCAGATGTAGCTAAGATTGCGCAAGCGCCAATATTCCATGTTAATGGTGATGATCCAGAGGCAGTGGTGCATTGTGCCAAAATAGCGACAGAGTATAGACAAAAATTTAATCGTGATGTCGTAATTGACATGGTCTGTTACAGACGTTTTGGTCATAATGAAGGAGATGAACCTTCTTTCACACAACCAATCATGTACAAAAAAATTAAATCGCACCCAACTACTCTTTCAATTTATGGTCAAAAGTTAAGTGATGAAGGTTTAACTTCATTATCTAAACTACAGCAAGATAAGTCAAATTTTAAAGATTATTTAGAGAAGGAGTTTGAGATATCAAAAAATTATAAATCTGAGTTAAAATGGTTTGAAGGTGCTTGGTCTAGATTTAAACCAGGTTTAGGAAAAGATAAACGAGGTGCAAGCGGAGTTGATAAAAAAGTATTGATAAAAATTGGAAAAAAAATATCTACTCTCCCTTCCAATTTCCATGTGCATAAGACTTTAAAAAGAATATTTGACCAAAGATATCAAATTTTTGAAAAAAATTTACCAGTTGATTGGTCAACAGCGGAAATTTTGGCTATTGGAACTCTGCTAACAGAAGGTTTTTCTGTCAGGCTGTCAGGCCAAGACTCTGGAAGAGGAACTTTCAGTCAAAGACACGCAGTTTTAAGAAATCAAGACAATCATGAAAGATATATACCTGTAAATAATATTCAAGTTGGGCAAAAAAAATTTGAAATAATAGATAGTTTATTATCAGAACTTGCTGTATTGGGTTTTGAATTTGGTTACTCTCTCTCCGAACCAGAAACTTTAGTCCTTTGGGAAGCTCAATTTGGAGATTTTGCAAATGGAGCTCAGGTTATCATTGATCAATTTATCACCTCGGGTGAGTCAAAATGGGGTAGAGCAAGTGGTTTAGTAATGTTATTACCTCACGGTTATGAAGGTCAAGGCCCCGAACATTCTTCAGCTAGATTAGAGAGATTTTTACAACTTTGTGCAGGTGAAAATATTCAAGTTGTAAATTGTACTACTCCCTCAAATTATTTTCATGTATTAAGGCGGCAAATGCATAGAGAGTTTAGAAAACCTCTTATAGTCATGACACCAAAATCTTTATTAAGACACAAAAGGTGCATCTCAAGTCTTTCTGAATTTTCTATTAAAAGTTCTTTTCACAGAGTTTTAGAAGATGACGCATATTTAAAAACTAATAAATTAATTAATTTAGACAAAGATAAAAAAATTAAAAAAGTTGTTATATGTTCGGGTAAAATATATTATGATTTATTAGATGCACGTGAGAAATCAAAAAAAAGCAATATAGTTTTTATTCGCCTTGAGCAACTTTACCCTTTCCCAGCTAAAACGCTAGCTAATGTGCTTAGGAGATACAAAAAAGCGCGTTTTTTCTGGTGTCAAGAGGAGCCAAAAAATATGGGAGCCTGGAATACTGTAAGAAACTATATTGATAGAACACTTGAAATGATAAATTTAAAAGATATCAACGTAAAATACGTTGGAAGACAAGCTTCCTCATCAACTGCGACTGGAAATGCAAATAAACATCTTGCACAACAAAAAGAAATATTAGAAAAGATACTTAAAGATTAATGTCAGAAAAAATTACAGTTCCTACTTTAGGCGAATCGGTTACCGAAGCCACAGTATCCAAGTGGTTGAAGTCACAAGGCGAAAAAGTTTTAGCCGATGAGCCACTTGTAGAACTGGAAACAGATAAAGTAAACGTTGAAGTTCCAGCTCCATCTAATGGAATTCTTGGCAATATAGCTGTTCAAGAAGGTGAAACAGTTAATGTAGGGTCTTTATTGGGTACAATAAATCAAGATGATTCTAGTGATATTAGTAAGCCTAAAGAAATAAACAAATACACCCCACCAAAAAAAGAAATAAAAGAGCCAAAACTATTTGAAAAAAGTAAAAAGAAAAAATCATCTCAAAAAGAGACTAAATCAAGTGTTGAGCAATCAGTTCTCAAATTAGAAAATGAGAGTATTGAGGAAGAACCTTTAATTTTAGACCAAGTTCATAAAGAAAAACCAATTTCGCAAAAAATTATAGCCACAAAAAAAGAAACTCAAATATCTCCTGCTGCTAGAAAAATGGCTAATGAAGCCAGAGTGGATATTGATAAAATTGAAGGAACTGGAAAAAATGGTTTAATTTTAAAAGAGGATATAATGAGCTTAATGGGTTCAAAACCATCTCCGTCTGAAAGAAAAGCAAAGTATGGTCCAGAGGAAAGAGTAAAGATGACAAGGCTTAGATTAACTATTGCCAAAAGGCTAAAAGAGGCTCAAGAGAATGCAGCAATGCTTACTACATTTAATGAGATAGATATGAGTGAAGTTATCTCAATGAGAAACCAATATAAAGATGAGTTTCAGAATAATTACGGAGTAAAACTAGGCTTTATGTCTTTTTTTGTAAAAGCGTGTGTTATTGGACTAAAAAATTATCCATCAATCAATGCTGAGATACAAGGTGAAGAAATAGTTTATAAAAACTATTATAATATAAGTATAGCAGTTGGGACTGACAGAGGCCTAGTGGTTCCTGTATTAAGGCAAACCGACGAAATGTCATTTGCTGACATTGAAAAAAAAATAGGAGAACTCGGGCAAAAAGCTCGAGATGGTAAAATTACTATTGAAGATTTGCAAGGAGGTACTTTTACAATTACTAATGGAGGAATATATGGTTCAATGCTCTCTACTCCAATCTTAAATCCACCCCAATCAGCAGTGCTTGGTATGCACAATATTGTACAAAGGCCAATTGCCGTCGATGGAAATGTTGAAGTACGTCCTGTAATGTATTTAGCGTTATCTTATGACCATAGATTAATTGATGGCAAAGAAGCTGTATCTTTTTTAAAAATTATAAAGGAGTCTTTAGAACAGCCTAAAAGACTATTTTTGAATATCTAGCCATGGATAATTTTGATTTAGTAGTAATTGGAGGAGGACCTGGTGGGTATGTTTGTGCTATTCGTGCTGCTCAACTCGGGTTAAAAACAGCTTGCATAGAGTCTAGAGGAGCTTTAGGTGGAACATGTCTTAATGTCGGATGCATTCCCTCAAAAAGCTTATTAAATTTATCTGAAAATTTTCATAAAGCGAAAAAAGACTTCAATCAACAAGGAATAGAAATTAACGGCATAAAGCTAAACATCGATAAAATGATGAATAATAAGAATAAATCAATTCAAGTACTAACAAAGGGTGTAGAATTTTTATTCAAAAAAAATAAAGTAACATACATAAAAGGAAAAGGAGTTCTTTTCTCAAAAAATGATATTGTAGTTTATGACAATAATAAAAAAACTAATTATAATGCTAAAAATATAGTGATAGCTACTGGGTCAGAGGTTGCTTCTTTACCAGGAATTAAAATAGATGAAAAAAATATAATTTCTTCAACTGGGGCTTTATCTTTAAAAAAAGTTCCAGAGAAACTAGCAGTTATAGGAGGAGGTTATATAGGCTTAGAAATGGGTTCAGTATGGTCTAGACTAGGCTCTGAAGTGACAGTTATAGAGTATCTTGATTACATAACTCCTGGAATGGATAGAGAAATTTCTAATGAATTCAAAAAAATTTTATCAAAACAGGGAATAAAATTTAAAATGAGCTGCAAGGTAAATTCGGTAAAACACAATAATAGCGGTGTATCAATTAATTATACTGATATAAAAAATTCAAAAGAGGAAATATTAGAATTTGACAAAGTGCTGGTTTCGGTAGGACGTAAGCCTTATACGGAAGGTCTTAATTTAACAAAAATAGGTATAAAAAAAGATCAAAAAGGGAGGATTGAAGTTAATGATAAATTACAAACATCAATTAAAAATATTTATGCTATTGGTGATGTTATAAAAGGTCCCATGTTGGCTCACAAAGCAGAAGAAGAAGGGATAGCTGTAGCTGAAATTTTAGCAGGGCAAGCTGGTCATGTTAATTATGATGTAATTCCAGGAGTAATCTATACTTCTCCAGAGGTAGCTACTGTTGGAAAAACAGAAGAGCAACTTAAAAAAGAAAATAAATCTTACAAAGTAGGTAAATTTCCCTTCTTGGCAAATTCAAGAGCTAAAGTGAATAATGAAACAGAGGGATTCGTTAAAATTTTAGCTGACAGCAATACTGATAAAGTTTTAGGAGTACACATCATAGGGCCGCATTGTGGAGATATGATTGCTGAAATGGCTTTAGCAATGGAGTTTGGTGCGAGCGCAGAAGATATCGCAAGAACTTGCCATGCACACCCAACTCATACTGAAGCAATAAAAGAAGCCGCATTAGCTGTTGATAAAAGACCAATTCATTTTTAATTAAAAATAATTCTACTACTATTATAGGCCATGAAAGAACAAGTTTTGTTGCCAAAAATATTCAATTTTCCTTTCACTTATTCTTCAAAAACTGTAAGTAAAATAGGAAATTTAGTTGAAGTACCTTTTGGAACAAGAAAAGAAATCGGGGTTATTTGGAAAAATAATTATTCAGTTCCAAATAATATAAAAATTAAAAATATTACAAAGAAAACTCAATATTCCATAAACAAAAAACTGATTGATTTCATTGAATGGTTTTCTTCTTATAATATGGTTCCTATTGGATTAGTTTTAAAAATGGCAATAGGAAATGCAGATAAATTTATAAAAATAAAAGATAGAACCACAGAGATAAAGAAAACAAAGGCTAGAAAATTTAATTTAAATGAAGAACAATCTTTAGCTCTTAAATATCTTGAAAAAGTAAACGGTAAATTTGATGTATCAGTTCTACAGGGTATCACCGGATCTGGAAAAACATTGGTTTATTTTGAACGGATAAGAAAGATAATTAAAAAAAATAATCAAGCTTTAGTTTTATTACCAGAAATATTTTTAACTAATGACTTTAAGTCTAGATTTGAGGAATTTTTTGGTTTCGAACCTGCGATTTGGCATTCAAAAATAACACCTAAAAAAAAAAGATTAATTTGGAAAGGTATAATTACTAATAAAATAAAAATATTAATAGGAGCTAGGTCAGCTTTATTATTACCTTTTAAAAAACTTGGAATCATAATTGTAGATGAGGAGCATGATACTTCTTATAAACAAGACGAAGGTGTAATTTATAATGCGAGAGATATGGCCATTTCAAGGGCAAATTTTGAGAGTATCCCGATTCACTTGGTAACTTCAGTTCCTTCTATTGAAACATTTAATAATATTCAAAAAAATAAATATAGACATATAAAAATCACAAAAAGATTTAAAGATTATCCTTTACCAAGAACTAAAATAATTAATTTAAATATTGATCAAATAAAAGATAGGTTTGTTTCTTCGGAGGCTATTCAGTTAGTAAAAAATTATCTAGATAAGGGTGATAAAATATTATTCTTTTTAAATAGAAGGGGTTTTGCTCCTTATTTAATTTGTAATAAATGTGGATATAAACAAATTTGTCCTAATTGCTCTTTGTATCTAACTTTTCATAAATTAAAAAATAAGGCAGTTTGTCATCATTGCTCTTTTGAAAAATCAATTAAAACAAAATGTAAATTTGAAGATTATTGTAAATTTATTATGTACGGTCCAGGGGTTGAGAAAATATTTGAAGAAATAAAAAAAATATTTCCTGATAAAAAAATTAATATTTTTTCAAGCGATTATTTAAAAAATAAAGAAACAACAAATAATTTATTTAAAAGAATTAATGAAAATGAGATAGATATTTTGATTGGCACTCAAATGATTTCAAAAGGTTTTAACTTTCCAAGATTAAATTGTATTGTAGTAATTGATGCTGATTTTTCTGGAAGAGGTTATGATTTAAGAACTACAGAAAAAAATATACAATTATATCAACAATTAAGTGGGCGAGCGGGAAGATTTAGCAAAGAGTCATTAATAATATATCAAACATTGACCCCACATGATGCAACTTTGAACGAATTAATAAAGAATAAATCTGAGGAACTTCTTAAAAATGAACTTTTATTAAGAGAAAAAAATAAACTACCACCTTTTTTAAGATTAATTGCAATAATTATTTCTTCAAAAAATCAGAGCTTGAGTTTGCAAGGTGCTAGAGAAATAAAAGCTAAATTGAGCCTGATAGAAAATCTTGAAGTTTTAGGTCCAGTAGACTCACCATTGCTCAAAGTTAAAAAAAATTTTCGAACAAGATTACTAATTAGGTTTGATAATAAGACTTTTATGCAAAAAAAAATATCAAAAGTACTAAATAGGCTAAAAATCTCATCAAAAATTAAACTTACGGTTGATGTAGATCCTATCAATTTTGCGTAACTCATAAATTGGTAACTTGATCAAGCTATACTCTTATGGTACGACCACTGCATTATTTCACAATAAATTCTTACAATAAAAATGAGTGCAAACAAATCTTTCTCTACCGAAACATCAGAAAGGTACTCACGTGCTTTATTTCAAGTATTGAATGAGACAAAGGAACTAGAAAAAACGGAAACGGATGTAAAAAATTTCATTTATCTTTTAAACTCAAGTGTTGAAATAAAAAATTTTATTAAAGACCCAACTCAAAACATTCATATCCAAAAAACTTTTATCAAATTTTTAGCCGAAAAATTAAAATTTTCTAAAACTTTAATTAATTTCTTTCTACTACTAATTGAAAAAAGAAGAATTTTTTTTGTGGAAAAAATATCGGACTCATTTTTTAAATTATGCTCTAGAAAAAGAGGAGAACTGAAAGCCTCATTAATTTCATCAAAAGAATTGTCCAATTCAGAATTAGATGAAATAAGTAAAGAATTATCAAAATCGACCGGATCCATTTTAAAATTTGATTACAAGGTAGATAAGGGATTAATAGGTGGGTTAAAATTACAACTAGGAAGTTTTATGATTGATACTTCAATCAAGAATAAATTAAAAAAATACGAACAAGCAATGTTAGAAAAGTAAAATGACAATAAATCCATCAGAAGTTACAAAATTATTAAAAGACCAGATTAAGAATTTTGGTGAAAAAGCAGAAGTTTCAGAAATAGGAAAAGTACTCTCTGTTGGAGATGGTATAGCTCGTGTTTATGGATTAGACAACGTACAAGCTGGAGAAATGGTCGAGTTTGAAGATGGGTCTAAAGGAATGGCATTAAATTTAGAAAACGATAACGTTGGAGTGGTAATTTTTGGTGATGATAGAAGTATTAAAGAGGGAGATACTATTAAAAGAACGAAAGCAATTGTTGACGTTCCAGTAGGCAAAGAACTTTTAGGAAGAGTTGTTGATGGTTTAGGCAATCCAATTGATGGCAAGGGAGCACTCTCAGCAAAAAATAGAAAACGTGTTGAGGTAAAAGCTCCAGGTATAATTCCAAGACAATCTGTGAATGAACCAATGCAAACAGGTTTAAAATCAATTGACTCACTAATCCCTATTGGAAGAGGGCAACGAGAATTAATTATTGGGGATAGACAAACTGGCAAAACAGCTGTAGCCATTGATGCGATTATAAATCAAAAAAAGATAAATGAGTCTTCTGATGAAAAGAAAAAACTATATTGTGTGTATGTAGCTATAGGTCAAAAGCGTTCAACTGTTGCACAAATAACAAAAACTCTAGAAGAAGCAGGTGCTTTAAAGTATACTACAATAGTTGCTGCTACTGCATCTGACTCTGCTCCTTTGCAATTCTTAGCACCCTACACTGGCTGTACGATTGGTGAATTTTTTAGGGACAATGGAATGCATGCTTTAATTATTTACGATGATTTATCAAAACAAGCTGTTGCCTATAGACAAATGTCTTTGTTATTAAGAAGACCTCCAGGAAGAGAGGCTTACCCAGGCGATGTATTTTATTTACATAGCAGATTATTAGAGCGTGCTGCTAAATTAAATGAAAAAAGTGGTGGTGGTTCTTTAACTGCTTTACCTATAATCGAAACACAAGCAGGAGATGTTTCTGCTTATATTCCAACAAACGTAATTTCTATTACCGATGGTCAAATATTTTTAGAAACTGAACTATTTAATCAAGGAATACGTCCAGCTGTTAATGTAGGTTTATCAGTATCCAGAGTAGGTTCAGCCGCTCAAACAAAGGCTATGAAAAAAGTTGCTGGTTCTATAAAGTTAGAATTAGCTCAATATAGAGAAATGGCTGCTTTTGCACAATTTGGGTCTGATTTAGATGCTTCAACCCAGCAGCTATTAAATCGAGGTGCAAAATTAACAGAATTATTGAAGCAAGATCAGTATTCGCCTATGACAGTAGCTGAACAAGTAATTTCAGTATTCACAGGTGTGAAAGGTTACTTAGATGATGTTGATCAATCACAAATTAAAAAATTTGAGAAAGATATTATTGAAAAGATTAAATCAGAGAAACCTGAAATTATAGACAATATCCAATCATCTGGAAAACTAGAGGAAAACACAGAAAAACTATTAGTAAAAACAATTGAGGAATATAAAAAAGGACAAAAATAATGCCAAGTCTAGATGATCTTAAAAAAAGAATTAAAAGTGTTAAATCCACACAAAAAATTACAAAGGCTATGAAAATGGTGGCTGCAGCAAAATTGAGAAAGGCTCAAGAAAACGCAGAGAAAGGTAGGCCGTACAGCCAAAAAATGCAAAATATAATTTTAAATTTGACTAAATCAATTGATGATAAAGAGAATGCTCCAAAACTTCTAATTGGAACCGGCAAAGATCAAACTTATTTATGTGTAGTATTAACAGCTGACAGAGGACTATGTGGTGGTTTTAACTCTAATATTTGTAAATTAGCAAAAACAAATTTCAAAAAGATACTTGATGATGGAAAAGATTTAAAAATTATAACAGTAGGCTCAAAAGGCCTGGATCAAATTAAAAGAGAATACGGAAAGCATCTGGTTAAAAAATTTAGTTTTAAAGATAAAAAACAAATTTCTTTCCACGAAGCTGAAATAATTGGAAATGAGATAATAAGTTTATTTAAACAAAACCAATTTGATAAATGCATCTTGTTTTATAATAATTTTAAAAATGTAATAACACAAATACCTCAAGCGCAACAAATTATACCAGTTGAAAGTTTATCCTCTAACACAAAAGAAGTTGTAAACTCATATGAATTTGAACCTAATGAAGACGAAATATTAGAAGATTTATTACCAAAAAACATATCAACTCAAGTTTTCAAAGCTTTTTTAGAAAATGCTGCCAGTGAACAAGGCTCTAGAATGACAGCGATGGATAATGCTACAAGAAATGCAGGTGATTTAGTAGATAAGCTAACAATTAACTATAATAGAAGCAGACAAGCTTCGATCACTAAAGAATTAATTGAAATTATATCAGGAGCTGAAAGTTTATAATAATTATGAGTAAAAAAGGAAAAATTACACAGATTATTGGTGCCGTGGTGGATGTAAATTTTGAGAGTGAATTACCAGAAATATATACAGCATTAGAAGTTAGTAATTCTGGAAATAAGTTGGTACTTGAGGTAGCGCAGCACTTAGGTGAAAATGATGTTAGGACCATAGCAATGGATGCAACTGAAGGCTTAAAGAGAGGAGATGAAGTAAATAATACAGGTTCTCCAATAAGTGTACCAGTTGGACCAGAAACTCTCGGAAGAATTATAAATGTAGTAGGTGAGTCAATAGATGAAAAAGGTGATGTAAAAACAAAAGAGAAATGGCCTATACACAGACCTGCACCAAAATTTACTGACCAAGCTACAGAGACGGAGCAATTAGTAACAGGTATTAAAGTAATTGATTTATTAGCTCCATACGCAAAAGGAGGAAAAATAGGTTTATTTGGAGGAGCAGGGGTAGGTAAAACAGTTACAATTATGGAGCTTATTAACAATATCGCAAAAGCACATGGAGGCTTTTCAGTATTTGCTGGTGTAGGAGAGAGGACTAGAGAAGGAAATGATCTTTACCACGAAATGATTGAATCTGGAGTAATAAAGACTGATGGTAAAGGTTCGAAAGCAGCTTTAGTATATGGTCAAATGAATGAACCGCCAGGTGCAAGAGCACGTGTTGCTTTAACAGGATTAACTGTTGCTGAATATTTTAGAGATAAAGAGGGTCAAGATGTACTTTTTTTTGTTGATAATATTTTTAGATTTACTCAAGCAGGTTCAGAGGTTTCAGCTTTATTAGGAAGGATACCATCTGCAGTAGGCTATCAACCAACCCTAGCTACTGATATGGGTAATTTACAAGAGAGAATTACATCGACTGATAAAGGATCAATTACATCAGTTCAAGCAATATATGTACCAGCAGATGATTTGACAGATCCTGCACCAGCTACTTCATTTTCTCACTTAGATGCAACTACTGTATTATCCAGACAAATTGCAGAAATAGGTATTTACCCTGCAGTAGACCCTTTAGACTCGACTTCAAGAATTTTAGACCCAAGAGTAGTGGGAGAAGAACATTATAGAGTAGCTAGAGATGTTCAGAGAATTTTACAAGCTTATAAATCGTTACAAGATATTATTGCAATTTTAGGAATGGATGAACTTTCAGAGGAAGATAAATTAACTGTGGCTAGAGCAAGAAAAATTCAAAGATTTTTATCTCAACCTTTTTTTGTTGCTGAGGTATTCACAGGATCACCTGGAAAACTCGTTGATCTTGACTCAACAATAAAAGGTTTCGATTCAATTTGCAAAGGAGAATATGATCATTTACCTGAAGCGGCTTTTTATATGGTCGGTGGAATAGAGGAAGTTGTAGAAAAAGCTGAAAAACTGGCTAAAGATAGTAAATAATGTCTGAAAAATTTAGAGTTGAGATAATTTCACCCGATAAATTAATCTTAGAAGTTGAAGCCGAAGAAGTCACTTTGCCTTCATACGAAGGTGAAATGGGAATTTTAAAAAATCACATTCCTTTAATCACATTTTTAAGACCTGGCATGATAAAGATTAAGAAAAATGAAGAATTAAAGCATTTTTATGTTGAGGAAGGAACAGTAGAATTTTTAGATAACAATCTTTTAATTTTGACTTCTACAGCAAAAGAATTATCTGAAATAGACAAGAGATTAATTGATACTTGGATCAATGAAGCAAATAAAAGAATTAACGATGTTAAAGTAAGTGATAAAGAGAAATACTTACTTTCCTATAAAATTGATACACTGAATAATATTATTAAATAAAATCTTTTATTTCTTTTAAAAGATTAATGTATAAATCTCTTTTAAAATCAACAATAACGTCAGGTAGTTTTTCTGGAGAAATCCATTTCCAATCTATAAATTCAGGAAACTTAGTATTTAAATTTATTTCATTATCGCTTCCTTCAAATCTTACAATAAACCATTTTTGTTTTTGACCTCTAAATCTACCTTTCCAAATTATTCCAATTAGGTTTTTAGGCAAGTTATAATACTGCCATTCTTTTATTTCTTTGATTATATTTATATTTCTTATACTTGTTTCTTCAAATAACTCTCTTCTTGCAGCTTGAATTAATTCCTCGTTTTTATTAACCCCACCCTGAGGCATCTGCCATTTGTCAGAAGGGTTATCTTTTCGCTTACCAACAAAAACTAAATTTTTTTGATTTAAAACAATAATACCAACACCTAATCTTAAAGGAAGACTTTGATCACTCATTTTTAAGAATTAAATAATTTGATCGCATAATTAAGTTGGTTATCATTTTCAGAATTAATTCTGAAATTATCATTTTTTTCTTCTAACAATATATCAGGTGTAACACCTATTTCTGAGATCGAACTTCCGGATGGTAAATAGTACTTTGAAATTGTAAGCCTAATCCCACCTCCACCTCTAAGTGGTATAATTGATTGAACTGATCCTTTGCCATAGGAATTTTCTCCTAGTAAAATTGCTCTTTTATGGTCTTTTAAAGCTCCAGCAAATATTTCAGCAGCAGATGCCGAACCATTATTTATTAAAATTATTAGTGGTTTTCCATTAACTTCATCTCCTTTTTTCGCAAAAAATTTCCTAGTCTCTGTTCTTTTACGTCCTTTTGTAGAAACTATTTCACCTTCATCTAAAAAAAAATCTGTAATATTTATTGCTTGAGTAAGCAAGCCACCGGGATTATTTCTTAAGTCTAAAATATACCCTTTTATTTTTGAATTTTTTTCGAACTTTTTTATCTTACTCAGAAACTGTTTATCGCTATTTTCATTAAAAGATTTTAATCTTATATAGCCTAAATTTTTTTCTTTTCCTAAAATCTTTGAACTAACTGATCTTACTTCAATTATCTGTCTTGTAATTTTAAATATTAAAGGTTTTTTTTCATTTTTTCTTCTCACAGTCAATTCAATAGAAGTTCCTATCTTGCCTCTCATTAATTTCACTGCCTCCATTAGAGACTTACCTTGAACTTGATCATTATTTATTTTCACAATGTAGTCACCAGCTTTAATACCGGCTTTTGCTGCAGGAGTATCATCTATCGGCGCTATGACTTTTACAACTCCAGCCTCCATTCCAATCTCAATGCCCAAACCTCCAAATTCACCTTTTGTATCTGTTTGCATTTCATTAAATAATTCTGGACTCATGTAAGCTGAATATGGATCAAGGGATTGAAGAACACCATTAATGGCGGAGTCTATCATCTCTGCTTCGTTAACTTCATCTACATAATCTTTTTTAATTTTATTAAGCACTTCACCAAATAGATCTATTTTGTTATATAGCTCACTTTTAGAAAATACGTTTAAAGTACTAAAATTAAAAATTAAAAATGAAGTTAAAATAATTTTTTTCATATAACTGCCTTTTCCTTAGGAATTTCTTCAGACCACATTTTCTCTAAATCATAAAAATCCCTTTTCTCGGGATGGAAAATATGGATAATTATATCATTAGCATCTACTAACTTCCAATCTTTACTTTCTTTGCCCTCAATTTTACAATTCTCCAAACCGTTTTTTTTTAATTCCATAACTAAATTTTCTGATAAAGATTGTAAATGCCTTGAAGATGTTCCAGATGCAATAATCATATAATCTGCAATGTATGATTTGTTCTTTAAATTTATTGAAATTATATTTTGTGCTTTATTTTTGTCTAAAGTTTTTTCAATTATTTTTTTAATTTCTATAATTTTCATCTATTAATCTTTTTTCTTATTTTGGTTGAAGAAAACTTGATATGTTGGTTATTGATGAAAATTATATTTTTTTTATTCAAATATTTAGCCACAATAGATTCTTTGCCTCTTTTATCATATCCTTTACGAGAAAAAACAACTAATTTTACCATTTTTACAATTTTTTTCCAGTTTTTCCACTTATGAAAATTGATTAAATTGTCAGAACCAATTAAGAAATAAAGTTTTTTAGAATAATTTTTTTTAATAATATATTTTATCGTATCAATTGACTTTGAAGATCTTACAATCTTATCTAAATATAAAACTTCTATATTTTTTTGTTTTTTTGTGATTTTTTTAGTTTTGAAAAGTCTTTCTTTTAAAGAAAAAAAAGCTTTCTTTTTAAATGGATTTTTTTTAGTTACTACCCAATAAAGTTTTTTTAATTTTATTTTTCGTATTGCAATTTTAGATATTATTAAATGACCTTTATGAACAGGATCAAAGCTGCCACCGAGAATACCAATTGATTTATTTTGAGCTTCAGCCATATTTAACATTATGGTCTAATTATCCCATTTCCAGTGACAACATACTTATAAGATGTTAATTGATTAATTCCAACTGGACCTCTAGGTGGAAGTTTATTAGTTGATATTCCTATTTCACCTCCAAATCCAAACTCTCCTCCATCAGCAAATTGAGTAGAAACATTATGCATTGCTATTGAGCTATTCACATTTTCTAAAAATATTTTTGCATTTTTGGAATTGCTTGTAATTATGCTGTCTGTATGCATAGTGCCATATTTTAAAATGTGTTTAACTCCTTCATGAACGTTTTTTATGGTTTTAACTGAAATAATTGAGTCTAAATATTCAGTTCTCCAATCTTTTTCTTTAGCAAGCTTCAATTTATTCTTAAAGAGTTTATTAATCTTATGATCTACCCTGACCTCACAACCAGAATTCTTAAGAGATTTTATAATTTCAATCGCATGAGATTTTAAAGCTTTTTCTTCAATTAAAAGAGTTTCTACTGCACCACAGATGCTTGTCCTTCTCATTTTTGCATTTAAAATAATTTTTTTTGCCATTTCTAGATTTGCGCTATTATCAACTAAAATGTGGCAAAGTCCCTCTAAATGACCAATAACGTGAATGTTAGAAAATTTTTGAACTTTAGCTACTAATCCTTTTCCTCCTCTTGGCACAATTACATCAATATATTTGCTCATTTTCGAGAGCAATTTATCTACAATTTTTCTATCTTTTTTTTCAATAAATTGAACACAGTTTTTATTAATTTTATTTTTTTGAAGAACTTCTCTAAATAAGTTTGCTAGCAATCTGTTAGAATTAAGTGCTTCAGATCCACCCCTTAATATAGAACAATTTCCCGATTTTAAACTTAATGCAGCGACATCAGCAGTTACATTTGGTCTGCTTTCATAAATAACACCAACTACACCTATTGGCGTTGAAACTTTTTTGATTTTAAGCTTATTAGGTCTTGACCATTGTTCTAAGACTCTTCCTATTGGATTCTTAAATTTTGCAATTTCATTTATTGAATGACGTATACCCTCAATTCTTTTTTCATTTAAGATTAATCGGTCAACTAGATTTTTACGTTTTGAACTCTTTATATCTTTTAAATTTTCTTTAATAATTTTTTTTTTATTCATAAAAAGAGCTTTATTATAATTATCCAAAACTCTTGTAATTTTCCTATGTTTAATAGTTTTAAGATCTTCAAAAGCTTGTCTTGCATTTTTTCCTATATCTTCCAAATACTTCATTTATAATCCTACCATATCATCTTTATGAATAATTTCAGATTTACTTAAATATCCTAATATTTTTTCAATTTCCTTACTCTGTTTACCTTTTATTTTTTCAATTTCTTTTGAGTCAAACGAAGCCAATCCTCTTGCTAAGTGGTTTTCATTTTGATCAACAATTAATACGTTCTCTCCTTTATCAAAAGAACCTTTAACTTTTATTATTCCAGCCGCAAGCAAACTTTTACCATTTGATAGTGCTTTAGCCGCTCCATCATCGACATAAATTATCCCTGAAGAGTTTAATGAGCTTATTATCCATTTTTTTCTTGCATCTAAACTTGAAATTTTTGGAACAAAATGAGTATAAATTTTTTTACTCAACATTCTCTTGAGAGGGTAATCTTTATTTCCATTAGCCAAAAACATATGACAACCTGAATTCATACAAATTTTAGCAGCATCTAGTTTTGTTAAAATTCCACCTGAACCATAGATATTTTTGCTTTTATCTATTAAAGAATATACTTGTCCATCTAATTTATTCACGGTTTTTACTATTTTTTTGGATTTATTATACAGCCCATCAACATCAGAAAAAATTATTAAAGTATCAGCTCCGATGATTTGAGCAACTCTTGCTGCAAGCCTATCATTGTCTCCATATTTAATTTCTGATGTCGCAGTTGTATCATTTTCATTTACTATTGGAATAGCTTTCAACTTAAAAAGATTTTCAAATGTGTTTCTCACGTTTAAGGCTCTCTTTCTTAATTCAGTATCATCTGGAGTTATTAATATTTGCCCAGATTTTATTTTAAATTTTTCAAAAAGCTCTTGAAATTCACCTGCTAAATGAATTTGTCCAATTGCTGCAATAGCTTGGCTCATTTCTAATTTAATTTTCTTTTTTTTGATTTTTAAATATTTTTGTCCTAGAGCAATTGCCCCAGATGAAACAATTACAAAGTTTTTTCCTTGACCGTACTTTTTAATTTCTTTAATTAAAGTTTTTACCCAATGATTTTTAAATTTCCCCTTTCCATCAACCACTGTTGATGAGCCTAATTTAATTACAATCTTTTTTGAATTACTAACCAGCATATCTATTTAAAATTCTTTTTATTTTTTTTATATCTTCATTAGAGAAAACTGAAACAACTTCAAATTTTATCTTTATTTTTTTTTTAAATTCATCCAATTTTTTCTTTATAGCCTCATTATCAAATAAATCGGATTTATTAAAAAAAATAATTTCTTTTTTTTGACTCAATTTTTTATCATATGATGAAAGTTCTTTAACTATTTGCTGATAAGATTTTACAAGGTTATCCTCACTTAAATCTATTAAATGTAATAAGACCTTACATCTTTCTATATGACGTAAAAATTTGTCTCCTAAACCTACTCCTTTGTGAGCTCCTTCTACTAAACCTGGTATGTCTGCTAAAGTTATTTCCTTTTTATCGAAGTAAGATACTCCTAAATTAGGATTAATGGTTGTAAAAGGATAATTAGCTATTTTTGGCTTTGCTCTGGTTAACGCTGCCAATAAACTAGATTTACCAGCGTTAGGTTTTCCAATTATTCCTATATCAGCAATCACTTTTAATTGTAACCATATCCAAAATTCTTCTCCATGTTTACCAATAGTTTTTCTTTTTGGAGCTCTGTTTGTGGAACTTTTAAATCTTACGTTTCCAAGGCCACCTTTACCTCCAGATGCCATGAGATATTTTTCTTTATTTTTTGTAAAATCATAAACTAAAGTATTATTATCCTCTTCATACACTTGAGTTCCAATTGGAACTTTAAGAATTAGATCATCACCGTTTGCGCCAGTTTTATTTCTTTTACTACCTGGTTTTCCGTGCTGAGCTTTAAAATGTTGAGCATATCTGTAATCAATTAAAGTATTTAAATTTCTGTCTGACTCTATAATTATTGAACCTCCATCCCCTCCATCTCCTCCATCAGGGCCACCGAATTCAATAAATTTTTCTCTCCTAAAACTTGCTGAACCTGAGCCACCATTTCCTGCTTTAATATATATCTTTGCTTGATCTAAAAATTTCATTGTAGGTATAATATAAATAACTAACTTTATTTATATAAATTTAATTGGGGATTACAGAAACAAAAGTTCTATTTAATTTTGATTTTTTAAATTTTACCTTTCCTTTTACTAAAGAAAAGATTGAATGGTCTTTGCCCATGCCCACATTATCACCAGGGTGGATTTTAGTTCCTCTTTGTCTAACAATTATATTTCCAGGTACAACTAATTGATCTCCGTATCTTTTAACTCCAAGACGCCTACCTTTACTATCACGTCCATTTTTCGATGATCCACCTGCTTTTTTTGTTGCCATTTAAATTCCTATTTCTTTGTTTCCTTTTTTATAATTTTTTTCTCGACTTTTACGGTTTTCTTCTTTTCTACTATTTTAGCTTCATCAATAACTTTACCACCTTTTGCTAAAATTTTTACAATTTGTATCTTTGAATGTCTTTGCCTATGTCCGTTTTTTTTTCTCGAATGCTTTCTTCTTCTTTTATGAAAAACCAGAACTGTTCTGTCTTTAACGATTTCTAAAAGTTTAGCCTCAACTGAGGCACCTTCTACACTAGGATTACCAATTTCAGTATTATTATTGTCATTTAAAAGTAAAACGTTTTTGAATTTTATAATCTCACCAACTTTTGCATTAAGTTTTTCAATTTCTAAAATTTTACTTGCCGACACTTTGTACTGTTTTCCACCTGTTTCAATTATAGCAAATGACATAAATTCTCTTTTTTTTAATTTCCACGCAATATAGCCTTCAGTGCT
>MDSZ01184511.1_pt1 | contig 30416 bp, 30 predicted proteins | sample 811201 | NCBI WGS metagenome assembly MDSZ01 (sample SAMN05326647, study PRJNA326480) | marine metagenome | isolation source: seawater | place: Indian Ocean: North | collected 2010 | reverse complement strand
GAAATATGGTTGGGCTATTTAATACAAATTTTATATGATAGATGGGAAAGTATTAGAACTTTACCAGAATTTAAATTTAATTTACCAAGTATGCATTATGATATTTCGTTTATAAGATCTAATACTGTTAGAGATTTTATTAGTGATCAATGTACAGACCACTGGAATGAGATTGTATATCGTTTAATTCTTGATGCTCAAAATAAAAAAATAAATTACAAGTCAATAAAAAACAGTGAGTCTCAATTTTTACTTAATCAAGATGATAAAAAAAATAAAAATTCACTAACATTTAATTTAAAAATTATAAAATTTATAACAGAATTTGTTCATAGGTTTAACCAACCAGATCTTTTCATCATTAATTCGTATTTATCTCGTATTAATGAAATAAAACTTAAATTGTTTTTAAGGGAGATACCCTTAAATTACAAAAGAACTCTTTTTGATCCTAAAATTGACTATAAAGATAATATAAATGATATAAAAAATGAACTAGATCCAATTGATTTTGTAATTAATGAAAATTCCTCATGGAATATTCATAATAAAGATTTTCTCATATGGTTTAATAAAATTTTGCCGTTTTTTATTCCATGTAATTATTCTTTGAAATTTGCAAATTTTTACGAAGACATGAAGAAACTTCCATTCCCAAAGAAACCAAAATTTATTTTTACTTCTGTTTTACACGTTCTTCACGATTATTTTAATCTTTATACAGCAGAAAAAGTGCTCAAAGGATCCAAGTATATCATTGGTCAACATGGTGGAGCCTTTAGGTCGATGGAGGTTTGCTATTTAGAAGATATTCATAAAGATTTACCAGATTATTATTTGACATGGGGAAAGGATAATTTAAATGATGACGCTTTCCCGGCCAAAGTAATTGCAGTTGGTAATTTAAAAACATCATCAAAAAAAATTACAAAAAAAAAAATAGATAATGAGAGAGTTTTATTATTAACTGTTGAGTACCCAAGACATAGTTATGTATTAAGTTCTGCAGTAATTTCTAGTCAATGGTTGGAGTATTATTATGATTTAAAAAAGTTTATACAAAAGACTTTGGATGTAGGATTGGGTGAAAAATTAATAATTCGAAATAAATTAAGAGTGAGGGGATATGGATGGAATATGGGAAATAAACTTTCAAATCAATTTCCAAATTTAAATTATGACGAAATAAGTGATTATTATAAATCAGCACAATCATCTTCGCTTGTTATATCAACTTATAATGGAGCAACTTATTTGGAAACAATGAGTTTAAATATACCAACAATTTTTTTTTGGAACCCTTTGTTCTGGGAACTAAATAAAAATTCAATAGATGATTATAACGAATTATCAAAAGTAGGAATTTTTCATACAAATCCTATTTCTGCAGCTGAATTTTATAATGAAATCAGCCACGATATCAACTCTTGGTGGTTTTCAGAAAAAGTTCAATCAATTAAGAACATTTTCTGTGAAAAATATTCAAAAAAAAATAAAAATATCTCATATGAAATTATGAATATTTTAAAAAATTCATTTAAATAATAAATACAGTTTGACCTAACTAATTAAGTATTTAAATGGTTTTTTAAAATATTATTGTAAATAAAATTAACTTATTGTTTTTGTATATTTTAATATTTTTTTTATACAATTATATGTTGATAATATATTTGTATTAATTCTCAGGAATTTGTGGTCGCTCAGTTCGTAATCTATTTTAGACTTATAACCAATAAGATTTTTAATTAAACCTTTTTTTGCAAGATTGTATAAGCCCTTTGTGTCTCTTTTTAACAAAGTTTTTATGCTAGCATAAACATAAATTTCATAATAGTTTTGTTTGAAAATTTTATAAGCATATTTTCTTGTTTTTTTTAAAGGTGAAATAACAGATACTAAAATATAATCATATTTCTCAAAATTTTTTTTTATATATTTTATAATTTGTAAATTATTTTTAATAATATTTTTTTTTGAGAAAGAGAATTGTTTATTTTTCTCTCTAAATATATCACCATCTATCGTCAAGCATTTATACTTTTCATTTAAATTTTTTTTTATTTTGTTGCATAGGGTAGTTTTTCCAGATCCAGAAAGTCCACTTAACCAAATTATCTTAGCCAATCTTAAGCTCCTTTCTTATTTTTGTTGCTGAGATTTTCTCTAAATTTTTTGATAAACTGTAATTGATAATTTTATAACCAACTTTTCTGCCATAAATAACCTCTGAAACAACTGGGATTTTGATAATTTGGTATTTACCCCTAAAGTTAATTAATTTTTTTTGTATCCTTTTTTTTACTTCATTATATGTGAACGGATTTTTTTTATTAATTTTATAGCTATCCATAACTAGAATAGCTACTTGACTATTTTTTTTTATTGCTCTTTTTATAATTTCAAAGTGACCATCATGTATTGGTTGAAATCTACCAATATAAATAGCCGTTTTTTTTTGCCAATCCTGTAGTTTGCTTTTCATTATTTTTAACTATCTTTTATATATCAATATATTAATAAATATTAAAAGTTTTTTATTATGCTTATTGAATTACTGAATTTAATTTTAATCGTAACTATTGTAATGATACAGTCAATCGTCGGCGTTGGTGTTCTAGTTCTTGGGACGCCAACTTTATTACTTTTAAACTTTTCAATAGTTGATGCGATGAATTTTTTACTCCCAATTTCTATACTCACAAGTCTATCAAATATTTTAATTATGAAATTTAAAAATGACTCATTGTCTTATAATTTTAAAAGATTTAAATCCTTTTTTTTAATTTGTATTCCATTTGTCTTGATAGGGTTAATTATATTAAAATATTCAAATAAATATGTTAATTATGATTATATAGTATCATTAGTAATTATATTAACATTAATTTTTAGAAATAGAGTTGCAAAAATCTTAAAAAATTTGTCTTCTAAACTAAATAAAATAATTCTTATAATTATTGGCGTTATTCATGGAATGACAAATTCAGGTGGTACACTTTTATCAATTTTTTTAGTCAATCTAAATAAATCTAAGAAAGATAGCAGAAGTGAAATAACCCTGTTTTATTTTTTTCTGGCTATAACTCAGCTTATTTTATTTTATTTTGTGTTTGGATTAATTTATAAAGATTACAAATTTTACTTTATTATATTTTGTATTTTTTTAGGTATTATTTTGGGAAATATATTGTTGAAATATACTACTGAGAGTTTCTTTCGAAAATTAGTTTTTTTATTGGCTTTAATTTCATCAATTTCATTATTTTTAAAAAATATTATATTTAACTAAAATTATAGATTTATAATTTTTTCCTTTAAATAATAGATTTGATCTAAAGTGCCCATTGTAAATTTTTTTCATATTTTAATTCAATTAAACTTTTTCCTAACATTTTTTTCGCATTTATAAGGTTATCATTTGTAAATTCTTTTTTCCAACTACCAATCTTTCCAGATCTAAAGTTAGATGACAAAGCCCAAGGTAATATTCTAGATTCATTTAAATTTGTAACCATATCTTTTTTGCCCTCTGTTTTTTTACATATTTGTGCTATCGTTTTTTCATTTAATTCAATCTCATAGAATTCTAAAATTTTTTTAAATTCTAATTCTGGATTTTTGATTAGTTCCTCGAATTTGATAAATAATACAAAATCTTTATTTGCTTTAGCAACCTCGAACCATCCATTTATCCAATTAACGTAATCTTTTGAAACTACTTTAATACAATCGTTAATTGCATCAGTTTTTTCCATTAAATGATATCTAGAAAAGTTTGGGTCATTTTTTCTTTTAGGAAACTTTATTAACCTATGATATCTTGCAACAACCACATCTCTTAAATCGCGATAAGTAACAATAATTTTTTTAACACCATTTTTTTTAATAATTTTTATATTTTGATTATTTGGGTTCAGATGAGTTTTAAATAATGTATAGCTCCATTTAGGAGTATATCTAAATGCTGAATTTGAGATATCTTGATTTACTCTAATGGAATAAGGCATGGGAGAATACCTTGTAAAATAACCAGGTATTAAACCACACATATTTTTAACTTTTGTAGTAGCAGACATGGGCATGCCTGCTAAAAAAATTATATTATATTTATATTTTTTTTTAAATAAACTTAAGAAATCAAAAAAAAATTTTTTTATCTCATAACAAACAAATATCCATGTTAATTTCGGATTTAATAATAATTTTAATATCCTTCTAACTATTTTAAAAATTATGTTTATCATGAAATTTTATTTAAATTGATTGATCATCTCTTGAATGAACTTTATACACTCCATTGGGTTCTTGCCTATTGCAGTTTCCGCAGCAAGAACAAGACCATCTGCACCCATTTCAATACATGAGTAAATATCATTAGCTTCAGCTCTTGTTGGGTAATTATTATAAATCATGCTCTCTAAAAGATTTGTAGCAATAAAAATTTTTTTATTTTTGTAATTATTTTTAATTTTTAATAATTTTCTCTGAGTTTCTGGTATTTTATAGATACTTATATCTTTGGACAAATCACCCCTGTCTATTAAAAAATTGTTACCTTCTTTTATTATTTTATTGAATTCTTTTAAAGATTGTTTTGTTTCAATTTTAAAAATATTATTTGCATTCATGCCTGTAAGCCTATTGAAATATCTTACATCATCTAAACTGTTAGTAAATGAGAGAGCAAAATTATTTATATTATTAAATTTACCAATTTTAATCGCTTCAATATCTTTATTTGTTAGGCATTTTAATTTTATATTTCTGTTTTCAAGGTGTATACCTTTATTGTTTTCTAAATAACCTTCATTTAAAACTTCAGCAAATAATTTGCTCTCATTTTTTTTTATTATCTTTACTCTTAATCCCTCAAATCCAATATTAAGTACATCATTTAATTTTAATTTTTCTTTAATGTAATCAGGATATAAATTTAAAGATTTATATTCTTCTTCAATTTCAATAATAGAATTTTTTTTTAATAATTTTCTTTTTTTGTATTTACTTCGAATTTGTGCACCTTCAGTGTCTATACATATGGGGCAATTTGTTTTTTTTTTAATATATGAAATATTTTTTTTTAGCTCAGATATATTTAAATGAGACATGTTTAATCTTAGCAAATCAATATTTTTTCTAGAATACTCTAGAAATTTTGCGTTTAGAGAACTTGGTCCCAAAGTACAAATTATTTTTATTTTTTTTTTCATGGCTTTCATTCCTGTATACTATTTAAACACAATATTATATTTATAATAATATTTTGTGTTTTTTTATAGAGTAAAGATGTTTTATATTAAAGTTCAATTAAATTTAATTCTGTTTTAAATTATATAAAAAAAATTTAAATAAATGAAAATTGATAATCTATATATTATTGGAGGTGATCAAAATAAATTATCTATTGAAATAACTAAAAATTCTCAAATAGTTTTTTTTGATAAGACTCAAGTTGGTTTTAATCATCAACTTCCACTTATTAAGATATTTGAGAATCAACAGCACTTTTTGTTAGAAAAATGGTTAAATTTTCAAGAAATAGTTTTTAAAAAGTTACTACCATTTATCAATAAAGATGAAGATTATAGATATCTATTATCTAACCTTTTTTTTGAGGCTTCAAACTATAAAACAAATTCAGTTTATCAATTTTATAAACTTTATCTAATTACAAATTATATAAAAAAAGAAAATATAAAAAATATTTTTTTGATAAATGTTTCAAAAGAAATTGAAAAATTTCTTAAAGATAATTCAAAAGTATTAAACTTAAAAATAAATAAAATTCATTTAAAAAAAAAAAAAGTTAAAAAAAAAAACTTTATAATAAATTATTTTATTAATTCTATTTTTTTTCAATTATTAAAAGAAATAAAAAAAAAATTTAAAAATAAAGGTTATAAAATTAAGCAACATAAAAAAGTTGTATTTTGTCAATGTGTATTAGGATCTCAAAATTATACTGATGGTTTTAGAAGCAAATATTTTGAAGATGTATCTTTATTGCTTAACCAGAATTTTTCTTGGCTTTTTCATGGCGTGGGAAATTTTTCTGAAAAACAAGAAAATAAAAAAATTATAAAATATAATGTTAACACATATGGTTTTTTAAATAATTATTTATCATATATTGATTTAGTAAAAGTTATTTATAGTTTTAATAAAATAAGAAAAAAATTAAAAATAATAAATATCAGAAAACTTTTTATCTTTGAAGGTCTAGACTATTACAATTTGTTTAAAAAAGAATGGTTAAAATCTATTTCTAATACACTTCTTGAATCGTTATTTTATGAAAAAAAATTTGAAAATTTATTTAAAAAAAATTCTAAAATTACTGAAATTTTATATCTATTAGAATTTCACCCATGGGAATCCATGTTAAATAAAGTTGCCAAAAAACTTGGAATTAGGACAAAAGGGATAACTCATATAAACATAAGACCAAACCTTATGCAGTATTACCATTCTAAATTAATTTATTCATACTCCTATTTTCCAAAATTAGTGGGTATTAATAGTGAATTTTGTAAAAAAATATTTTTAAAGAGCGGATTTAATTCTCAACAATTAATTGAAATAGAAGCACATAGATATAATTATCTAAGTAACTATTTTGATAAAAGTGTTACTAAAAAAAGAAAAATAAATAAAAGAATACTAATTATAACATCAATAAACTCTATAGAAACCAGAGAAATGCTAGAGGTTTTTGCCTTGTCTAAAATTAATTTTGATAAAGTATATTTAAAAGAACATCCTTCTTTACCAGTAAATTCTATAATAAAATCAATTAAAGGTTTTCCTAATTATGAAATGGTATCAGGTTCTATGTCCGATGTATTTAAATATTCAGATATAGTGTATACCGCAAATGGTTCCTCTACATTATTAGAGTCTGTTTTGAGTAAAAAACATACAGTAACATTATTTACATTGTCCTCATTGCCCACACCAGCATTTGAAAATGCAACAAACTTATATTTTGCTTACGATGAAATTTCATTATCTGAAATATTAAGAAAATTAATTAATAATGAAGATCTTAACAATACTAGTCATGATTTGAAAAATGATTTGTATCTTAATAAAAACTTAAATTTATGGTCTAAATTTTTAAACAAATAGTTAAAAATTTATTATAAGTGTAAATTTGTATTATAATTTCTTTTAAATTAAAAAGCCTTTAATTTTCTTATGACTATCAAATTATTGTTATCATAAAATTTTTTGTAATTAGTAGAAAGTATTACTGTTTCAACATCATATTTATTTAGCTCATTATTTAAATACTTTATGTGATAGTTACTTACATCTTCAATAATGTATATTCCATTTTTTTTAAGTTTATGAATTGAATTAAAAAAAAAATTTAGGTTGGCTTTTGGTTCATGTAGCCCATCGTCTATTATAATATCAAATTTTTCTACACCAGTTTTTTCCCACATCATCTTGATACTACTTTCATTTAATTGATCTACAAAATATGTCTTGATTCTATCTTCTTCAAATAAAACATTTTTATCAATATCTCCTCCAAAAATATTTGCATTAATAAAATAATCTCTCCACACTCTTAAAGATGCGCCTGGTTCAGCATTTTCTGTCATATTTGATTTTATGTTTAAATTATTTGTTCCAATTCCACACTCATATACAAATTTTACGCTTTCTCTATTTAAGCTAAATATTGAATGATAGAACGAGGTGTAGCTATGTGGTTTCCAATTATAAGGTTTTTTTGAATTATAACTTATAAAACCTTTATCACTTCCATATTTTTCACATAACTCTGATAAAATATTGTTGTTATTTATGTGACTTACATTAACAAAATTCCCGTTTATCTTTTTTAAAATTCTTCGTTGTCTAAATTCATTAATTTTATCAAATAATTTTTTAATATTCACAATAATAAAATTTGGTAAAATGATTTTAATGATTTTTTTCATTATAAACTTAAGCCTTAATATTAAAAAAAATAAATTACCTTAATAGGTATATTAATTAAACTAATAAATAAATTAAATAAATTTATATCAATATTGTCTGGATCCAAAATTTACTGATTGAATTTATTTGATATTTAAATATTGATCTTTTCAATAAATTTTCATGTCATTTGATTAGATTTATATTTACAACAAATGAACATGTTGCTAATTAATATTTGTGAAATATTTTATTGTAGATAATTTTATAGATTATAAATTGTGTAAGGGATTAATTTCAGCCTCAAGTTTACAGACTGATAGTAAAGATAAAACAGAAATGCATGGAGGAAGAGATTTTTTAAGCTCAACAACACTGCAATTTAATGATTTAATCAATAATTCGGAAGATTGGAGAATATTAATAGAAAAATTAAATTCCCCAGAATTTTTAAATTTTTGCCTTAAAAAACTTGATTTAAAGAGAGAATTTTCTTTAGTAAATTTTTTTAAATCTAGAAGTCTCAACACTTCACAAAAATCATATAAGAAAATTGGATCAACTAAAAGCAGATTAATCCCAACCAAAGCTCTACTGAGATATTCTTTTAATAGAGTTCTAAAAGATATAACAAGAAAGATTAAGTATTCTAAATTATTTTATCCAAAAAAAAGTGCGGTAGAATTATTATTCGATTACTCAAAAGCTGGCAATGGATATTCAAGATCAATTCATAGAGATAGTGATAATAGACTCGTGGTATTTATTTTATATTTGAATTCACCTTCCCAAACAGACAAACATACTGGAGGAAATTTTGATATTTATGAGTTAATTAATGGAGATAAAAATTTAACACACCCTGATAAAAATAATTGTAATAAAATAGAAAGTATAGAACCTAAGTCAGGGAAATTAATAGTTTTTTTAAATGAAAATGAAAGTTTTCATGGAGTGGAAAAGATGACTAACCATGATGAATTTAGACACTTCATTTACGGTGGATTTACTTTGTTAAATGAAAAAAACCCCTACATAATTAATCAAAGTAAAGTGACTACTGAATTTCACTTATATGATTAAAAAAATTAGTGATGTAGAATTTTTCTCAGAGTTTGTTTATCTAATAATATTGAAGATTTTAAGATTAGTCATTATGGTTTTTGATAGTACAAAATTATTAATGAATTTAAACATAAAATTAAATTAATATACACTAACATAATGTGTAAAAATATAAGTTGCATTCCTTTAAGACCAGCTTTAGGTCTAATTAAAAGTTTCATTATCTTCTTTTTATTTAGCTTAATAGATTTGATTAAATTAAAATTCTTTAAAGTTTCTATAATAAGTAAGTTTTTAAAAAAAAATAAATATTTATGAAAACATTAATTTCTGTAGTAATTCCAACATATCAACGTCGTGATAAATTAAAAATTACAATAGATTCAGTTCTTTCACAAACATATGATAACTATGAAATATTAATTATGGATGATGGTTCTACAGATGGAACAAAAGAAATGGTTAATTCTTATAATGATCCAAGAATTTTTTATAATTGGCAGGAAAATACTGGCGGACCAGCAAACCCAAGAAATAATGGAATTAAAATTTCTAGAGGGGACTGGATTGCATTTTTAGATGATGACGATACTTGGGAAAAAAATAAACTAGCTGAAATATGTGGACAAATTCACAAAAATAATGATTTTATCTATCATGATTATTCACTTATATTAGAAAATAAATATCCAAATAAAAAAATTATCAAATCTTCAAATTTAAGAAGTCCCATTTTCAATAATTTATTAATAAATGGAAATATTATTGGATTATCAACAGTCGTAGTACGTAAAGAACTATTATTAAAAATTGATGGTTTTAATGAGGATGTAAATATGGCTCCTTGCGCAGATTATAATGCATGGCTTAGAATAGCACAACTAACTGAAAAATTTTTTTATTTACCAAAAAATTTAGGATATTACAAAGTAGATAAATACAATATGTCAAATCAAGATATGACAATTTCAAAAAGATTAGCGATAAAAGAGTTTTCAAAATTTTTGACTTATAAACAGAAGTTTAGAATTGAAGCAAAATTAAATTATCAAAGTGGAAGTTTTAATTTTACTAAAAAAAATCATAAAAATGCAATAAATCTTTTTTTATCAGCATTAAAATATGGTGACTTACTTATTAAATTGAAATCACTTGTGAGATTAACACAAGTTTCAATCATGAAAGTCATAGATAATATAATTAAAACTGTTTTTAATTAAGAGGGTAATTTTATGAAAAATATTATAATTGGAAAAAGAAGTATTTTATCCTTAAATTTGAAAAAAAAGTTAAACTCTTCAAAAATTATATCCACAAAAGAATTTAAAAATCTTAAATTAAAAAATAAAAGTAATCTTATAATTAATCTGTTTTATCCATCACAAAAATTGAATACAATCAAAAAATATAGTGAATTTATTCATCAAAGTCTTTATAATCTTTCAATTGGTCTTGATACAGTAGAAAAATCTAAAATTAATAAAATTATCTATACTAGTAGTTCATCGGTATATGGATTGCAAAATGTTGATGAAAATTCAGTTGGAAATAATAGAAATATTTACTCTACAGCTAAATTTTTAGCAGAAAGCTTAATTAAAAACTTTTGTAATAAGAACAAAATTTACTATTCAATTACAAGGGTATTCAATTTGTATGGTGAAAATGATAATTTTTCTATAATTTCAAAATTAATCACAGCATACAAAAATAAATCAGCTTTCCTTTTGAATAATAATGGTTCTGCGATTAGAGATTTTATAAGTTATGATGAGGTTGCAAATATTTACAAAAAAATTCTCAAAGTAAGAAAATCTGAAATAATAGATGTAGGTACAGGAAAAGGAGTACAAATAAAAGATTTACTTTCCGCAGTAAATAATAAGGTAAAAATAAGAAAAAAAAACTTTGCTGAGGTTAAATTTTCTGTTTCAGATACCAACAGTTATAATTCAACTTTGAGTAATAAAAATTTAATTAATTTTATAAAAAAAAAATTGAAATTAAAAAAAAATTTTTATTTAAAAAGTTATAAGTCAACCAATAATAATATATTCAAAGATTATATTGATAATACTATAGTATATGGTGCTGGCAAAGCTGGAAAACAATTATATGATTTAATTAAAAGAACAAATAGAGACATTTATTGCTTTGTAGATGATAATAAAAAAAAACAAAATAATTTCATTGATAATAAAAAAATAATTAGTTTTATCGAATTAAAAAAATTGTCAAAACAAAAAACGATTTCTAATATCGTTATATCTATACCATCTTTAAAAAAAAGAGATCTTTTAAAAAAAATCAACCAGTTAAACAAAATATCCTCTACAGTTAGCTACCTGCCATCAAAAGAAAATCTTACATCAGACTCAGTTTCAATAGACGATATAGGTTACTCACAATTAATAGATATATTTAATAGAAAAACCTATGAGATAAATGAAAAACTTTTAAATAAGTTTAAAAAGAAAACTGTTTTAGTTACAGGAGCCGCAGGATCAATTGGTATGGCTATATGTTCAAAACTGAAAGAATTGAAGTTAAAGAAAATATTGGCATTTGATAAATCGGAAATAGGTATATACAATATCAAAAAAAAATTTACGCAGAGCAATTTTAAATTCGTGCTAGGCGATATAAATAGCAATAATATTTTACAGAATCTAAAAAAAAAATACAAAATAGATATTATTTTTCATGCTGCCGCCTATAAGCATTTAAATATATTAGAGGAAAATATTTGTGAAGCTGTAAAAAATAATATTTTCGGAACTCTAAATGTTATCAAAAATTTTAAAAACTCAAAGATTGTTGTTATATCAACTGATAAAGCCGCAAAACCCTCAAGCGTACTTGGAATAACTAAAAGAATTTCAGAAGTAATTTCTCAGAATTATACTGATAAAAGCTCAAAAATTATAGTTGTAAGATTTGGTAACGTCTTTGCTAGTCAAGGATCAGCAATAAACCTTTTTCTAAAACAAATTCAACAAGGTGGCCCAGTTACATTAACTAATAAAAATGTTGAAAGATATTTTATGTCATCCAGTGAGGCTGCAAACCTTGTTTTGCAAGTAAGCCAATATGATCAAAATAGAAAAATTTTTGTTTTGAATATGGGTAAACAAGTGAAATTAATTAAAATTATTAGAAAATTAATTGAAATCCATAAATTGAAAAATCCTTATTCAGACATAAAAATAAAATATATTGGTTTACAAAAAGGAGAGAAAATTAAAGAGAAACTATATTTAAATAAAATTTTGAAATCAAAATTGAATAAAGATATTTTGATAGCAAAAGAACCAAATTATAATCCAGTAAAAACAAATAATTTAATTAAAAAATTAAGTATTTTATTAAATAATTACAATGGAACTAAAATATTAAAGGAAATGAAATTATTTCTTAAGAAAGAATTAAATTAAATTTTTTTTAAAATAGTTTCAAATTTTTTATAACAATTTTTATTTATTAAAAACCTATTAATAAAATTGTAAGATTTTAAACATTTATTAAGATAAATTCTTTTATTTTTTAAATCAAAATTTATATTTTTAATAGTTTGTTCAATAGATTTTTCATAATTAGATAAACTAAATAAGTATCCATTGTTTTTAACTAAATATTTGTTAGGTTTGATATTAGATGATATTGTTGGTATTCCAATACTCATTGTTTCCATTACTGTAAATGGCATTCCTTCTTGTGAACTAAAATTTAGGAAAAAATTAATTTTTTTAATTTTTATAAATTTTGTAAAATCATCAATATATTCATAATAATTATATTTAAAATTTTCTTTACTACTATTCAGCTCTTCAAAAATTTTATTTTTAAGTTTCCCATTTCCGATTATCGTAAAATGTATATGTTTATTTGTTTTTTTTGAGAGTCTATTCAAAAAATCTATCATTAAAATAACATTTTTTGCTTCTATGAAGTTACAGCAACTTAAAAAATAAATTGTCTTTTTTTCAATATTTCTTTTTACAAATTTCTGTTTAAAAACTCCCAAGGGTGAAATATTTATATTTTTATTTTCAATATTTACATTGTTTAAGAATTTTTTTTGATATTCTCCAAGAAGAATTAATTTATCTAAAATTGAAAATTTAATATTTTTATAGGGAACATAATCATCATTTTCATTATATATAAATCCATTTAAGTCACTACCAAGACTTCTTGCAACAAATTTTGCCTTAGGAAATTTTTTTTTTATCATTGAAAAAGTTATCAAAGTAAAATTTGACCAAAAAGAATAAAGAATAACTTTATTGTAATCTACTTTTTTTTCCATCAAAAAGTCTAATAAAATTAAAGCATAACTTATTTCTAAAATGCACATCTTTAATTTTTTAAAAAAAAATTTATCAAACTTAATTATATTAAATTCTTTCCAGAAAATTTTTTTAAAAATTGCTTTCAAAAAAAAGTATTTAATAATATTAAAAAAATTTACCTGTTTAGAAAACTTCTTATTCAATTTGATATTTTTTAAGCTTTTATCCAAGCTACTAGTTTTAATAATCGACTTATGATTAATTATTTCAATATTATCAAATAATTTACTTAATTCTTTGATTTCGTATTTTATAAAATTATTTTCATGAATCCCATAAGGATAATTATTGGTAAATAAAATTAATCTTTTTCTATGCATAAAAAAATTAAAATATATTAAAGTTTTAAAATTTTTTTACTTAATCTCTTATAAACATTTCTTGTATCAACAACTAATTTTGAATATTCTTTAATTAAATTATAATTAATTTGATCATGATCTGTTAGAATAAAAACACAGTCATAATTTATTAATAATTTTTTTTTAAGTTCTTTTGATTTGTAAATTTTATTCAATTTTCTCGATTTTAAAAATTTTACATTAGGATCATGATAATCTACCTTGATATTTTTTTTGGTAAATAATTTAATAAAATCAATAGCTGGAGACTCTCTTGTGTCATCAACTTCTTTTTTATATGCAACACCAATTAATAAAACCTTTTTCAAACTAGTCTTTTGAAGTGTCTTAGAAATTATCCATTTTGGCATTTGTGAATTAATTTTTCCAGCTTGATAGATTAATTTGGTATTAATATGATTTTTTTTTGCAATCCAAGATAAATAATATGGATCTATAGGAATACAATGGCCACCTACACCTGGTCCTGGATAAAAAGCATGAAAACCAAAAGGCTTTGTTTTTGCAGCATTAATTATTTCATAAATATTTAAATCAAGTTTGTTTGCAACTACTTTTAATTCATTGACTAAACCAATATTTACACTTCTATAAATGTTCTCATACAGTTTCGCAAATTCAGCAACTTCTATACTTGATACGCCTGTTACTTTCTTAATTATTTTTTTATAAAGATTTTCCGTTAATTTTTTGCAATATTCTGAATATCCACTACATAATTTTGGAATATTCTCTAAATTATATTTTCTATTATTTGGATCCTCTCTCTCTGGAGAATAACCTAGAAAACAATTATTTCCGACACTTAGTTTTTTAAGAAAAGGTAAAATTTGTTTTTTTGTTGAACCTGGATACGTTGAGCTTTCAAGAATAATTAATTTACCTTTAGATAAATATTTTTGAATTTCTATCATGGTTGTTTGTATATAAGATAGGTCTGGATTTAACCCTTTAGTTAAAGGTGTGGGTAGGCAAAGTATAATTATATCAACTTTATTAATTTCTCTAAAATTATCTGTTATATTAAAATTTTTCTTATTCTTTTTTATAGCATTTGAACTGATATGTTTTATATAAGATTTACAATTTTTGAGTAAACTAATTTTTTTTTTGTCAATATCAAAACCTGAAACTTTGTATTCTTTTTTTAAAAACTGTAATGCCAAAGGCAATCCCACATAGCCTAATCCAATAATTCCAATTTCTGCAGTTTTTTTATTAATTTTTTTTAATAGATAAGAATAATAATTCATATACTTTTTCAACTGTTGTATATAAATAAATAAGTAATCTAAACAACAAAAATATGAAAAAATTTGCTCTAATTGGACTTGCTGGATTTGTTGCAAAAAAACATGTCAATTGTATAAAAAAAATAAAAGGTAATTTAGTTGCTGCTTTTGATTTTCATGACAATGTTGGTTTTATAGATAGTTATTTTCCAAAATGTAAATTTTTTACTGACGAAAGAAAATTTTTTTTATTCACTAAAAAAAATTCAATTGATTATGTAGTAATATGTTCGCCAAGTTATTTACACTTTGATCATATAACCAAATCTCTAAAATCAAACTGTAATGTTATAGTTGAAAAACCTCCTGTTTTAAAACCTACTGACTATAAAAAAATAATAGAAATAGAGAAAACCAAAAATAAAAAATGCTATTGCATATTTCAACTAAGATTGGATGAAAAATTAAAGAAATTAAAAAAAAATGTTGAGTTAAGCAATAAACATTTTGATGTTGAAATTATATACTATACGTATAGAGGAAATTGGTATTTTAAAAGCTGGAAAAATAAAAAATCTTTTTCTGGAGGATTGCTTGTAAATATCGCAATACATTTTTTCGATATTTTGTTTTGGATTTTTGGAGAGGTAAAAAATTTTAAGATCATAAAAAAAAGCAAATCTGAAGTAAAAGGATTAATCAAACTTCAAAAGGCTTCAGTTAAATGGATTGTTTCAATAAAAAATATTAAAAAAGAAAATAATAATGGAAAAAATAGATTCCATAGAGTAATGAAAGTAAATAATAGAATAATTAACTTTAATAAATTCGATAATTTACACTTAACAAACTATAAAAAGATTATGGATGGGAATTTTCACCTATCAAATTTTGAAAATGTTATAAAATTTTTACCAAAATTAAAATGAATTATTTTAAGCATCATACCAGCATAATAGATAAAAACTGCAAAATAGGAAAAAATACTAAAATATGGCATTGGTCTCATATATCTGAAAATGCGAAAATAGGAGAAAATTGTGTTATTGGTCAAAATGTTTTTATTGGAAATAATGTTAAAGTTGGAAATAATGTGAAGATACAAAATAATGTTTCAATTTATGAGGGCGTTACCCTTGAAAATAATGTATTTTGTGGCCCAAGTGTTGTTTTTACAAATGTGAAATTTCCAAGATCTAAAATAAATATTAAATCCAAAAATTATTCCAAAACACTAGTAAAAGCTGGAGCAACCTTAGGAGCAAATTCAACAATTCTATCAAACGTAACAATTGGCAAGCATGCTTTGGTTGGTGCTGGCTCAGTAATTACTAAAGACGTTCCTGATAATAAAATTGTTGTTGGAAATCCAGGAAAAATTTATGCAACTATTTCAAAGAGAAATAAAATTATTAAGGTTAAAAAACTTAGTAAAAATAAATCTTTAATAAAAAATAATTCAAAATCTAAATTTAAAAATTAATGAATTTTAATGATTTAGACTTGATTAATTCTAAATTAAATAAAAAAATTTTAATAAATATAAAAAAAGTAATAGATAGAAATAATTTTATATTTAGTAGCGAAGTATATAATCTTGAAAAAAAATTAAAAAATTTATCGAATTCAAAATATGCTATTACAACTGGATCAGGAACTGATGCATTAATTTTATCATTAATGGCTATAAAGGATCATAAAGATAAAAATCAAATAATAATACCTGCTTTTTCTTGGCTATCAGTTGCGGAGGCTGTTATTTTCCTTGGTTTTAAACCAATATATGCTGATGTAGAGTCTGATACTTTTAATATAAGTGTCAAAGATGTTTTGCAAAAAATAAATAAACAAACTTTAGCAATTATCTCAACATCATTGTTTGGAAGAACTTGTGATTTAATAAAATTAAAAAAAATTAGTAATAAAAATAAAATTATTCTTATAGAAGATGCCGCTCAAAATTTTGGTTCAAAAATAGATAATAAAAATTCATGTGGAATTGCTGATATTACTTGTACAAGTTTTTTTCCTACAAAAAATCTAGGTGGATATGGAGATGGAGGGGCAATTTTTACAAATAAAAAAAATTTTTATAAAAAAATTGTTAAGTTAAGAAATCACGGACAAAAAAAATATTCTGAAAGTGATATGGTTGGTCTAAATTCTCGGATAGGATCATTGCAGGCTGCTGTTCTAAATAAAAAAATAATTTACTTTAGAGAAAAAATAAATAACCAAATCAAAACATATAAAAGTTATCAAAGATTTTTTGAAAAAAATTTTATTACTGGATTTCCAAAATATAAATCAGGTGACAGTGTATCTCATTTCAATATTTTATTAAAAAGAAGATCACTATTCATAAATGAATTAAAAAAGTCAAATATAAAATATAAAATTTACTATCCCAAACCATTGTATAAACAATTTAATCAAAAGATTAATAAAAAATTGTTTTTATTTAATACTGAAAATATTTGTAAAAAAATAATATCGTTGCCCTTCAATGACTTCTCAAATAAAAGACATAGTAAAGTTCTAAAAGTTTTACAAAATATAATTAATAAAAATAGAGACTATTTTTTTGCAAAAAAAACTTAACATACTTATAGTACATTCAATCGGTGAATTTAGCGGATCTTTAAAAAGCCTTGAAGAATATTTATCACTTATAAGCAAAAAATATAATTTTTATTTTATTACTCCATCTGGAGTAGCCGAAGAAAGATTAAAAAAATATGGTCAAGTCATAAAAACCATCGGACTATGTAAATTTGATAACTCTATATTAGGACATTATAAAAATTTAAGATGGCTTCTTATTTTAAGAGAATTAGCTTTAATATTTCCAACTCTAGTTTCAATATTATTTATAAAAAAAAAATTTAAAAATATAGATATAATTCACTTTAATGAAATAACATTAATACCAACAATATATATATTTAAATTTTTTTTTAATGTTCCATTTATATTGCATTGTAGAATTTTATTTAAAAAAAATAATTTTTTTGGAAAAAAAATCTGTAAATTTTTAAAAAATAATATTTTTAGAATTATTGCAATTGATAATGATGTTAAAAAATCTTTTCCAGATTATTTGAATGTTGATGTTGTAAGGAATATTCATACTAATTTTAAAAAAATAAATAGTAAAATATTTTTTCATAATGGTTATTTAAATCTTGGTTATATAGGTAGTTATTTAAAGTATAAAGGACTAAAAGATTTAATATTAGTTTTTAACAAATTAAAAAAAAAAAAAAAGATTAGATTATATTTGGCTGGTAATTTTATTCCTGATAAGTGGTATGCGAAAATATTTAATTTTTCAAATAATATTGATAAAAACTTAATCAATTCAAAAAATTTAATAGATCTAGGTCATTTAGATAACCTCCACGATTTTTATCATAAGATAGATATAATATGTTTTCCAAGTTACTTGAATGCATTAGGCAGGCAGATTTTTGAAGCTGGTTTATATGGTATACCCAGCATTGTATGCCTCAAAAAAAATTATTCTGACAGTTTTATAAATAAGATAACAGGGTTATCATTTAAGAATCCTGGTGATTTAAAAAAATTAGAAAATATTATTGAATTTTTTTACTCAAACAAAAAAAAAGTAAAATTAATGGGAAAAAAAGCAAAAAAATTAATTAAAAAAAATTATAGCATAAAAATAAATCTTAAAAAACTTGAAAATATTTATCTTGATTGTTTAATGCAATCTAAAAAGAAGATATAATTTTTTCCGCAACTGCTTGGTGACCTTTTTCGCTATAATGCACACTATCAAAAAAGTATTCATCCTTATTCAGAACTTTTTCGAGAGTATAGAAGTTTTTAATATTTGATTCTAAAAGTTTGTTTAGAATATAATTGTTTATTTTTTTTCTTGAATTTTTATCATTTTTTTCAATTGTATAAAATAATCTAACTTTTTTATTTGATTCATTAAGTCTTCGAATTTCACTTTCTAACAAATTAATAGAATAATCAACTAACTCAATCTTGTTATCGTAAATTTTTGTATCGTTTTTTTTTGAAATATAATTATTAATATCGTATTTTGTTGCAACAAAACTTATTGCTTCAGTTATTGCTGGCAAAAAAAATTTCTTTTCATTTAAATAAAAATGAGCTGCATTTGAACCAACATATTCTCTGTAAAAATCTCCGGGTGCAACTATAAAGATATATACGTCAGAGTTATTTATTCTTCGGTCGTATCTTGAACGCATCACCATATTAGTTATGCTATATGCATTTACCCCTGCATTGCCACATAGATAATTTTCTAGCTTTGAACAAACTAAAAATGAAAAAATTTTTCTATCATCAATATAACTACCACCATAGGTGATACTATCTCCTATAAATATAATTTTCTCTTTCTTTGAATGTCTCCATGAAAATGGTGTTCTTAATCCAAGCTCATTTATTGTAACTGTCGATCCCCTAAGACGTTCTTTTTTTTGGTTTTCTTTTGGAGCATACCCGTATATGTAGTTACTGTCGTATCTTACTGGATCACCTAAACCTATATATCTTAAATAAAACTCTGTAAGACTTATTGAGACTATTAAAAAAGCAGATATAAATAAAAAAAAATATCTCATTTAATATTATAAGTATAAACTATAGTGGTTCATAGATAAAAATGTTTATTTTAATTTATAAAACTATATTTTGTATTTGCTTAATACTAATAATAAATTTTGTTTTATCAAAAGTAAAATTTTTAATTGATGATCCCGAATTAGAATACCATAAGCATAAGCACACAAATATAATCCCTTTATCTGGTGGAATATATTTTTTTTTATCAATATTTTTTCTCTCATTCTTAAACGATATAGATGTTAAAATTTTAATTTTTTTACTTCCTTTCCTATTTGTTGGTATTTTTGCAGACATAAAAAAAGAATTTTCACCAAAAATAAGATTAATATTTCAACTTTTTTTCTTTTTTGTTCTTGTGTATTTTAATCATATAAAAGTTACATCAGTTGATTTGACACTTTTTGATCAAATATTAGAAAATAAATTTTTTAACTTATTATTTATAATTTTCTGTTTAATCACGGTTTTAAATGGTCATAATTTTATGGATGGACTTAATGGTTTTGTAATAGGTAATTTTATTTTAATATTATCTTCGATCTTATTTGTTAATTTACAACTGTCTACTTATTCATTTGATCAGATAATTATTGTACAAAATTTACTTGTTATATGTTCTGTGTTTTTTCTATTTAATGTTTTCGAAAAATGTTTTTTAGGAGACAATGGTATTTATATATTTTCTATTTTCATTTCATTATTAATAATCTCTTTTATAGAAAATTCTAATGGTTTGGTTAGCCCTTTATTGGGTGCTGTATTTTTATGGTATGCAGCTTTTGAAAATTTATTTTCTATTTTAAGAAGAATTAAAAGAAATAAAACCATTTATAGGGCAGATAGATTACATTTGCATATTTTAGTGAAAGATTTTTTAAACTTAAAACTAAAAAAAAAAATTAATTCAAAAAAAATTAACACTCTCTCAGCTCTAATATTAAATATCTTTTTATTACCAAATTTTATACTTGGTATATTGTGGTATAATAATTCTGTAAAATTATTATTATTAATTATCATTCAAATTATACTGTACATCTTTTTGTACAACAGCTTGCTAAAACTCAGAAATTAAAAATCTTTTATGGAATTCTTTTTAATTACCTTTTCTTATTTAATTTCATTATTTCTATTTTTTTTTTTAGGTATTTTAGTTAAAGAAAAAATAAATTTTTTCAATATCAAGGATAAAATAGACATTTTACTCCTCGGCTATTCAATATTTATTATTTTATCCTTCCACCTATATTTTATTTTAAATATTAGTGTTAGTTATTTAATAATTATTTTTTTATTTATAATTGTATTTTTGCTTATAATTAATTTTAATTTTTTAAAAAAAAATTTTAAATTAATAGTTTCTAGCATATTTTTATTTTCTACTTTCTTCTTTATATTTTATATTCCGTCTATATTTTATGGGGAACAATTTTATGTATTTAGAGGCAATTATTGGGATCATTTTAATTATCTATCTTCTTCAATACTCTTCAACAAACACAATTATAATGATCTCAACTCTTTTGAGGTAATATCAAAATATAATAATTTTCAAAGTATAGGATCGATTATAATTTATCGACCTTTTATAAATTTTTTTCAGTCTATATATTTAGATTTAAAATATTTAGATGTTTATTTTATAGCCCATACTTTTAAAATATTTTTATTATTTATTAATTTTTTAGCTTTTGTCTCATTTTTATCGATATTTGAAAATTTAAAAATATATTTAAAAATTCTTGTTTCTTTTGTTTTTTCAGTTTCTTTTTTTTCAATATATATTTTTGAGATTGATGCCTTGTCTCATTTAGGCTCAATTTCTCTTTTTTTAATTTGTATAAAATATTTGCATTTAATGTTTGTAAAAGAAAAAAATACATTCCTGCAAAATATTTTATTATTATCACTTTTGAGTTCTTCACTTTTCATTGTTTATCCTGAAATATTTTGTGTTTATTTAATAATAGCATTTACTTATTTAATTACAAAAAAATTTATAGAAAAAAAAAAATTCAACTTAGAAATAATTTCTTATTCTTTTTTTTTATTTTTTGTTTTTACAATTTCAAGTTATGAACTTAATTATAAGTTTTTACTAATACAATTTAATCAAGCTCTTAATTCAAATATAGATTGGTGGGGATACTTTGGTGCTTTTATTTTTGGTAAAAAAAGTTTAGTTCTAGATCCTAATTATGTTGAAACTATTAAATATAGTATTCAAAATAAAAATATTTTTGATTTAGTGTATCAGTTTTATTTCGATCATATTTACAATGGCTACAATTATATTCTTCTCAATATCCTTCCATCAATTCTTGGCTTATATTTTCTTACTATTGATAATTCAATTATAAAATTTAAATATCTTTTTATTTTTTTTATTCTATTTTTAAATTTATATGTCTCACTAATTTTAGTAAAAAATATTCAATATCTGTATAATAAAAAAAAATTTATTGTTAGTCTAAATATTTTTATTTTTTTCGTTATAATTTTATATTTGATAATCAATCAAAATTTTTGGACAGTCATAAAAATTTATAGCTATTTTTTAGTTTTTATATTTTTATTCACAGCATTAGATTTAGAAAAGCAAAAAATTAATAGATTAATTTTAGTCATGTTTTGTATATTTCCGTTATATAAATTTTCTTCCTTTAACTATGGTATTGGTAAATATGACTCATTTCCATCTATTATAGATCCAAAATATAAACAGAATATAAATTGGAACTTAGACAAAAAAAAACTAAATGGCTGTGACATTGTTTTTTCATTAGAGAAGGATTATTTTGTAAATAGATATATTGAAATAAAATCTATATATAATAATAAATTCTTCCAAACAGATGTTTTTGATAAAAATAATAAAAAAATATGCAATGTATCAATTATTGAAAAAAGTTTTATAGTAACAAAAATAAAATGACAAAACTATCAATCATCATTCCAGTATATAACGAGGCACAAAATATTAATGCTTTTCTCGACAGAATGATTAGAGAAGTGATCAAGATTACAGATGATTATGAAATAATATTTGCGCTGGATCCATCAACAGACAACAGTGAAAATATCATTGAAAATAGAATGAAAGAAAACGAAAAAATTAAACTTCTTGTATTTTCTAGAAGATTTGGACAAGCGGCAGCAACAATGGCAGCTCTTAACAACTCAAGAGGTGAGCGATGTCTAATTATAGATTGTGATCTTCAGGATCCACCTGAATTACTAAATGAGATGTACGCAAAGATGAATGATGGCTTTGATGTAGTTTTGGCAAAAAGAAAATCTAGAAAAGGTGAAACCTTAATTAAAAAAATTGTTACTGCTTTTGGATATAATTTAATAAATAAAATTAGTGACGTTAAAATTCCGATAAATTCTGGAGATTTTAGACTAATCTCTAGGAAAATTGTGAATTATTTAAATGAGTTTGATGAGCCAAACGCTTTTTTGCGTGGATTGGTGGCATATGTGGGTTTTAAACAAACATTTGTAGAATACGACAGAGATGAAAGACACTCTGGTTTCAGTAAATACAACAAATTTTTTGGTTCTATAAAAATTGCTTTTAATGGATTATTTGGTTTTGGATCTAAACCAATTTTTTTTATGTCATTACTAGGTTTTGTATTTGCTTTTCTAAGTTTTTTGATAGGGTTATACTATGTTATAGTTAAAATTGTCGATCCAAACATTACCCCAGGATTATCATCTACAATTTTAATTATCTCTTTTTTTTCTGGTTTGCAGTTAATAGCTTTAGGAATATTAGGAGAGTATATCGGAAGAATTTATGATGAAGTAAAAAAAAGACCAAAGTATATAATTGATAAAAAAATAAATTTTGATGAATAAAGAAAAACAATTTGAAAAAATATCTAAAAAAAATGCAAAATTCTTTAATGAAAATTTAAATTATAGGCATAATATAAATAATATTGACACTTACCAAAATATAAGAAATGAAGTTTCGAAGATTTTATCTGGAACAGAAAAATTGTTAGATATAGGTCATGGAGGTGTTTTTGACTATAATACAGATAAAATAAATAAAATAGTTGGTTTGGATCTAGATTTTATGAACAGTAGTTTCTTGCCAAATAATATAAAATTAGTGAAAGGTAGTGTTTTAGAAATTCCACCAGAAGTAAAAACTTTTGATAAAGTTTTTATAAATATGCTTTTACATCATTTATGTGGAGAGAATATAAAAGAAAATTTTTACAATTTAAACAAATGTTTTTTTGAGATTAAAAAAACTATAAAAAATAAAGGTGAAATTGTAATTGTAGAGTCTTGTGTTCCTTTATGGTTTAATTTGATTGAAAAATTAATTTATAAATTTACTTATAAGTTTATTTTAAAATTTTTTAAACATCCTCCTGTTTTTCAATATACAATTAGCCAAATAAAAAATGCTTTAATAAATAATGGATATAAATTAAAAAATTATAAAATTCTTAAACAAGGAAAATATATACTTCAATTCGGTTATAAGTTTCCAACTTTTTTAACACCTGTAAAAACTGTAATATTTAGGGCTGAAATTAATTGAAAAAAAAAATTGTAATAGTTACAGGTTGTTGTGGTTTCATTGGGAGTCATTTAGTTGAGTTTTTAATAAAAAAAAATAATTTTGTTATAGGTATAGATAATTTATCTACAGGAAAAAAAAAATTTATAAAAAATATCAATAGCAAAAGTTTCAAGTTCTATAAAATTGACATACTAAAAAAAAATTTAGATAAATATTTTCACAATGTTTCAGAAATTTACCATTTATCTGCTAATGCTGATGTAAGATATGGGACAAAGCATAGAAACAAAGATTTAGAACAAAATATAATTGTAACACATAAAATTTTAGAACAATGTGTTAAACATAAAATAAAGAAAATAATTTTTTCATCTACAGGCTCAGTATATGGTGAAGCTAAGGAAATCCCTACAAAAGAGACTTGCTCTTTTCCAATCCAAACATCTTTATATGGTGCATCCAAACTTTCAGCAGAGGCAATGATTTCAGCTTATGCAGAAGCATATAATTTAAAGAGTTATATATTTAGATTTGTATCCATACTTGGGCCCAGGTATTCCCATGGACATGTTTATGATTTTTTAAAGAAGTTAGGACAAAACTCTAAAAAGCTGAATGTACTAGGAGATGGAAACCAAAAAAAATCATACCTTCATGTACATGATTGTATAGACGCAATTTGGAGATCTATAAATTTTTTTAAAAAAAAAGTGAATATAATAAATTTAGGAACGGACGAATATATTACTGTAAAACAATCTATAAAAATAATATGCAATATATTAAGCGTAAAACCAAAATTATTTTTTACAGGTGGAAAAAGAGGTTGGGTTGGTGATAATCCTTTTATTTTTTTGGACACAAAAAAAATCAGATCTACTGGGTGGAGACCAAAATATACTATTAAAAAATCTGTACAGGATACAGTAGGATATATATTAAATAACAAATGGATTTTAAAAAAAAACCAATAGTAACTATTTTGGGATCATCAAGCAAAATAGGTTTATCTCTTGCAAAAAAATATTACGAAAAAGGCTGCAATTTAAATTTAACTTATAGAGAAAATAAGAATAAAAAAAAAATTAAAAAGGAGCTTAATCTATCAAATTTAAACCAAAAAATAAAATTACATCAATTGAATATTTCAAACGAGAAAAATATTATAAAATTTGTAAAAAAAAATAGGAAAATTTTAGCACAAACAAATTTACTAATAATTACTATTGCTGACCAAGGTCAAATTAATAATTTTTTTAAAATTAATTTAAAAAAATTCTATCAAACTTTCTTTATTAATTTCTTTTCATATATTATTCTCTTCAGAAATTTGTCTACTATCTTCAAAAATAAAAATAAAAAACTTATAATTCTTTTTGCTGGTGGTGGCTCAATGAATTATAGAAAAAATTTTTTCCCATACGCACTATCTAAACTATGTCTGATAAAGTTAACTGAAACAATAGACCGAGAGATAAAAAATAAATATATAAGATTCAATATTCTGTCACCAGGAATAATTTTATCAAAAATGACAAAAAAAATTTTAAATTCAAAAAAAAAATTTCTTTAGAGGAATATAAAAAATTAAAATTAAATTTAAGTAATACTGAAAAAAATATTAATAAGATTTTTGAAACTATTAATTTTCTTTATTCTAAAAATGGTGAAAAGGTTAGAGGAAAAATTATAAGTTCAGCTTGGGATAGAGTCTTTAAATTAAAAAAAAATAAAATTAATAAATTAATAAATACAGATATTTATACGATAAAAAGAAAGGAATTTAATTGAGAAAATTAAATGTTGCTTTAATTGGAGCAGGTATTCTCGGTTTAAGAAGAGCCAGTTTGTTTGGCAAAAAATTTAGACTCATAGCTTGTGCTGATAAAAATATAAATAAGTTAAAAAAAACATTTCAAAAGAGAAATATTTTATTGTATGAAAATTGGAATGATATTCTAAGAATTAAAAATTTAGATGCAGTTTTTATCGCTACCTATCATACTATCCAACACAAAATAATAGAAAAATTTGCTGAGAAAAATATTAATATTTTTTGTGAAAAACCTGGAGGAACATCTCACCTTAAAATTATTAAGTTAATAAATAAATTTAAAAAAAAAAAAATATTAATTAAGTTTGGGTATAACCATCGTTACCATCCAGCTTTCGTACTTGCTAAAAATTTAACCAAAAAAAAAATTTTTGGAAATATCCTTTATATAAGAGCTGTTTACGGACATGGAGGAAGAAAAAATTATCATAAAGAGTGGAGATTTAAAAAAAAACTTTCAGGTGGAGGAGAATTGATTGATAAAGGATCTCATTTAATAGATCTTTGCAGAGTATTTTTAGGTGAACTTGAATTGCATTCATCATTTTTAAAAAATTATTTTTGGAAAACAAAACTAGAGGATAACTGTTTCTTCACTCTAAGAAACAAAAAAAAACAATTATGTTTTTTACATGCATCTTCCACAGAATGGAAAAACAAATTCTTATTTGAAATATTTTGTAAACATGGAAAGATAGAAATTTCTGGGCTTGGAAAGAGCTATGGTAAAGAAACATTAACTTTATACAAAATGTCAAAAAAAATGGGTATCCCCCAAAAAAAAGTTTATAGTTTTTCATTAAAAAATACAAACAATAGCTGGAAGATTGAGTTAGATGATTTTTATAGTTCTATAATAAGTAAAAAAAAATGTAATCCAAATTTATATGATGTATATGAAAATTTAAAAATTATAAATGAAATTTATACTAAATGATAATTGTTAGAAGTCCACTTAGAATAAGTATTGCAGGAGGAGGAACAGATATACCTTCTTATTATAAAATGAGAGAAAGTTTTTTTATATCAGCTGCAATTAATAAATATGTTTATGTTACGATAACAAAACCTTTTCAAAAAGGCATTTATCTAAAATACTCAAAAAATGAAAAAAGAAATAATTATAAAGGTATAAAACATAAAATTATAAGAGAGGTTTTAAAATCTGAAATAAAAACAAAACAAATTGAAATATCAACTTTAACAGATATACCTTCAAAAACAGGCTTGGGTTCTTCTGGAAGCTTCACTACAGCTCTAATTAAAGCAATCTATTGTTATAAAAAACAATTTATTGATAAATATAAATTAGCAGAATCAGCCTGTAATATTGAAATAAATAAATTGAAAGAACCTAGTGGAAAACAGGACCAATATATTTCATCCTTCGGTGGAATAAGCGAATTCAAAATAGATAAAAAAGGAATTGTCGCCCCCAAGACTCTTGAGCTAAAGAATGAAATCATTGAAAAATTAGAGGATAATTTACTTTTATTTTTTACTGGTTTTTCAAGGGATTCCTCTAAAATTTTAAAAGATCAAAATGATAAGACCAAATTAAATAATATGAATATGATCAAAAATTTAGACCATATAAAATCAATTGCTTTTGAAATTAAGAAAACATTAAAAAAGGGAAATCTAACCGAATTTGGAAATATGATGAATGAACATTGGAAATATAAATTATCGAGATCCAAAAACATGTCAAATTTAAAAATAAATAGTTTTTATGACTATGCAATTAAAAATGGAGCTATAGGAGGAAAGGTAGTTGGCGCAGGAGGTGGAGGATTTTTGCTTTTTTATACTGAGCAACCTTCAAAATTAAGAGAGGCAATGAGAATGAAAAAACTTACTGAGGTACGCTTTAAATTTGATTTTGAAGGAGTTAAACAAATATTGTGATTAAATATGATTTGTTAATTCTATGTGGAGGAAAAGGGACTAGAGTAGAAAAATATACAAAGAAAATTCCAAAATGCCTTATTCAATTTAACAATAAACCTTTTATTTATCATCAACTTAAACTTTTAAAAAAGTTAAATATTAAAAAAGTACTAATTTCAACAAAATATAAAAGTAATTTAATTTCAAGCTATTTAAAAAAAAATGTTAATTTTATTAAATATAAAATAGTTGTTGATGGTAAAGGATTTAAAGGCACTGGTGGAGCAGCAAAAAAACTTCTCAAATTTATGAAATCTAATTTTTTTATATTATATGGAGACTCTTATTTAAGATTTAATATTAACAAATTAAAAAAAAAAAAATCTTGTATGGCAATATTTAAAAATTGTGACAAGTACGATAAAAGTAATGTAAAGTTATTAAAAAAAAAAAAAATAAGATATTTTAGAGATAAATCATTACCAAACCTCAAGTATATAGATTATGGGGTAAGCTACGTAAATAAATCTATTTTTAAGCATATAGAAAAAAAAAAATTCGATTTACCAATTTTATTTGAAAAAATTTCAACTATGGACAGTCTTAATGGACATGTTGTTAAAAATAGATTTTATGAAATAGGATCTTATAATGGTATAAAAGAATTTAAAAATTATATAAAAAAAAATGAAATTTATTAATCAGTATTTAAATGAATCTTCCCAAATCTTATTTGATTTGGATAAAGAAAACATATTTAAATTTATTAAGGAAATTAGTTTAGTTAAAAAAAGGAAGGGAAGGCTTTTTTTCTTAGGAATGGGTGGGAGTGCAGCTAATTGTTCACATGCAGTAAATGATTTTAGAAAACTATGTGAAATAGAATCTTATTCTCCAACAGACAATGTTTCAGAATTTTCAGCACGAGTAAATGATGATGGTATATCTAGTTCTTTCAAAGAATGGTTAAGAATTAGCAAAGTAAATAAAAAAGACTTACTTATAATTTTCTCAGTAGGAGGTGGAGATAAAAAAAAGAATGTTAGCACTAATTTAGTTGAAGCTATTGATTTTGCTACTAAAAAAAAGTGTTCAACAATATCTATACTTGGAAAAAAAAATGGATATGCGCATAAAAAATCTAAAATTAGTATTATTATTCCACAAGTAAATTTAAAACATATTACTCCTCACTCTGAGGGAATGCAGGCTGTCATATGGCATATGATAATTAGCCATCCTTTACTTCAAAAGAATAAAACTAAATGGTAAATATATTTAAATATGAAGAAGGCTGTTTTTTTTGATAGAGATGGGACAATTATAAAAACTTTTATCAAAAGAAATAAACCAATCGCAATTAAAGAACTAAAAGATTTTTCTTTAATAAAAAGTGCACCATTTGTTTTTAAGAAATTACAAAAAAAATATATGATTTTTATAATTACAAATCAGCCTGATGTAGCAAGAGGAAATAATACAAAAAAAAATGTTATTAAAATAAATCAAAAGTTAATGAAGATTTTGCCAATTGAAAAAGTTTACACTTCCTATTCTTCCAGTAATAAAAATTATAATAGAAAACCTAATCCAGGCATGATTAAAAAAGCAAAAAAGGAATTTAAAATAAATTTAAACGAGTCATATGTTATTGGAGATACAGAAAAAGATATTATTGCAGGTGAAAAAGCGGGCTGTAAAACAATACTAATAAAAAAAAAATATAACCTTGATCATTACTTAGGAAAATCCTCTATAGCAAAAAATTTAAAAGATGTATTAAAATATGTTAAATTTTAAAATTTGATTTTTTACCATCAAAAAAAAATTGTTTTACAGTTTCTATAGAATATTGTTTTAAGGGTATTTTGCTCGATTTGATTTTTTTAAGTAAATTTGGTGGAACAGTAATTATATCACACTTGGTTTTTTTGGCCTGCTGATAATTGAATGGTTCCCTAACACTAGCCCATAAAATTTTCACATTTTTAAAGTTTTTAAATAATTTTTTTGACTTTATAATAATTGGTTCAGGATCAACACCGGTATCTGCTATTCTGCCACTAAAAATTGAGACAATAATCGGCGTTTTTTTGTTTATTACCTTTTTTATGTTTTTGATTTGTGAAATAGAAAAAACAGCTGTTATATTGAGTTTGATATTTCTATTGTTCAGATTTCTTATAACATTTTTTAAAAATATTCCTTTTGTGTTAATAACTGGAACCTTTACAAATATATTGCTACCCCATTTGGAGATTGTCAAAGCTTGATTAATAATTTCATCGCTTTTATCTGCAAAGACTTCAATTGAAAGAGGTTTATTTTTTATTAACTTGAGAATTTTATTGCAGTGAACTTTATAATTTTTAACACCCTCTTTTCTCATTATTGATGGATTGGTTGTGACACCATCAATATTATACTTTTTCAAGCAATATTTAATATCTTTTAAATTTGAAGTATCACAATAAAGTTTAGTCATTTGTATAAAAATTGTTATATATAAACTTAAACAAAATTCAATGTTAAAAAAAATCTCTGTCTATTTAATCGGTTTAATACCTT
>MDSZ01166253.1_pt1 | contig 30416 bp, 41 predicted proteins | sample 811201 | NCBI WGS metagenome assembly MDSZ01 (sample SAMN05326647, study PRJNA326480) | marine metagenome | isolation source: seawater | place: Indian Ocean: North | collected 2010 | reverse complement strand
GTGACGCAGAAAAGACAGGAAATTCCGCGAGAAGCGGCGTAAAACCTGGCTCGGAGCCCTCCCGCCGCTTCTGCGTGGCCCCGATGATGGATTGGATAAACACTTATATTTTATCTTTAAAATACAAATAGTTACAAGAAAAAAGAGCAAGCTAGGAGCACTATAGGAGCACCCAAAATACTTTTTACCGAATTTGACACACGATTCTTGTTATCTCAGGTACGATCTGCCGAAAAGGAGGTCTATATGATATGAAATGGACTCTGCTCATGCTCGCTCTACTCCCCTCCACCCTCATCTACGCCGCTGTGTATCAGTGCACGGTGGACGGCCACACGGCTTTCTCGGATCAGCCGTGCGGTTCAGACGCAAGAGAGCTCGACCACAAGCCAGCACCTGCCATTGGCGGCAGATTCGATACCGGAACAAATGTTGAGTTCTACAAGCCAGACAGTTCACCCAAGGCCCAAAAAAACGACCCCTGCCCATATATCAACTCCACCCGGTTGCGGAGGCTTATCATCCAGAACAAGATTACTCGCGGTATGAAACCGGCGGATGTTCGCAGATCCTGGGGACCACCAAGCAGCATTAATACAAGCGGCCGCTCAACTCAGTGGGCCTACCACTATCCAGGCGGCTCATCGAGCTATGTATATTTCAGGAATGGCTGCGTTTCAGACTGGAGCAGCTATTACCGGTAACGGAGTTACGGAGGGGCCTATGCCGTTCAAAATATCCAAGAACCACTACCCTGCCCTACGCATCATCGCGACCTGGAATAAAATAGTTGGGATTGTCGTAGGGGTGCTACTGCTATTCATAGGGATTATTCAACTATTCGGAGATAATGATAAATCCTCAGCTATTTGGATCGTGGGCGCAGTTGTTATCGTCATATTTTCTATTGCAATAGCAGAAAGCATACTTCTGTTTCTGGACATAGAGGAAAACACCCGCAAGTCCGCCAACCACTTGGAGCAGCTTGTGAAGCTGACCAAACAACGTGATGTCAAAGCCTCCAGGGCACTACATCCTAGTCATCCAGAACCCAAAAAAACCACGGCGACACCTCGAAAGGCAACCGCAGAACAAACAAAAACGATTGTTAATTTGATCCATAGCCTCCATCATGACGGACTCTCTTTTGAAGATATCGCTCAAGAGCTCAGGTCCGAGGGCATTCCAACACTAGACGGGAAATCCTACTGGACTGCTGACTCCGTGGCAGCAGTACTAAATAGCCGATAAGAGAATCGACAGACATTGACAATCATATCCGCTCGCACACTGCCCAGCGGATGCGACACCTGCCCAGTGGTGTGACTGCCGGGAGAGACTGGCTCAGTCAGATGATCTGGTCCACTCCATTCAGCTCCGGAGCCGGCCCTTCGATGACGCGGCCACGGATGTATACATGGTCGCCAACCTGGGCATCCCCACGTACCCGAACCCGGGCGCCGGTCATCAGCTCGACGGTCGCGCCATCTGCGTGCACAGCGATGACACGCCCCTTGTCTCTCGGCTCCGACGGCAGTACTCCGATCAGTCTGCGGTACAGGTTACTCATGGGTCTCGACTCCGATCGTTTGCCACAGCTCCGGGCGGTTGTGGCTGATGTTCAAGCTGCGCACGAGGCCCCTTCGGGTATTCCCCTGCTCCAGATACTTAACGAGGGCGCCCGGCCGGATGATGCCGGTCTCTGGCAGTACCGGCAGGCGGAGGCTGATCCGCGCTTGCTTGCCGGTGTCTCCCAGAACTGCCAGCCCTCGCTGGCGGGTCATGACCGGATCAGTGGCCAGCTCATCCACAATGGTGGGCGCCGGGTTCGTGCCACCGCTGTCACCGATGATGATGCGGTCTGCCCGGCCCTGGTCGCCACCGTGTACCCATACGGCGTTGTACTCCGGCTTTTCCTGCCACTCGATGCCTTCCACTTCGACCACATCCTCCGGCAGCTGGATATCCGGCGTTGCGCTGCCCCAGTTCCAGGGCGCCACGGGGTACCGGGGCAGTATGCGCAGCACCGGATCCGTATCATGCCCCTGCACGTATGCCCCGCCCGCTTCCGCGATGCGCTTGGCCGCATCGATCCAGGTTCCACTGTGTGACCAGATCCCCGCCGGAATCTGCCAGTCTTCGATCTGCCAGTCCAGGGTCCATCCGATCGGCACACCGTTCAATGTCAGCGCCTCCGCCAGCGCCTGCTGGGCGGTCATGGCCGTGGCGTTGGTGTACTGGATCACCGGAGCGATGGGGTCGGCGAGGAATGCAGCCCGGCCCCGGCCCGACACTCGCAGCCAGCTCTCACCGAACCGGCGCTCACGCTGGATGCTTTCGACCAGCACCCGCAGGGGCTCGCCGTTGATGGTGGCGATCAGCTCAACCCTGGTACTGCTGTCCGGGCGAACCTGGGACAGTGCGCTGCCAGGGATTCGGGCCGACCAGCTCCATGTCCAGCTGTCTGCGTCGATGCTGGCGCTGAATTCCTCCGCCGGGACTGGAGTGCCGTTCAGTTCTGTCAGGGTCACGCTGTTGATCACGGTATAAATCTCCCTGATCGGGATGATGATGGTTTGTTTTCCGGAGTCAGGGCAGCCAAATACCAGCGTGGTCGTGCCGTCCTGACGGCGGCAGAACCGGAATACGCCGCCATCATCCGGGGATGGGGGTTCTGGCTCCACCGGGGGTGGCCAGGTGGCCAGACCCGGCGGCGGATGGATGGCGTGGGTATGCCGAACCTTCAGACGCAGAGACAGCAGGGCGCCCTGGCCGGATCGAATCGTGATCACCCCGGCCACCGGGACACCCTGCTGCTCGGACAGCGCCCGGAAGGTCCTCAATTTCACCGTGTCCGCATAGCGCTGGCGGACGTGTGCCCGCAAACGGATGCCGTGCTGGTGCTCTGTGACAAACGCCTGCCGGATCTTCACGGACTCGGAATGCCGGACCTGGGTTGCGTGCCCACCCAGGCGTTCGCCATGCTGGTGCATGATCCTACGACCACCGAGCATCCGTATGGACTGGGATTGCTGTATGCCGATCCACCGATGCAGCGGCAGTGCCTGCCCGTCTCTGATGGCCGCCGCCGAGTATGCGCGGCGCATCTCCTGCTGCGACACGGTCAGGCCGGTGCGGCTTGGGCTGAACTCCCGCCAGCGCATACCCACAGATGCTCCATCCGCATCTGGCAGGTCAAGATCCTGGTAGCCCTCGGCATTAAAACCGAGCGATACAGCCACTGCCGGCATATCTGCAAGCAGGTTGCCACGGAGGGTCTCATCGAGGGCCAGCAGAGAGAGTGCGGGCAATACCGGGCCCGGAATCTCCGCCAGCAACTGCCCTGCGACCGTCGGCGCCGTACTCTCTCCGGTTGCTGTCAGGACAAGGGCCGGAACGTCCGGTGGCGGCAGGCTGGCCGTCAGAGTGCCGGGGACGGTCGGGTACTCGGGCGGCTCGTATCGGCCGAACTGCAGCGTAACCGGGCCCGGGGTTGGCTCTCTCGGACGCAGCAGTTCCAGGATTATGCCCGGATCCGGATAAAACCGGAGATCTACCGGGGCAGGTTCGTCATCCCGGCGCCGCCAGAGACGCAGCCTGATCACGGGTCACCCCTGAAACACGGCACTGGTGATCCGGGCAAACGCCCCTGCTTGCAGGGCGGTGTCCTGCAGCCGGATATCCCCGCCCCCGTTTTCGTCAGTGACGGTGGCATCGGCCCACCAATTGCCAGCCCCGTCGAGTATCCGGGCGCTGTTCACGGTTCCCGCCACGGTCGCCTGTCCCTCTATGGGGGCGGTGGTCTGGATTTGCACGTTGTCCGCGTCCAGAGTCACAACGTCGGCGGGCATGGCCAGCTCGGCGATCAGGGTTCCGGTGCCGGGGGCGCCCTCGAATAGTTGAACCACGGCCTCGCCGGGGCTGGCGATTAGCCGGGCATAGCTTACCTGTAGCGCTGGCAGTCGTGCGGCTTCCTGTCTTGCCGCCTCATGGGCGGGGGATAGGGTCAGGGCCATGGCTCACTCCATCGGTTCTGGTGTCAGGCCGCCTTTTATCACCGGGTCATACTCCCCGGTGTGGTCGTAGGCGATCGCCGTATACAGCCCGTCAAACAAGTAGCCTTTCTCCCACTGGCCATCCGGGCCGGATCGCACAACCCAGACATGGCTGTACGAGGGGGGAGCGAGATTCCCCGGGGCCAGACCCGACTCTTTGAGTATCAAAACCTTGCGGGGCTGGGGATTTCCGGCCGCATCGAGCACGGTTCCACGGAGTCGGTACCGGTTTTCCATCTGCGCGAGCGGGCGGGCCGCACAGGCACGAACACGGATCAGAGCGCTCATCGCCAGGGGCCCTCGATATCGATGCCAACCGTCATATCACGATTAGATGGATCACTCATTTTCACATTCATCATCGCAGGAACTTCGACTGTGCGATCAGTCACCAAATAATGATCGGCGATCACGCCGGGAAGACCGAAAACATCATTCCCACATTCGTTTGTGAAAAGGCCGGGCATGGTGCCTCTGATAGAACTGCCACCGATTACCAGAGGTGGCCCTGAGAACATATGCCCGCCTGTGGTGGGGTACGGGTATGGGCCGTTACCGCCAAGGTATCGGGGATTCGATACGCCCATAGCGCGTCGTTTATAGGCAATCTGACTGCCGGACCCATCTGCGTTTCTGGCTATATAACACCCATCACTACTCGAGCCATCACCAGCGTACTGACTCGAGGCGTAATACGGGTAATATGGACTCGACGTATGTCCGGTGATTGCACAGTTAAAAAGATCCTCGCCTGATAGCGGCACAAAATCCCCGAACTGCCACAGCGTGCACGAGTAAGATCTACTAAACGCGACAGCCAGATATAGCCAGCGATCATCGGCTATCAGAGCCCACGGCCTGGGCAGATAGCTCGAAGAAGTCTCAGCGGTAGCCCTCCAGTAACCGGACCCGAAACTCTGGGAGAGGTCATCAATATCCGTCATTCCCTCCAGACCATGCACAGCCTGTGCACTACTGCCACCGCTACTGTGATCCACCCTCAGATAAAAGCCGGTGGCATCCGGGTGGGTCGACCGGTAGGCCGCTTTGAGCGTATCCCCGAACGCTTTTTCCCAGTACCCGGGCGTCGCCCGTTTGACCGCAATATCGCCCGACGCAATTCCATCAGGAATACCCGGGCAATCGAAGGTAAATGCGGTCGGTGTGGCCCCGGTGATCCGCCAGACGTCGTTCAGCTCCGCCGGGGTTGCGCCTGAAATTTCGACAACCGCATATTTCTCAAAATCGTGTCCGCCGCTGAAATGCACGGTGGCCACGCCATTGCTGATCGTGATCTTGTCGCCATCCGGCGCAGCGGTGCCAAAGCCGTTGATCAGGCAGGCATCCAGAATGGCGATGAGGTCGCCGGCCTGGGCCATGATCTGCGGAGCTCCGGCCATTTCGGAGTGGAACCACCGCACTGTGCTGTTTTGAGGTACTGGCATTGCACTCTCCTATCAAGGTCTGTCGATGTTGCCGAGAACGTGCAGCTCACACCCATCCGCGCCGTCATCCAGCGGCTCATCGCTCTGCTGAATCGCCCGGGCGATCCAGAAATCCGCCAGCGCCCCCACGGTGTTGATGCGGACCACGTTGCCCGCGCTCCAGCCGCCACCATTGGCGGCAGCCGGGATGGTGAGATAGGGCACCCCGCCCGAGCCGTCTTCGTTTCGGGTGCGCGGATTGATGGGCGCGATGTCCTCGGTGAAGGGGCCCGTGTAGACCAGTCCGACGCGCTGGCCGATCAACTCCACTGTGGTGCTGTTGATCCAGCGCAGCACCCAGCGCTCCGTCTCCGCCCCCTCGTTGGTCACGGTAATCGGATGCGCGATGGTGTTCAGGGTGGCCGTGGCCTCGTCCCCGACCGGCACATCCTGCCAGGTGCCATCCCAGGTCTTCTGATCCCAAGTGGCCGATACCCGGGCGCGGCGGTCGCCGTGGATCAGGCAGCTGGCCACGATGGACTCACCGGCCGGGTAGTCGTGGGTCAGGGGCCGGCTCAGGGTGATGTCACCGGTGATCTGCACATCCGTGACCAGGCGCAGGTCTGCCACTGTGTGGCGGAGGGTGACCGGCATGGCAATGCCGGATACGTCTGTGAAGGTGACCTCGCCCGTCGCCCGGTCCAGGGTGTATCCATCGGTCACTGTGTTGCCGTCGGCGTCGATCACCCGCACCCAGCCCACCCGTGGGCGGGTGGTGATGATGTCACCGTTCGACACAGTCTGTGGGGCGGTTTCCTGCGGGTGCATGACCATCACGACGTCGCCCGGGCGGTAAATCGGCACCCGGCCATCTGCCGGCAGGCGCACGGCGTCGATGCCGACGATGTCTGCGTCCAAGGGTAGATAGCTCACGGCCACCGCGTTGTAGCGCATTGTGCCGGGCTGGACGAAAGTTGGCTTCCAGATCATGCCGTTTTCGTCGACGTTGGCGGGGTCGTACCAAGGCTCGGCTTTTTCTTCGGCGGTCAGGGTGCTGTCGTCCACGAGCTGGCCAAATTTCACATTGGCTGTGCCGTACTGGTAGTTGATCTGGCCGGTGGCGCGGTCACCTACAATATTGCCGTCCTGATCGGAGCTGGCGCTGATCAGCTCACCCTCGATGGTGGTCGCCAGTACCTGCAGGCTCTGCGGGATCAGCGGCGCGGAAGGCGCGCGGAAGAACGCTTCATCGGTGAACCAGTCGCCATAAACACCCAGCAGGCTGGTGACCTCAACAGGCCCGCTGCCGGTGTCATAATAATCCAGGGTGACGATCCCGCTCAGGTAGTCGATGGACCCCACTGGGGTGCCGCTGCCGTTGCTTTGGATGTCGGTGTAGATCACGCCCTGGCGGTCGATGTAGCTTTTGCCGTTCCAGGTGAACTCGACCGATCCCTGAACTGTGACAATATCGAGCAGCCGGGGCAGAACCCGGATTTGCAGCGGGGGCAAATCCAGTTCGGTGGATACGGCGGTGGCCGTGGCGCCGGCTGGCACGTATTTGATAGTCACGGTACCGGTGGCGAAGCGGGTGGTGTTGGAACCGCTGCTACTCCATTCTCTAGTTACGCCTTTGGTGCTGTAGTTGCTCCATTGTTTTTCGGTCTCGTCCGGTAGGACAGCAAGGGTGAAAACGCCAGTCTGGTAATCGATGCCCCCTTGCAGTCCCGTCCAGCCGCCTGCGCCATCGTCATTAGCAAAGTAATGGTATCGCCGAGTGGTTGATTCACTATTCTCATGCTTTCTCCTGATGCGCACGGCGTTCCGTCTCTTCACGATCAGCGAGTCCCGCTTTCTAATCGATTCCGCATACCACTCAGCCTCCAGCGTTCCCGGCTCCACGGCCTCCCCTATATTGAGCGACACCATGCCGTCGGTTTCTGATACGCCGGTGAATACCACGGTTTTAGCAGTCTGCTTTTCGTAATCCACGCCCAGCTTGGTTTGAGGGTCTGGTGGGGTGGTCAGCTCCAGCACAAACTCCCCGGCCACGTGGCTGACGTAACCGGTGGCGTCTCCGCTGATGGTGCCGTCAACTGCTGCGGTGGCGGTTTTGGTGGCTCCACCCGCCAGCCAGGTCAGGGTCAGGCTGCCGGGTTTGATTGGTTCCCCCACGCTTTGCTCGAGTTTGATGGTGGTGTCTATATCGGCATGGCCCGCCAGCTTTTCAAAATGTACCGGACTGGCGAAGATCATGATGACGCTGCTGCCAACGTCAGGCAGGGCGCCCATGGTGACGCTGACCGCCCCGGTGGTGTAATCAATGGTGCCCACGCCAATGGATGGGTCGCTGCCGGAAATCTGGCCTTCGCCGTTGTCGGTCAGGGTGTAGAAGTTGCCCTGAGCCATAAACGAAAAATTCAGACTGCCGGGCGCCGGTACGGGCGACAGGGTTTGAACGATGTTGCGGGAGCGGTTTTCGGGGGTGATTACCCGCGCCCATGAATGCGCCTGCTGGGGCACGTCAACATCGCGGGTGCCGGCGTTGATGGTGCGGACGATTTCCGGGTTCAGGCTTTGGTTGGTGACCGGTTCCTCGCTCTGGGCGGCGGGTACCAGTTGCGTGAATATGGAGGCGGCTTTCAGTTTCAGGTCGCCGATATTGGCGGCAGCGGTCAGCCGTTGTGCCCCGAAGTAGCGGGCTGCATCGGCGACGGTGGTATCCCGCAGCCGGGCGCCGGTGGTGTAGTTGTAATTGCTGGTTCGGCTTGGGGTATGACCGTTGAAGTCGTGCCGCAGGGAATCCGATAGATCCAAGGTTACGATCAGGCGCTGAAAGTCGCCCTGACTATCGGTGAAGGTCTGCATTTCGGTGCTGACGTCGGTCACGCGGACATACTGCTCTATTTCGTTCGGCTGCCCCTCGTTTTGTACCAGGCAGAGGGTTTTCCCGCGCGGCGGCAGGGTAGTGTTCTCGTCGCGCTGGATGATCCGGATCTGGCGCATGCCGGCGATGTGGTTTTCGTACAGGGCGCCGTGCCACATGGGGCCTTTGAACAGATAGGATTCCACGCGGTTGGCGGCTTCCGCCCGGGTGTCGAACGGGTCATTTGTCGTAAACAGGGTGTACCCGATGGCCGGATCTTCTGGCAGAGCGGTGACAACCGTTTTCGCGCCACCGAAAAGATCCGTGCTCAGGGTGCGGACAGCGACAAACAGCTTGCGCAGATTGAACCGGCCCATGGCCCGGTCAAGATCCGAAATATCCTCGAACACGTTGTTCATCACGCCGTCCGGGACCTCGCGCCCGGTCGCAGCGCCGCCGCCTTCGGGCACGTCGTCCATCACCTGGCTTTCGACGAATTTGATGTTCTGTTCCTGAATCGGCATTGCTTACGGCTCCACGGTGATGAATCGGAAAATGGGGATGACCTTGTAGTCCGGGCCTGGGTTTATCTGGTATCGGAGCGGTGTGCTCTCATACCCGGGGCCGTCATGGTGGGCAAACTGCACGGTGTGCTGTTCGCCGTGAAAATCCAGCGTCAGCTTCTGCCCGGGCGCGTTGTGCCAGGCGGTAATCTGGGGCTCGTTGGTCGCCAGCATCCAGCCCCCGCCAGCAGGCGGTTCAAGCGTGATGGGCCGGCCATACTGGGCGACGTCGTACATGATGATGGGCGCACCGGTCAGCCCGCGGGTCATCGTCTGCGTGACCGGTGACCAGCTCAACCGATCCGACCAGATGAGGTCTTCCGGCAACTCTATCGTGACACTGCCATCTGACAGGGTGATGCTCACAGTGCTGTACTCCGCGCGTTCTCCAGTGCTCTGATCAAGGCGTCAGCATCGTCCGCCAGCACCCGGACCCGCTCGCTACCGAGGGTGATGTTCACAGTCTTGACGGTTTCGACCTTGGGCGTCACTGTCGTCACGCTCTGCGCCCGCTGCCGCTCCAGCTCCGCCAGCTGCTGTTCCCGGGCGCGGTCGGCGGCCTCTTTCTCCCGGGCGTTTTGTTCTTCCCGGCGGTTTTTCTGTTCGATCTGGTAGATCTTTTCCAGGGTATCCAGCGATCGCTGGTAATCCGCTGCGGCTTCATCGGCTCCGGCCTGTCTGGCCTGCTCCAGCTGTTCCTCCAGGCGCTTGCGCTCGGCTTCATACTGCAGGCGCTGAGCTTCTTCGGTGTCGCCCTGAATATCTGCAAGCCGCTGGCGCAAGCTGTTGAGGGTGCTGTCCGCAGTGGCGGTGAGAGACTGGAGTTTTCTGGCGGCGGCGTCGATAGCGCTTTGCAGGCCGCTCAGGCGCTGCTTGTCGAGCAGGTCAAACTTGTTGGCAGCCGTTTCACTGATGCGGTTCAGCTGCTCCAGGCTGTAAGAGCCGGACTCAATGCTGGCCTTCAATCGCTCCATGGCCACGGCTTGAGACCAGAATTTTTCCTCCACCTCGGCGGCGGCCAGGGCGGTGTCCGCAAACCATGCAGCCAGGCTGCTGGACATCAGGCTGCGGCGGGCCCGGGCGAGCTCATCGGTGCGCTGGCGGGCACGCTCCAGGGCTTCGCTCGCGGACTCGGCTTCGTCCACAAAGGCGTTGCCTCCGATTTTCATCTCGAAGAGGTTGCGGGCAGCAGTGGACAGTGCGGTGACTTTCTCCCGGGCGTTCGTGAGCGCCTGACCAAAGGCTCCGCCCCAGGCTGCTTCCCATTTCTCCCGGAACTCCTGGGCGGCTTGACTGGTATCGCCGATGGTTGACGCCATGTTGCGGATTTTGTTTTCCGCGTCGGTGGCAGCGGCGGAGGTGTCTTTGAGCGGCTTGGCGATGTCGCTCTCGCCATCTTGCTGTAACCGGCGAATCTCCCGCAGCCGTTCCCGTACCTGCAGCAGGGCATCGCTCACGTCGACTCCCTGACCGGCGGCGGCCTTGAGCTGCTGTTCCAGCAAGTTCAGGCCTTTTTCGGTAGATACCTTCTGTACGGCCGAGGTGAATGCCTCTTTCAGAATGGCTGCGTTCTCTGTGGCCGAGCGTCCAGCCAGCTGGATGTTCTCAACCACCACCCCAAAGGCGTCAATGGCGGACTTTCCGGTCTGGGTGATGCCGGTCTGCGCTTTGGTCAGGTCCGCCCCGAGGCGGGAAAATGCTTCGGCCAGCACTGAGTCCATGACCTGCCCGGTGTTCCGGGCCTCATCGCGCAGACCGCCCAGCGTCTCAGCAAACGCACGCTGCAGACGCGACAGCCCCTCGTCAGACATGTCATCCAGGGGTTTGGTCAACGCTGCTTTGACTTGCTCGCCGCTGACCTGAGCGGTGCGCACCAGGCTGACCAGCGCCTGAGCCATGGCGTCGATGCCCTCTGGCGTTTTCAGATCCAGGGCATCGAACGACTTCTGAAGGGCCTCAGCTACCCCCACCCCCTCCGACCTGAGGCGGGTAAACGTTGTAAGCGCATCCAGCGCGGCCTTGGTGATTCCCAAGCGCAGCGCCTCACCGGCCCGGATCGATTCGGCCGAGACGGTTTGCAGGGACTGATTGACGCGATCCAGCTCGCCCCGCATGGCCGCCAACTCGCCGGCCACGTCCTGCCCCATGGCGGCCTGACGCTGGAGCGCCTGGATGGCGTACTCATAGTATTGCCTGGCTCCATCAAGCTGGTCCGCATAGGCCTGGCGCTGGTCCTGGCTCATTGCCGCAATGTCGGCGCCGGTGCGCTGCGCTACATTGGCATACTCTTCCAGGCTGCGGGCCTTTCGCTTGAGCTGGTTGATCTCCCTAAGCTGCTGCAGCTCAATTTCCTTTTGCTGGAGCGCCAGGCGCCGCTCGGCGTCTTCAACACCGCGCAGCTTTCGCGAGACTGCGTCCAACCCCTTCATGACAGCCTGCAAACCGACAATGCCGATGGTGATCATCACCGGCCCGGCAAGGCCACGCAGCACCTTACCAAACGCCGCCAAACGACGGCTCGAGCCCACCGCCTCCGCGCCAGCAGCCATCATCTCCGCCCGGGAGGAGCGCAGCGCCGCCGTCCAGTTACCCAGTGATTTGATCGCGCCAGCGAGCTTGATGGCAAAAAATGCCTTGGCCAGGAGGAGCAGTTCATCCTTGTACTCGGCAACGGTCGCAATCGCGCCCTTGATGGTTTCGCCAATGGCGACAATGCCGTCGCTGATGTTCTTCGCCCAACGCGCCAGTGTTCCGTTTTCCCGAAGCTCCTGAATGGTAGCCAGCAGCGTCTGCAACTGCTCTTTCGCGTAATCGAGCGCGCCCGATTGCGCGATCAGGTTCAGGAACTGATCCCACTGATCCTTTAGGTTGGACACGAGGCCGGAAAGTCGCCCCATACTGGCCGATGCCGCACCCTCGCTGGCCTTGCCCATCTCCTGAACCAACGCAGCGATGGTTTCCCGGCCCAACTCACCGGCGGAGGACATCTCCTGGAGTTGCGACACGTTTTTGCCGGTGGCCTGCGCGAGCAGTTCCCATACCGGGACGCCCCGTTCGATCAGCTGTAGGATTTCCTCGCCCTGCAATTTTTGCTTGGCCCAGGCTTGCCCCAGCGCATTCACCAGGCCTTCAAGATCCTGGAAGCTGCCGCCCATGGCTTCGTTCTGATCGACGAGGGCTTGCAATGTGCCATTGGTCGGGTCAATGCCGAAGTTCTTGAGCCGGATGAACGCCTGAGATACCTGTTCTAGCTGGAGCGGTGTGCGGGCCGTAAAGTCCTGTATCCAGCGCGACGCCTCCTGGCCTTTTTCAACGCTGTTGAAAACCTGGGTGAGCTGCTGATCCAGTTTCTCGAACCGGTCGCCGGTTTGCAGAATGGCAACCAGCGCTTCGCGAACTTTGTTCAACCCGACCGCCGCCGCGACAAACGCGACCATCCGATGGCCCGCCCGGCGAAGGTGACTGGCAAGGCCATCCGCCCCCTTCGCCGCCGACCGCATGGCCTTGTCTGACGCTCTGGCGCTTTCCTGCTGACGCTTGAGTTGCGTATTGACGGCGGTCAGATCGGAGCGGAGCCGCCGGGATGATTGCTCAAGCCCTTCCTGGGCACGATCCAGCTTGGCAATGTCAACACCAGCCGCTTTGAGCCTCGGCGCCAAACGATCCAAGGCCTCCCGGTTCCGGACCCAGGCTGCCTTCGCCTCTTCAGCGGAGCGCTCGGCACGCTCCAGCTCCCGAGCCATGGCCTTGGTTGGGCGCTCGGCGCTTTCCAGAGCACGACTGAGCCGCTTGACTTCGGATTCCGCTTCTTGCCAGCTCTCCTTCAGGCGGCCTGTCTCCCGCCCCAGACGCTCAAACTCTTTGATATTGCGCTGGGTTTGGGTGAGCTTTGCCAGGGACCGGCTCAGCGCCTCGCTCCGCTTCTGCAAATCCTCAACACTGTTGGTCGCGGATTTCGTGGCCGGAGACAGCAAGTCCTTGCCTTTGATGATAAGATTGATAATCGAATCTTTAAGAGCCATTGGAGGGTCTCATGGTCGAACTGATACACCGGGTTCTGGTGCTGGCATTCTGGCTGACGGGCCTGATCTTCCTGTTTGGCGGATCACTGTCTGGCCCGATGGTGTCGGGCGTTCTGCTCATGCTTTGGCAGATACCCCGTTTCCTGTGCTGGCTGGGCGCAGACCGCAGCCATACGCCCGCCAGTTAAAACACGTTGATCAGGGTCAGGCCGCCGCCCGGGTGAAGAACTTGGATTTACCGGTGGCTTGAATGGTCTCATCCGCCAACACTTCCCCCTCGACGGTGAAAGACGCAAAGTCATCGGAAATGAGCCCCAGCCCCGATGTGGGTGACGGTTTCCAGCGGTGGACCTTCACCGTGACCGGCTTACCGGTGGCATCGTTGACCCCATCCAGAACCACCCGAACCTCTTTGCCGGAATCCACCAGCGCTTGCAGCACGTTGGTGCCCTGGTTGTTGTAGCTGACCTTCAACTCCTCGCCGGCGGTGATGTTGCCGCCCGCCAGAATTTTCAGGCCTGCTGCCGTGACCTCGTAGTCCGTGCCTTCGACATAGGTGGTCTGCTCATCGGCGGTGGTAACGGTGACGGTGTTGGCGGTGTCACTTAGATCGATCATCTTCTCGGTTTCCGCCAGGCCCCCAAGCACTGCGGTTACCGTTTCACCAGTGACCGTGCCGGCTGCAACCGTCTCCACAACACCGCGCAACGCCAGTGCCAGGTTTTCGTTCGAGAAGTTCGACAGCTCCATTGACAGGTTGACGGAAGTGATGGAGGTCACAGAGGCAAAGTTGCCGCCGCCGCCACGGAAGTTCCGCTGATTTTTGGTTTCCTGTTCAATGGCGAAATTCACGTTGGAACAGTTACCAACGTCCCGACCGTTGATGTAGATGATTCCGGAGCCGATATAGGCCTCGTTGATTTGCTCAGCCATGATGTTTCCTCTCAGTTCATGGGATCAGTGAGTCGTTCCGCCCAGTCAATGGCCAGCAAGACCGAAACAGAACACAGACGCGAGCCATCCTCGGGCGGGTCAATGACACGACCGAGGTAGCCGACGTTTGAGAAGAGCCCGGGATGGGCTCGGGGTTCGAGTTTTGAAAACACCGCCTTTTTGATATCCGCCAGCAGGAGATGGGCGTCGTCGAGCGGGTTCAGCGGGTCTGCATCACACCAGCCCTCGATGGTGATGTTCAGGCGATTGTGGACCTGATCGCCCACTCGCTTGGTCGCTTCTTCCTCCCCCTCGTGGATGATCAACAGCGGGTAGGCCTCATCTTTACCGATGCGTTTGCGGCCGCGCGTAACCCGCGCACCCGCTTCGGTGTAGAAACCATTCCCTTGTATCGTTTCCAGGGCGGCCTGCACCGCCCGGATCAGCCGCAGCGCTTTCGGTTCGCTCATTGATTTCTCCTCCGCGCCAGCTGGTCAGCCAGCTTGTCTTCAAAGATTTCCGCCAACCGGGCGCCATAACGATCGAGCCGACCGTCATCACGGGCCACTTTGAACGCCGCCGCCACACTGATGCCGTGGGCCAGCACTGGCCGACGGAGCCGCCCACGGCTGGTGATCGTCTTCATGGGCAAGGGGGTATCGGCTTCCGGGTTCACAAAGCCGGCCGCTACCTTCCAGCCCCCGAACCACCGAATGAGAATTCGCGCCCGAGTGGGATGCCCCGCAGGCTCAGGCCGCCATACGTATTCCGTTATCGGTAACCCCTGACTGTCTGGCACCAGCCGCGCCTGAGGATTCGCCTGCTTCGCCCGCCGGATGCGGATGCGTTCGCGCAGGAGCTTTTTCTTGAGCCCGGTGGCCTGGTGGATGTCGTCCACGAAGCCACGCCGGAACTCCGTGGCTCCGGCATTGATGGCGTTAACCTGTGCCCGGGCCACTTCCGTTTCCAGAGCGCCAAACAACGACGCCAGCCGGTCTGCACCCTGGGTTTCGATGGAATAGGTCATGAGGTAAATGCCACAACAAATCCGTCGTCGCCGTCCTCGGCCACGCCGGTCAGTGGATAGTCCACCCCAGCGATCCGGATACCATCACCGGGCTGCCAGGGTGCCGGCTGATGAATCACCGGGATTTCTAGCCGGTACCGGTAATCCATCAACTGACCACTGAGGCCGATGTAAGGGGTGTTCACGGACACATGAACGCACACCGGAAACTCCTCCCCAGTGGCACGCCGATAGGTACCTGCCGAGCCAATCAAACGTGTGCACGTCAGGTGAATGTCCTGGTGGCGCGACAGGCGATCCGCGACGCCATCGATGACCATGAGCTGATCACCACCGGAAAGCCAAAAGCCAGACTGCACCGGAGCAAAGCGGCGAACGAGAACCTTGGTTTGCCCGGCTTCCCTCAGGCCCTTTTGCTCGCCGACCTCCAGGGGCGGACGGACATCGGCCCAGATCCGGCCAACGTCGTTTCCTGCCGAATCAAGAACGGAAAGCCGGGAGTTCATTCGCCCTGCACGCATCAGCCGATCCTCAGAATTCGATAAGGCTGAATCAGATGCTCTACCGCCATCGGCAGCTCACTGGCGATGGTACCGATCACGACCGCCTCCCGGTTTTCGTAGAGATGGCCGATGATGAGGAGAGCTGCCGCCCGAACATCCGGCGGCAGCTCCTCATACCCGATATCCGCCACGATTTTCACCGAGGCCCGCTTGGGCGGAACCGCCGGCCACTCAGAGACGGGGTAAAGGGTCGGATACACACCGCGCTGGTCCAGGAACAACTCAGCCTCAGAGAGGCTGCGTTCTGCGCCCAGCGAATCGACGTACACCACGCTCCGGACTGCGCGAACCGGCGTCCATGCCAACTCAATACCGCCGACATCGGAGGGCAAGGTGTCTAACACCATTTCGGCCCCATCGACCTTGGCAAACGCCTGGCCGGTCTGGTTTTCAAGTGTTCGCAAGGCCGCGCTGACCAGCGATGCCAGCAGGCCGTCCTCGTCGTCATGGTCTATCCGGCAATGAGCCTTGACCTCGTCAATCGTGATCATTCGGGCAGTTCCTCCACGGGCCGAAGCCGGCACGTCGTCAGGCTTTCGGTTCCGGCTCTTGGTCGGTTTTTGCGGCGGGCAGCTTGGTACCTTTCACTGCCACTTTGCCGTTGATCAGTCGCTCGGCCTCGTCGGCGCTGAAGCCAGCGACATCCCCCCGGCTGTACCGACTCCAGGGCTTGACGAACGTGACCACAACCTTGTCGGTTTTCGGTGCGGCTTCGGCTTTCTTGGTTTGTTCAGCCATGGCTGCTACTCCTGAAATTGAAAAAGAGGGTGGCGGCTGATTGCCGCCACGGGATTACCAGGTAACGCCGGTGCCCAACACCAGGCCTTCCAGGTGACGGAAACCGATGTCGTGCTCAACAACCACACGAACCACCGACTGATTGCGGGAGAACGCCGATACAAGGTTGCCGCCGGCGTCCTTGTAGGTGGCCTCGCGGGAGAAATCGACCTTCATGTTCTCCTGCTCACCGATCACCACGTCGTTCCAGTCCGCGAAGTAAATCTCGGACTCGTCGGTACCGGCGCCCAGATTCGTGGGAATGGTGGTGGTGTGCTTGATCGGGTAGCCCTTCAGCTGACCCTGAGCCAGTTCCGGATATACCTTGTTGCCGTTGCCATCACGCAGACCAAACAGTTTCATGTAGGTGCGCGGGGACATCGCCCAGCCCGGCTGAATCAGCAGACTGTCGCTGTTCATCAGCTGGAGAATCAGGTTGTCGAGATAGGCGTCGATGGTGGCGAGATCCGCGGTGCCGGACCAGGCGACGGTGCGACCGGCATCGGTGGCGGTGGCCTTGAAACCTTTCGGCGTGTTGCCGGTACCATCATCCCGAAGGAACGCTTTGTCCTCACGCACCGCCATGGCGTTGAGCATGTCGTTCAGAACAATCTGCTCGATGCGGAAGCCGGCGCGACCGATCAGCTGGTTGGACATGGGCACCAGGGTGATCATGGTTTTCGCGGACAGATTCACGTCGTCGGTGCTGCCTTCGCTCGCCAGTACGTCGTTGCCTTCACCCACATAGCCAGCGGTCGCACCGGAGCTCATGCGCGGCATGGACAGGTTACCGTTCGGCAGCGGCACGTTGCGGGCACCCAGCTGACGAACGACAGTGCGTGGCCGAAGCAGCTCGATCACTTCATCGTGCATGTTGTCCGGTACCAGGGCGCCGCCGGAGCCTGCGCCGGTCTCCATAGCCATCGCCACGTCCATATCGCCAATTTCGGTACGAGCGAACTTGACGGCGTCCTGAAGGTTGCCGCCGCCCGCTGCGATCGACATCACCAGGCGCGCCGCACTGGCCCCTGGATACTGCTTCAACTCGGGCTTAACGTGTACCGCAGGCGCTCGGCTGCCCGCGCTCGGAGTAACAGGTTGAGCAGCAGCAGCCTGAATGCGCTCGACCTCTTCGGCACGGGCCATCTTCTGAGTGAGCTGGTCGAATTCCGCTTTGAGCGCGTCGAATTCCTCAAGTTGCTCGGCTGTCAGCTCGCCGCTTTCCTGCTCTACCGCAGCCAGGGCCTGAATCTTCTGATTTACCTCGGCGCGCTTGCGGCGGAGTTCTTCGATCATCGGCATAGGCATGTCGCTTTCCTCTTTCTTTCAGGTATAAAAAAGGCGGCCATGCGGCCGCCGGTTAGCTGCTCCGCCGCGTGGCTAGAGCTGGCATTGGGTATTCAGCGCGTGGGCTTGCGCGGAAATTTTCCGGCCACCGCCCTGCCCGGCTTGCCGGTAGCTGGATGCAATCGCATTCACTGCATCCTGTGCCGGGGCGATCTCGTCAATGAGCTTCAGGGCAAGCGCTTCTTGGGCGGAGAACACCCGGGCCTCGGTGGCGGTCACCGCCTCCACGTCCAGACCCCGGTACTCAGCAACGGAGCGGGTAAACAGGTCGTAAGCCGCATCCAATCGCTTTTCAATCTCCCGCACTGCCTGGTCCGTGATCGGCTCGTGGGGTGACGCATCGTTTTTGTGCCCACCCCGAAAAAAGGTGTTGAACCGGATGCCGGCTGCTTCCTCGGCACGACTCACGTCGTAGGTTTCGATGATCACACCGATGGAGCCCACCATGGCCGTGGGACTGGCGACGATCCGCGAACAGGCTGACGCCAGGAAGTAACCGGCGGAACAGGCCGCAAAGTTGATCAGAGCCGTGATCGGCTTTTCGGCAGACACCTTTCGGATGTAGTCAGCCGCCTCCTTGCAGCCGAGCGCGGATCCACCACCGGTGTGGAAATCGAGAACAATCTCCGCGACCTGCTCGTTTCTCCGAGCAGCTTCGATCTGCCCCCTGAGCAGCTCATACGAAACCAGCTCTTCACAGGTCTCGGTGATCTCACCGCGACGCGGCACGAGAATCCCATGCACCGGGATCACGGCCAGCTGACTGGCTGTTTGCTCAGGCTGAGCCGCTCGCTGCTCATCATCGATCAGGGCCAATGGCGCCACGGGTTCAACCGAGTCGACGTCTTTACCAAGGAGGCGAGGCTCCAGCACAGACTTCACAGCAGTGACCAGCGCAGGCGTGGCGAATAGCGGCACACCAAACACCATGGACGCGACGTGCGGGTAGTTGATCAGGCGCGGCATAGGATGTCCTCGATCTCTTTCATTTGGGCGGGAGTGGCGTTCAGAGCGCTAGCGGAATTGCCCGGCTCAGCCATGTTCAGTGGCGTCAGATAACGATCACCACCAGGAATGGGCGGCATATTCTCAAGGCGCCGGACATCGTTGGCGGAGAGCCAGCCCCAGTTCCGACCAATCGCGTAGGCTTCGTAACGGGACTTCTGGTCACCCCGAAGCAGCCCACTGACATTGAACTCGATGTATAAATCAGAGCGCTCAGACGGCAGCAGAAGATCCCGCATCATCGCCGCCTCGTGACGTTTTACCCACGGCAGCAGCGTGTAAATAACGAACTGCAGGCCCATGTGCTCAATGTTGTTGAACGTGGCGCGATCCATCATCTGGATCATGTGGGGAGGCACTTTATAGAGCTGGCAGATGGTGACCGCCGAATGCTTTCGGCTCTCCAGCAGCTGGGCTTTCTCGTTGTCCATGGCAAGCTGCTTGTAGGTCATGCCTTCTTGCAGCATGGCGACACTGAACATATTGCGGATGCCGCTGTGCCGTTCAGCAAACTTGCTCAGCAAACGGTCGAGCTTGGCCTGGTCCGTAATCGGCGCCGCCTCACGCGGACGCTCAATCACACCAGACATCGTCGTTCCCCGGGAGAATACCGCCGAAGCGTGCTCTTCCGTCGCAATGGCAAGCCCAATCGCATCCGCGTTGGTCTCGATCGGCGAGACCCCGACATAGCCATCCAACGAGAAGCCCTTAATGTGATGCACCATTCGGGACGGCAGGATCTCGTTCTGATCAATCAGGTGGTAGTACGGCATGCCGTCATTGCCCTTGAGCACCCGGACCTTGGTATTGCTGACCGGGATCAGCTCCTGAACGTAGCCCGCCCCGTCGCGATCAATCAGCGCGATGTGGTTGCCGTCCAGCCCAAGCGCTCCCTGGGCCTGCTCGTAGTACTCGAAGGCGGTGTCTTTCCGGTTTGGCTGGGAGTGGATGACGTCGTAGAGCGGATGATCGGTCGCCCGCTCCCGATTGCCATCGCCGGTACGCCGGTAGAGTTCACATGGCAACTGGGCCACCGATTCCGCCAGAAGCGTCACGCAGCCTCTTAGGGCCGTGAGTGCCAGCGCCGTGTCTTTGCTGACCATGGCGCCAGCCGCGCTGGAGCGGGCGGCCACGGAACTCACCCAGCTGCTCCAATCATTCCCGGGGTTACGGCTGCTGGCTGAGCCGGACTGAAAGAAGCTACGCAAGAACATCAGCGGTCACCCCTCGTCTTTTGTCGGGCCTGGAAATCCCGCACAGCCAACGCCCGGGCGCTCATGAACGACCACACCAGGCAGAGTAGCCCGCCGACGATGTAGCCCGCCGGCGGGTACACAAGCCAGGAGCCAAAGGCCACCAGCAGCGCGCCCACCAGCCCTATCAGGAAAGTGAGAACAGAGATCAGCATGTCACGTCCGAAGTATCGTAAATGGATGGCTGAATCGGATCGCCCTCGGAGCGAATTGCCCGCCCAAGAGCCATGATCAGGGCCACAACCCCGTCAATCTTGTTTTCCGGAAACTCCTTCCGGGGATAGATGTTGTCCTTGGCATCCAGATGCGCCACCACGTTGGACATCATCCAGGTCAACACTGGGTCGCCGTTGTGCCGGATTCGGCCTTCGAGAGTAAGGGCTTCCAGAGTCTTCATGGGCTCGCTCATGTTCTGGACCGTCTGCCGGTACTCGATCATCGGCAGCCCCTCTTCCAGCATCCGCGTCGCCAGATAGGTTGCCTGCCAGGGATCGAACGCAACACTCTGGATATCCAGAAGGCCGGCAAGCTCCCGCAAGTCCTGCTCAATGAACGCAAAATCCGTGGTTGCACCAGGCGTCAGGGTTACCAGCCCCTGACGAGCCCACCCTGAATAGTGCTGGTTCCGGCCCTCTTCTGCTGCGTCCTCGGGTATGTAGTACTTGCCGAAAGCGGCGTACCCACCGTCGTCTTCTTCCACCAGGACAACCAACGCCGCGATGTCGATCTTGGAAGCCAGATCCAGCCCAATCCAAGCCTTGCGCCCGGCGCATCCCTCCAGCGTGAGCGCCGGATTGCCGCACCGCTCCCACGCCTGAAGATCCATCCAGGCCGTATCCGCGTTTACCCAGACGTTCAGATGCTTGGTCAGGAAGTTGTTAGTGGCCGCCGCCATCGTCATGGCCTTGCGAGCCTTGCGCTCGATGTCTTCCGGATTGACCGAAATTCCCCAGTTCGGGTTGGCCTTTATCCAGCTGGCCGGCTCCGTCCAGTCGTCGTCTTCGTCGATCGTGTAGATGATTCCGAAGTAGCTTTCGTCCTTGACCACACCTTCCAGAATCTTCGTCACGTAAGCGCGCTGCTCGTAGCAGATACCGGCCCGGTTGAACCCGGCCGTGGTAATCAGCCACAGCAGAGGCTGCTTTCGGGCACCGGTCGCTGTTTCGATAACATCGAAAATTTCGCGGGTCTTGTGCGCATGCAGCTCATCGATCAGGCCGCCGTGTACGTTCAGGCCATCGTGGTTACCGCCCTGGTCCCGGCTCAGGGAGCGAAACACGCTGTTCGTGTGCTCGACATAGATCGATTTCGAGCTTGTCGCGACACCAAAACGGGCCTGAAGCCCGGGCGTCCGGTCGACCATCTGCTTGGCGTCTTTCCAGGTGATCTGTGCCTGGTCCCGTGTGGTGGCAGCGCTGTATACCTCGGCGCCCGGCTCACCGTCAGCGGTAAGCAGATACAGGCCAACGCCTGAAGTTTCGGATGACTTGCCCTGCTTTCGAGGCATCTCGTTGTAGGCCGTCTTGAATCGGCGGTACCCGTCCTCGTTGATCCAGCCAAACACCGTAGTCAGGCGGAAGATCTGCCAGGGCTGAAGCTCCAGCCGCTTTCGCTCCCGCGCCCACTCGCCCTTGACGTGGGGCAGCAATTCGATGAACTGGCAGACCCGGTTCGCCAGTGCTGGCTCCCACCAATAGGGAAAATCTGCCGTGCCTTCCCTGTCCAGGTCTCGCAGCTGCCGCTGACAGGCCAGCCGTACCCATTTGCAGGCAGGAATCTCGCCGTCAATCACCTGCCGGATGTACTCCATTGCGATGGCGACGTAATCCCTGGTCATCAGATACTCTCGAATCCACCCAGATCGAGCTGGCCCTGGGCCGGCGCTTTCACCTTACTGGCACCCGCTGGAGTCAGACCAAATTCATTCGCACTCTTCATCACCTGATCCCACAGCTTGTTCCGGATCTGGAAATAGACCGACTGAACCGCATAGTTCTGCGGCGTGAAGTCCACCATGTCCTCCAGCCGTTTCAGCTTCTTGGTGATTTCCTCGAACTTGCCAACCGAGTCGCAATGAGCAGCAAACGCCGCCTGGTCCAGCAACGAGATCAGTCCGGCCTTTTCCAGCTGAGGCCCTACCTCAGACCAGTATTTCTTTGCAGAGCGCGGCAGCCACTTCGGGCATTCCGGCAGACCGATCGGCCGCTGCTCATTCGCACCGTGGCTATCCCGGTCCTTTCTGAAATTCCCTTCCAGGACTTTCAGCTGTGCCGGCTTTGGTCTACGTCCTGCAGTCATAAAAAAAAGGGGCACCCTTTCGGATACCCCCCCTACCTCAATTTTGCCATCGTAAAAAATCACGGAGGGCAAGCGGTCGAACCTTCTCACGCTGAAAAGTTTTGACCCTGCCCCCGGCCCCGACGCTTTGCCCGGGCACGCTTGGATTCGTTTTCCGTTTTCAGTTTGTGACAAGACTTGCAAATGGCCTGCAGGTTCTCGTCTGAATCGGTACCACCCTCAGCCTTGGGCACAATGTGATCCACCGCAACAGCAGGCATCACTCGCCCGGTAGCCAGGCATGGCTGACACAGGCCCTTGTCCCTGCGCATGATCCTGTCTCGGAGCTTGCGCCAACGGCCGCCATAACCACGCTCCGTACTGGAACCTCTGCGCTCATCCATCCAGCCGCTGGCCAGAGCTTGGTGGGCCTCACAGTAACCATTGCGGGCCGTGGTGGTTGCGGAGCACGTAGGCACACGGCACTGCCTGGGAATAGCGCCCGGCATTAATGCCCCTCCAGCGCATCTACCAGCCCGTTGTGCCGGGTGGCGCATTGATGGTAGACAGACGCCAAATCCCGGATCACCAGCACAAACTCACGGCCCGTGCCGTTGCGCAGCTGTGCCGGCACCTGAGGACACCTCGCCAGCAAGTTCTGCTGATCCGGCGTCAGCCTCGCCCCGTAGGGCTGCGTTGAGCAGGCGGACAACATCAGGCTCAGCACACACACGCTGGTAAACAGGCTTCTGGATCTCACGAATGATTCCCCGATCAATAACACGCTCATTGGCCCGAAGCTCTCCCAGCCGAGACTCCACCGACTTGGCAATGCCCGAGATATCGCCCCTGATCTGCTCTGCCAGCTCCTGCCTGTCCTCGACTATGGCCAGGCGCTTGGCGTCCTCAAACCAACCCCGAGCCGTCCAGCTACCCAGAGCAACCGCCCCAAGCACCACACCAACAATCAGAAGCTTCACCTTGAACGTCATTTTCGATCCTTGAAATACTCAACGGCATTACCGCCGTAGTAGTACAGAAGATTGACACTGAACACCCAGCACAAAGTTTGTGCCAGTGGTACCAGCTCCGCAGAGATACCGCCCAACTGTATCTGGGCCAGAATCACATACAGGCCCAGCAGGCTGGCATAAGCCATCAGACGGCGGTGAAACCACCACTGGTTCGGGTTCGGGTGGCTATCGGCCATACTCACTCTCAATCAGCCGATCCAGCTTGGCACTCACGGCCCGGAGATCCATCTTGAGTTCGTCAAAGTTCTTCTCGGCCCGCTCCTGATCAATCATGCGAGCCTGTTGCAGCATTTGAACCGAGGTCTCCACCAGGGAAATACGCTCATCCTGCTTGGACTGGTCTCGGGAAATGGAAACCGCCAGAACAATCAGGCTGATGATCACCGCGATGGGAATGCCCTTATCAACATGCCAGCCTCTGCGATCGCTCATCTCGCCACTCATTGCAGGGCCTCACCCCGCCGCATCAACTCTGAAAGCTCCACCGCACGGCTGCCCACCTGCCGGGCCCACTTGCTGTCCAGCATCTCATCCGCCGCACGATCCCAGTCCTTCTCCGCCAGGGCGCCCAACATACGCCGAAACTCCAGCAGCGTCGGCACGCCCATATTGAACGCCATGTTCGCCAGCACGGTCTGGCGCACAGAGTCCAGGCCCAGATACAACGGCAAGCGCTCCAGCTCCGCCACCACCTGGTCGATGTCGTTGTCCAGCATGAAGCCCGCCTCGTCCTCGCTGATGCCACGATCGTCCAGATTGCGGCCATAGCCGATCGTCAGCTTGCCCACGGCATCCCGATAGGGCTTGAGTCTGAGCCCCTCGTGGCGCTGGAGCTGTTGCAGAAGAAGATTTCTGTTCATGTAGTCAGCCATAAAAACCCCGGCACCAGGCCGGGTTGAAGGAGTATCGAGAGAGTGTCTGCGTGGACCTCAGATGCACGTTCCGCACCTTACGGGGACGAGAATAGTTTTCTGCATGCAGAATGTCAACATCTTGAACGCAAACGCAACAATCAGCTAACAAGACACGCATCCACCCACGCCTCCGCAGCCCCGAGCAGATACCTCGCCCGCTCCCGGCTGCCCACTCCCGCCTCGCGGGCGATCCTGGTCAGACTGAATCCGTAGGAGTACGCCATCACCAGCACCGTGGCCATGGTCTGATCACGCTGCCGCAGTCGGGCAATGGCCCGGTCCACCGCCAGCGCCTGCTCATCGGTACACACCGGCATGGCGACGGAGCCCGCCGGCACCAGGCTGACCCGGTTGTAGCCCATGCGCAGCCCGCTGTCGCTGGTGCGGACCCAACGCGCCCATTCGGTCAGGCGCTGCCGTGTATCACTGAGCATGGGCACCTCCCAGCACCTGCCACACCCGGGCCATGCCCCGCCGCGCGGCTTGCTGCCGGGCCCGCCGGACGCACTCACCCTCCGGTAGCGCCGGCGGCAACACCCGATGCGCCGCACTCCGGCGCTCACGGGCCAGGCCGAGAATGCGCCCAACGTCCGGCCAGTAGAAATCCGCGTCGCCCTCGATGAGCCTCCGCTTGGCCCGCGCCAGAGCCGTCTCCAGCTGCTCCACGCTCAGGGCATCGATCTCACCAGCCCATTCCCGCCGCGCCAGCCGCAGGGTTTTCTCATCCGGCCACTGGACACCGAACCGGCGCCCGTAGATCAACTGCAACCGGTTGAAAAACAGCACGGTCTTGGCTTTTTGCTCCTGCGTGAACCGGTCACCAGTTCCGGAGCGCGTAGTCCGGATCGGTGAGTTGTCGCTGGACTGCAGCTCGTTCGTCACGCTGTGAACGATACTCTGGATGTGACGCACCTGTGCCATGGATACCCCGCTCGTGATTGGTCTGGATGTGCTGGTTGATACGGTCCCGCTCCCGGACATAGCGCTCGACAAACGGCCGGTAGTACTCCGGGCCATCCGGAGCACGGCCCAACGCCGCCTCCGCGCCTGCGATGATCTGACGCAGGTCCCCGATGCTCAGGCCCCATTGGGTCCAGCACCGGTAAACCGCGATCAGGTTGGGTCGGGAAACCCGATGAAACGCCCACCGCCGTTCCCGGCCGAGAAAACTGCCCCACTCGTGGGGCTTCTGAGGGTGACAACTGTCGGGCCACGACTCGTGATCGCGCGCGCCCGCGTCAGTAGAGTTGAGTAGAGTAGAGTTATACAGATGTGTGTTGCTCCTAGTGTCGCTCCCTGTGTCGTTCCTTATGCTGTTCCCGCCCGCTTCCACTGCGGTAATGCCCTGTTTTTTCGGGAGGTTAACCACGTTTCCGCTATGCGGTTCCCTGTGTTGTTCCTTGTGCTGCTCCCTGTGTTGTTCCTTTTCTGGACGCACTGACCCCGCATCCGCCAACGGGAGTTTAAAAACGAGCCCCAGAGTGCGGCAGGAGCCATGATTCACCACCAGCCCCGCCCGCTCCAGCTCGGCCACCCGGGCGCGCACAACGCCGAGCGTCGGCGTTTGCGCCCGCTTGCGCTGGCTGCCCCAATCCGGGTCCACCGCGATCAGCTCCGCCAGGGCACGGTACGACAACTTGCGCGCCGAGCCGCCGGCCACCCCCGTGCGGTAGTCCATGTACCGCCGAAAGCCCCGCAGGTAGATCACCTGCGCCTCCGGTGTAAGGCCCTGAAGGGCCTCGTCCTCAGCGTCATTCCAACATGAGCGCATGCTCACCCATCCATCTGGTTAGTTATGCGACAGACCGACGCTCAGTAGACTGAGGACGCTGGCCATAGATATCCGGGCGCATGTCGTATCGGTCGATATCACCGCCCGCAGCGCGAACCGCCGCCTCCAGCGTGAGGACATGACGGGCCGGAATTCTGGTCCAGCCATAAATTGTCGGCAGCCTGACACCGCAGGCGCGCGCAAGAGCCGCTTTACTGCCCAAAATACTCACCAGCTTGTCTATCTGGATATCGCTTTCCATTAACTACCTCCTAGTTAGCTTTTGGAAAGCTAGCTGATACCTAACATCATGTCAACAAAACATTCTTACCAATGAATTAGAGAACGGCTAACATGCTGCTCATGAACGAAGATCACTCCAACGCCAGAGCCCGTCGCATAGCGGAAGCCATCGAGAACGGTCCGCTCTCTATGAGCGAGATTGCCGATAAGCTTGATGTGGCCAGGACATCAGTCTTGAACTGGAAACGCCGAGGTTCGATAAACCTCGACAACTTGAAAGGGCTGGCTCAACTAACTGGCTACCGCTTTTGGTGGCTCGCCTTCGGCGAAGGCCCCAAGAACGCCAGCGAAGACGCCGACAGCGCGCTGGAGCAATCCCCCATCGCGCAGATCGCCAAGGCGTCGCCCGAGCATGCGCGCCTGGTGGAGTGCATCGCCCACTTGACCGCAGCCCAGGTGCTGACGCCGGCACTGGCCGAAGGGCTGACAATGACCCTCAACGCAGTGGCAAGCGCCAAAAAGGAATAGATACGGCGCCAGGAAAAACCAACAACAAAACGGACAAAGGAAACTCAGGAGACTCCAGTTGCCCACTCAGATTGAGAAAATCCTCATACTGGCCAAAACCTACCCCTCCCCCAGCGCCACCTACGTCGAAACCTCCTGCGTTGCCGGGATTACCGACACCGGCGACATGAGGCGCCTCTACCCAGTTCCATTCCGGCTCTTAAAAGACAATCAGCAATTTAAAAAGTGGCAGTGGATCGAAGTTCGCACGAAAAAAGCGAACAAAGACCACCGGCCCGAGAGCCACCGAGTCTTCGTTGACACCATTGCCTGTGAGCACCAGCTTGGCACACGCAACGACTGGTCAGAGAGGCGGTATTGGCTTGAGCAAATACCATGCGTCAACAGTATCAGCGAGCTTGACGACGCCAGAAAAAACCACGGCATCTCGATGGCACTGCTCCGACCGACCTACGTGGATTCCCTCGAGATTAAAAAGGCGCGAAACAGCGATTGGACCGAGGAAGAGAAGACAAAGCTCATAAAAGACCAAATCCAGGGGAACCTCTTTTCTGAGCAGGATGCAACGGAAGAAATGCGACAACTTCGAAAAGTGCCGTTCGATTTTTACTACAACGTGCGCTGCCAAACGAACGAAGGCACCGAAAACACCAGGCTCAAGATAATCGACTGGGAAGCATGCGCACTTTACTGGAACTGCGTCCGCTCGCACGGCGATCGCTGGCAAGAGCCATTCAGAGAAAAACTTGAAAAAGGCCTCCTGGAAAGAGACCTTGTGCTACTTATGGGCAATCAGCATCGATTTCAGGATCAGTGGATGATTATCAGCCTGATCTACCCTCCAAAACTCGATGCCGCTACGCCACTTCAGCAACCGCTTTTTTAAGCCACTTTTTACTGAGGTGAACAACCGAAAAATCTGCCAACTTCTGAACAGACCTGGCAACCAGAGAGCGGTGACAATGGGTCGCGTCCGCCTCGAAGCACAGCAATGCGCAATTTTCTGACGAGGCGGTTTCAGCGAGCGTTTCCAGCTCTGCGCCCTGATCGGCGAGATACTCAAGGAATTTAACCTTATACGCTCCCCAGTCGCCATCTTCTTTGAGCTGGTGCCGGACTGACTTTGGGCAACCAAGCTTTGGCATATGAACATAGCCGATCCCGGAGAGCGCAAGAGCTTCCCGGAGCTTGGTCTTGGAGAAACCCGGCTTTCTGGACAAGGGCAGTTCACGCACATCAACAACCGTATCGACCCCAGCATTGAGAAGAACTCGCCGGAATTCCTCACTCGTCATTCCTTCATACCCTATCGTAAAGATCTGCATTCTCACTCCCGCCTCAGTCGAATTAAGCGCGGCAAAGGTTAACGGCCACTGTTTCGTTTGTCACCCTTACCAGTCGCACTAACCGGAATCCGTTACCCAATCACTCTAGTCTCTTCACTGCAACTTTCCCAAACAAGCCCCGCAGGCCGCCGCCTCCGGGGCTTTTTTTGTACCCGTCTCCTGCCCCAGCAACCAGAATAGAAAAAAATAGCGTTCATTTTGTTGACCATTTTGTTATCCGTTGGCTACTATATTATCCATAGGCTAACGTTGGTGACTCAAATGGAAACAGTCAAGGGATCAGAATTCGAAATCCAAGACCCGAACAACACCCTGACCCCGCGCCAGCGCCAGGTGCTGGCCTGGGTGGTAGAGGGCAAGGAAAACGAAGCCATTGCGACGATTCTCGGCATCACGCTGGGCACGGTGAAGTTTCACATGATCCACCTGCTCCGGCGGTTCGATGCCCCCAACCGGCAATTGCTGATCAGCCGTGCCTGGAAGGCCGGGCTGGTGAAAGTACGGCAATTGGCCATCGGCCTGCTGATCCTCGGCAACGCCATGCCGGGAGGCAGCGATCAGCCGGTGACCGTCCGGACGCCACGGATAACCCGAATCCGGGTCACCAACCGCCGCGAGCCGGACGACCACCCCATCGTTATGCCAACCAACCGATACGATCTCCTGAGCGGAGACAGGGAGGCCGCATGATCCCCGAACACATCACGCTCGCCGAAGCCGCGAAAACACTGAACCTCGGCCCACGCAAGATGATTCAGGCGCTCAAAAGCCGGGGCATTCTGGACAAACACCGCCTGCCCAACTGGCGCTACACCCGGCGCGGCCTGTTCAAGGTGGAAACCAAGGCGTTCAACCACCCCGTTCGCGGCCTGCAGCACAGCGCCAAAACACTGGTTACCCCTGCGGGCCTGGAATTCCTGCGCAAAGAATTCGCAGAGCAGATCGAAATGGAGAAAGCCTCGTGAAGCAGATTTCGACGTTTTTCGCCCTGATGGCGGAGTTCGGTACCGCCGAGATCCCACTGGAAGCCATCAGTGAGAAGTTCTTCGGCCTACAGCCGGACATGGCCAAAAAACGAGCCGCCCGGCGCCAGTTGCCGATCACCGCCTACCGGGGCGGCACCCAGAAAAGCCCGTGGCTGGTCAGCGCTCAGGATCTCGCCGACTACATCGACAAACAGCGCGCTAAAGCCAAGCGCGAATGGGAACAGGTCAACGCGGCCTGACCACAAACGACAAGGCAGCAACCACATCGCCGGAGGCACGATGAAAACCCTTGAAGAAATCGAACTGCTGAGCTGGAAGGCCATCTGGCTCGCCGTGCAGAGCGGCAAACACGTTCACGTTCAGCGCGCCATCAACGAGCACGTGGAGCGCTTCCCGGTTACAGAGCAGGATCACGCCCGGCTGCGCACCATCCACATCGTGCGGGAATACCAGCGCGACTCTCAGGAGGTCGCCCGCCGGATTCAGCGCGCCTCCCAAACCATCCGAGCGCTACAGAAAGGACGCTTCAACGCCAACCGAAAGGAGGAATCTCATGCATCTTGATCTGCCCGAGAACACCCGCGTTATCGATCTGATCCGCTTCGCAAATTCTCAAGGCAAACGCCTGGTGTGGAAGCAGGAAGGATTCCGGTACCGAGCTCACCTGGAGGATGCCGCCAATGATCAGCCACCTGCTGTTACTCGTCTCCGCCCTCGCCTGCGTGTGGTGGATAGCCAAAACCAGTGAGGACCACATCATGATCTTGCTGAAAGCCAGCGCCAACGACATCGAACGCGCGCTTACCGACCTACACAAACTCGCCAGCACGGGTACCTGCAGCGACGCCCGACACGCCGGCAACTTCCTGCTGGCCCTGTGGGATGGCGAACTCAACCCGCTCAACGTGAGTGAGTTTCAGTACTTGGACAACAACCACATGCGCCAGGCACTGCAGCTGTTCACATTCCTGATGACCACAGGCACCAGCTTGCAAAAGTTCATGAGTGCCGAGGCAATCGATCAGGTGGCGGACAACCTCAGCACCCTGAACTGCCAGAGCTTCATCTGCCGCAGTTCTTGCAACACCGAACCTGGAGCCACGCAGCGCCCTGCGCCGTCTCCAGCTCCGGTGGCACGCACCCTGCCCTGATCTCACCAATAACAGAACCCACGGGAGTATCACCATGAGCACACCAGCACCCAATCACCGGGACACCGACGTCACCCAGTTTCTGGAAGATCTGGACGGCGGAGTTTTTATCCAGAAGCTGGCCCGAGCCCTGAGCGAAGTCGCCGGCGGCGTAGTTGACCACGATGGCAAAGGCCGGATCGACATTCAGCTGAACCTGAAACGCATCGGCCAGAGCTACCAGGTCAACATTGGCCACACCCTGAAATACACCGTGCCCACGCTGCGCGGAAAGATCTCCGAGGAAGACACCACCGAAACGCCCATGCATGTGAACACGGGCGGTCGGCTG